>ERZ1740070.2179-NODE-2179-length-11446-cov-5.689755_pt1 | contig 11446 bp, 9 predicted proteins | sample MGYA00581734_ERZ1740070 | MGnify/ENA primary metagenome ERZ1740070 (study PRJEB43018, sample SAMN04849744) | marine metagenome | isolation source: floating plastic debris | place: Pacific Ocean | collected 2008-09-01 | study: EMG produced TPA metagenomics... | reverse complement strand
CACACCAAAGAGTGCAAAGAGGTAGTAGAGCGACAGTTTGAAAAAGGATTTCTCGACCTTGTAGTTGTCGGCCTCTGCGTCTTCTTCCGTCCGGCGCCAGATCTGCCAGGCGCCTTTGATGAACATCGCATTCAGCGTGACAGACAGGGCCAGGTAAAGCGGACCGCCCACCATGGTGAACCCGATGCCCACGGCCAGCGCGGCGAGAAGCAGCGTGTAGACAATGATATGCGCGCGTGTGGATTTGCGCCCGTGCGTGACGGTCAGCATCGGTACACCCGCATCGTCATAGTCAGAGCGCATGAACAGCGCGAGCGCCCAGAAATGCGGGGGCGTCCACATGAAGATGATGGCGAACATCAACACCGATTCGAGGCTGATCCCACCGGTCACCGCCGCCCAGCCGATCATCGGAGGGAAAGCACCCGCCGCGCCACCAATGACGATGTTCTGCGGCGTCCAGCGCTTGAGCCACATGGAATAGATGACAATGTAGAAAAAGATGGTGAAGGCCAGGATCGCCGCTGCGACCCAGTTGGTGGCCAGCCACAGCATCACGACCGCAATGGCCGCAAGCGTGATGCCAAACCCGAACGCTTCGCCCTCGGTCACCCGGCCTGCGGGAATGGGGCGGCCTTTGGTGCGCCGCATCACACGGTCGATATCAGCATCCCACCACATGTTCAGTGCACCCGATGCCCCGCCGCCCAGCGCGATAAAGAGAATGGCCACTGCGCCAATCAGCGGATGGATACCACCCGGCGCTGCGTAGAGGCCAACAAAGGCGGTGAACACCACAAGCGTCATGACGCGCGGTTTCAGCAGCGCGAAAAAATCAGAAAAACCGCCATCGCTGGTCGGCGATGCGGTTTGGTTTGCGGTGGTAAGACTTGCGTCTGTCATCCCGTTTTCTTCCTTCGGTGGGTGAAGCGATCAAGGCGTTTGCCGCTTCACCTTCCAACTGTTTTGAGGCCGTGCGCGTCCAGCCAAAAGGACGCCCGCCCCGTGAGGCGGGCCGCCCGGTTAGTCGATGGTGTCCGCATTGGCCGCCACAGTGACGTTGCGCGGCTTTCCTGCGTATTCTTCGATCGCTCCGTCAAGCCAAGCCTCATAGGCTTCTTGGCTCACGATTTTCACGGTGATCGGCATGTAGGCGTGATCTTTGCCGCAAAGCTCAGAGCACTGACCGAAATACACGCCTTCTTTCTCGGCTTTGAACCACAGTTCTGCAATCCGGCCGGGCACCGCGTCTTGCTTTACCCCGAAGGCCGGGATCGTCCAGGAATGGATCACGTCGCCGCCTGTGACTTGGACCACCACGGTTTTGTTCACTGGCAGAACGATCGCTGTGTCTGTCGCCAACAGGTATTCATCTTCGGCATAGCCAAACTCAGCCAGTTGCTCTTTTTGCAGCATGAAGCTTTCAAAGCCAAACTCGTGGTCGACATACTCGTAGCCCCAGAACCACTGATACCCAGTTGCTTTCACCGTGATGTCCGCCTCAGGGATCTCCTGCTGTTTGAACAGAACCGGCAACGAGAAGGAGCCAATAAAGACCAAGATCAGGATCGGTACCACGGTCCACGCCACCTCAAGGGGGGAGTTGTGGGTAAAGGTCGACGGCTCAGGATTGGCGCGGCGGTTGTAGCGCAGAATGCAGATTGCCAGAAGGGCGCACACGAAGAGCGAAATCACCGTGATGATCACCAGCAGCATGGTATCGAGCCACACGATGTCTTCCATCAGTTCCGTCACCGCTGGCTGAAAATTCAAACCGCCCGGCTGTGGTTTCCCGATGGTTTCAAGTCCTTCCAGTCCGTCTTGTGCGAAGGCTGGCATGCTGAAAGAGGCCGTAGCGGCCAGCAAGCTGAACAGTTTTTTCATGGATGTCCCGGCTTTCGTAAGCTGTTTCATTGGCGTGTCCCGCCCAAGCGATTATCAGGGCCTGTGCGTGTCAGGCGTGTTTGCGCAGACTAAATCCTATTCCGCGACCCCATACAAGAATGTGGGTTGCGGCAAACGGACGCTTGTCAGCGAAAACACTCGGGGCCGGCGCGATGCGCAGCGCCGCAGGTTTCCGCCCTTTCGAGACGCGGGCCAGGTCGGAAAGCCATGCACGCGGTTGGCGCATGGCAAGGCGCGCAAAGCTTGTGGAAACCAAGCAGGTTACAGACCTACACGCGTCAGAACGCGTTTTTCCATTGCCTCCGGCCTGACCAAAGTGACAGGCTCAGAGCGCTGCACGTGACAGTGAGAAAGGTCCAATCTATGCCTGACGGCCCCGAGAAAATGCTGCTGGATGTGATGCAGGCGCGCCGGTCTGTTCGTTCTTTCGCGTCTGCGCCTGTCACGCCGGATCAGGTGCAACAGCTTCTTTGGGCGGGTCAGGGCACGACCAGCAAAGGCGGCCTCAAGACCGTGCCATCCGCGCATGCGCTGCACCCGTTGCGCCTTGTTGTTGTGGCCGGTCACGTGACAGGTCTTGAACCCGGGCTCTATCAGGCGGGGCACAGGGACGGATCGCTCGATCAACTCAGCAAGGGCGACACGCGCAACGCGCTAAAGGACGCGGCTGTGGAGGATCAGACCTGGATTTCCGATGCACCGCTGACCATTTCCGTGTGTGCCGACTTTGTCACCCCCACCCGCGACTTTGCCGATCAGAAACCCTACGGGCGGCGCGGACCGACCTATGTTGCGATTGAGGCGGGGGCCGCGGCGCAAAATATGATGTTGATGGCTGTCAGCCTGGGTCTTGGGTCTGTGCTGGTGGCCGGGTTTGACGATGACGAAACCGCCCGCATCCTGGGCCTGGAGGCACCATATTCTCCGGTTCTTCACCTCTCAATCGGTGTTCCTTTGCCGCAGTAATCCCATATAGATCATCTACCCTACTGTTTTCCGCACGCCAACCAGAGGTCGCGCCATGACTGACACCCCGTTCCGCCCTTTTGATACCGCCTTTGCCCGCGAAGATGCGTTGCGCCACCTGCAGGCCGCGACCCAAGGGGCCGATGACGGGGAACTGTTCCTGGAGCGGCGACGCTCAGAATCAGTGGTGTTTGATGACGGTCGCGTCAAAACGGCCAGCTATGATGCGTCAGAAGGGTTCGGCCTGCGCGCCGTTCGCGGCGAAGTGGCGGGGTATGCCCATTCCACGGAAATGACCGAAAATGCGCTCAAGCGCGCGGTGGACACCGCCCGGCTCGCCGTAGGGGATGGCGGCGGAACGATGGCGGCCACGCCTGCTCGCACGAATGACAAACTATATACTGCTGACTCCCCCATCGCAGGGCATAGCTTTCCTGTCAAACTGGACACTTTGCGCGAGATTGATGCCTTCACCCGCGCGCTCGACCCGCGTGTTGTCCAAGTCAGCGCGACGCTGTCGGCCTCTCATCAAGAGGTCACTATTCTGCGCCCTGACGGGATTGAGGTGTCAGACACGCGCCCCATGACGCGTCTCAATGTCTCTGTGATCGTGGAAGAGAACGGACGCCGCGAAACCGGCAGTGCCGGTGGCGGTGGGCGTGTGGGGCTCGACGGGCTGATTGATCCAGGCGATTGGCAAGCCAAGGCCCGGGAGGCGCTGCGCGTGGCCTGCGTCAACCTTCAGGCTGAGGCCACCCCTGCCGGGGTCATGGATGTGGTGCTGGGTCCGGGCTGGCCCGGCATCCTGCTGCATGAGGCGATCGGGCATGGTCTTGAAGGCGATTTCAACCGCAAAGGCGCGTCCGCCTTCGCCGGTCTGATGGGCACGCGCATTGCCGCGCCCGGGGTCACGGTGTTGGATGATGGCACCTTGCCGGATCGTCGCGGATCAATCTCTATTGACGATGAAGGCACGCCCAGCGCGCGCAATGTCTTGATCGATGACGGCATTCTTGTGGGCTACATGCAGGACCGCCAGAATGCCCGGCTGATGGGCGTGGCACCTACCGGCAATGGGCGACGCGAATCTTATGCTCACGCCCCCATGCCGCGCATGACCAACACCTATATGCTGGGCGGCGATGCCACCCGCGACGCCCTGATCGCGGATCTCAAGGACGGGCTTTACGCGGTGGGCTTTGCCGGCGGTCAGGTCGACATCACCAATGGCAAGTTCGTGTTCTCCTGCACGGAAGCCTACCGTGTCAAAGACGGCAAGATCGGCGGCGCGGTCAAGGGCGCGACGCTGATCGGTGATGGGGCCACGGCGCTCAAACACATTCGTGGTGTGGGCGATGACATGGCGCTGGATCCCGGCATGGGCAATTGCGGCAAGGCCGGTCAATGGGTGCCCGTGGGCGTGGGCCAACCTTCCCTTTTGATCGGGGGATTGACGGTCGGCGGCTCTGCCGCGTGAGGGAGGCCGACCCAGAGGGTTTGCGACGCTTTGGCGCCCGGGTGGATTTCGGCAAGACGGCCACGGATTATGCCACGCATCGCGCGGGTTTCCCGCCCGCGTTCTTTGACGCGCTGAGCCAGCGTGGCTACCTTACGCCCGGGCACAGCGCTGTTGATCTTGGCACTGGCACTGGCACGGTCGCCCGCGGTCTGGCCCGACATGGTCTGCGGGTCACGGGCATTGATCCAGCCCCTGATCTACTGGAGGCCGCCCGCAAATTGGATCACGCTGAAACTCTGGACGTGACCTATCAAACCGGCACAGCCGAACGCACCGGACTGCCCGATGACTGCGCGGATGTGCTGACGGCGGGGCAATGCTGGCACTGGTTTGATCGTGCTCGGGCCGCGCGAGAGGCCGCCCGCCTTCTGCGGCCGGGTGGTCGCATCGTGATCGCGCATTTTGATTGGGTGCCGCTGGTAGGCTCTTTGGTGGCTGCGACCGAGGATTTGATTTTGCGCTACAATCCCGAATGGGCCGGGGCGGGTGGAACCGGGCTTTACCCGCAATGGCTGTCTGATCTCACAGAGGCCGGGTTCAGCGCTATTGAGACGGCATCTTTCGACATCGCGCAACCCTACAGCGCAATTGGCTGGCGCGGCCGCATCCGTGCCAGCGCTGGCGTTGCAGCGTCTCTCTCAGCCGAGGATGTCGCGCGTTTTGAAGCCGATCTTGCCGCGATGATGCGAGAGACGTTTCCGCAAGAGCCCGTTATCTGTCCGCATCGTGTTTGGTGGGTCACAGGCCAAAGCCCCTCTGGTTTTCAGGGCCGACGACCCGCGAGACTGCCCGCAAGGGCGGACGAGCATCCAAAAAAATAAAATTGGTTTACTCCCCATTAACCCTCCGCGCGGTACACCGATTCTGCAATCAGGCGGAGCTGTGAGACCCGTGGATAGACATCCTTCCACCCACCCCCCACTCCCACCCACCACGGAAGATGACCGGTGCTCATGGCTTCGTCTGTTGCGTTCACGGCGTGTTGGCCCGTCCACCTTCTACAGGCTTCTGGACGCTCACGGTGATATACAAACTGCACTCGCCGCCCTGCCCGACCTTGCGCGCAGCGCCGGTGCGAAAGATTACACCCCCTGCCCGCCCTCTGTGATCGACGCGGAATTTGCCCAAGCGCGGGCATGCGGTGCCAGATTGCTGTGCCGAGGCGATGCCGATTACCCAGCACTTTTGGCCCAGATCCCAGATGCCCCGCCCGCGCTTTGGGCCTTGGGCGATGTCTCTTTGCTCAATAAACCTGCGATATCCTTGGTCGGCGCACGCAATGCTTCCTCATTGGGCCTGCGCATGGCGCGGGCCTTGTCAAAGGAACTTGGAACACATGGCTTTGTCATTGCATCCGGTCTGGCCCGCGGCATTGATACGGCTGTGCACACGGCAGCACTGGACGCAGGCACGATCGCGGTGATGGCCGGCGGCGTGGACATCATCTATCCGTGTGAGAATACCGAGCTTGCCCGCGACATTGCGCGACAGGGCGTGATGATCTCCGAACAACCCATGGGCCTGCAACCTAGGGCACGCCATTTTCCATCGCGCAACCGCATTGTCAGCGGGCTCTCGCGCGCCCTGATCGTTATCGAAGCGGCGGCGAAATCCGGTTCCTTGATCACCGCCCGCGCGGCCCTTGATCAAGGCCGTGAGGTGATGGCCGTGCCCGGTCATCCGTTTGATGCCCGCGCCGCAGGGTGCAACATGCTGATCCGGGATGGCGCCACCTTGGTGCGCGGTGGACGCGATGCCATCGAGGTGCTGGGGGAGGCAACGCTGCCGTATGATAAGGCCCCACTCTCGTCAGAGGTCGATCCCTTGATCAGCGCCGCAGAGGCGGGCGTGCCACCCGTGCCTCAGTACCAACCCGACAAGCGCCCGCGCCAGGAAACCCTGCAACTGCATCAGGTGATCCTGGACCGGCTTGGCCCATCGCCCATTGCCGAGGATCAGTTGATCCGCGATCTTGGCACCTCTGCATCTCAGGTCGCGACAATGCTCACCGATCTTGAGGTTGAAGGCAAAATTGAGCGTCATCCCGGCGGGCTGCTGTCGCGCCAGGGTTGACCGGAACCACGTTTGACACGATCAGCAATAATCAGAAATGACGGCGCGGTATTGCGTGCAAAATGGCTCCGCCGCGAACCACACATCTGTCGCGCCAAATGCGTAATCTTCGACAACCCAACCATTGCCGGTCAGCCGGTAGAAGACCTGCGCATCGGTGACATCTTCCCAGGCTTCCATGTCCCCGCGCCGTACCGCAGGGGTGGTTGCGTGATCGATTTGCACACCGCCCGGTCGCTGCGCATGCAGCATCCCAAAGGCCAGATTGCCCGATTGCCGCAACTCATAGACCACAAACTCAACCGGCGCGCCCAAGAGATATTCGGCCGTGGGCCGGACCGCATCCATCAACGCAGCGCGCGTGGCTGTTCCACGGGCGGGCGTCTCCCACGCTATGGCCGCCTCCGCCCAGATCAAAAAGATTGCCGCAAACCCAATGAAATGCCGATGCATGACAGACCTCCTATTTGCGCCATCATGCCTCGACCGCCTGCACCTTTCAATGTGGGTCTTACGCTGGCGCATTGACAATCAAGCGCGGCACCCCACATGTTGCCGCGCCAGTGAGTCCGCTATGAGTCGAGAGGATGCCGTATGCCCGTTGTTGTTGTCGAATCCCCGGCCAAGGCCAAGACAATCAACAAATATTTGGGCAGCGACTACACTGTTCTAGCCTCCTATGGGCATGTCCGCGACCTGCCCGCCAAGAACGGGTCTGTCGATCCCGACAACGCATTTGAGATGCTTTGGGAGATCGGCAATGACAGCAAAAAACATGTCAAAGCCATCGCTGACGCGCTCAAAGACGACAACGCTCTGATCCTAGCCACAGACCCCGACCGCGAAGGTGAGGCGATCTCCTGGCACCTGGAAGAGGCGCTGCGCAAACGCAAGGCGATCAAGAAAGACACCCCCGTCAGCCGCGTGGTGTTCAATGCGATCACAAAGGCCGCCGTGACCGAGGCGATGCAAAATCCCCGCGACGTGGATGAGGATCTGGTGGAGGCCTATCTCGCCCGCCGCGCGCTTGATTACCTGGTTGGTTTCAACCTATCGCCGGTTTTGTGGCGCAAACTGCCCGGTGCGCGCTCAGCCGGGCGCGTGCAATCGGTGTGCCTGCGCATCATCGTCGAACGCGAGATGGAGATTGAGGCCTTCACCCCCCGTGAGTACTGGTCTGTGAAGGCCCAGATGATCACGCCGCGCGGCAAAGAATATGAGGCGCGCCTGACTGTTCTGGCGGGCAAGAAGCTCGACAAATATGACATTGAAAACGAAACGCAGGCCGAACTGGCGGTGCAGGCGATCCAAAGCCGCGCCCTCAAGGTGGCCAGCGTTGAGGCCAAACCGGCCAATCGCAACCCCTCCGCGCCCTTCATGACCTCGACCCTACAACAAGAGGCCAGCCGCAAGTTCGGTTTTGGTGCCCGGCAAACCATGTCGACCGCGCAGCGCCTCTATGAGGCCGGTCTCATTACCTATATGCGGACCGATGGGATCGATATGGCGCCTGAGGCCGTGATGGCCACGCGCGATACGATCAAAGATCGCTATGGCGCCGAATACGTGCCCGACAGCCCGCGCATGTACAAAAACAAAGCCAAGAACGCGCAAGAAGCCCATGAGTGCATCCGCCCCACGGATATGACACGGGATGCGGCGTCGGTAAAACTCTCTGAGCCCGATCAGCGCAAGCTCTACGATCTGATCTGGAAGCGCACCATCGCCTGTCAGATGGCCGCCGCGCGCATGGAACGCACAACCGTGGACATCGCCAGCGATGATGGCCAGGTCGGCCTGCGCGCCACCGGTCAGGTCGTGCTGTTTGACGGGTTCATGCGCGTCTATGAGGAAGGCCGCGATGATGTGGAGGGCGACGACGACAAGCGTCTGCCCCAGATCATGCAGGGCGAAGCGGCGGAGAAGAAATCCGTGGCCCCCGAACAGCATTTCACGCAGCCCCCACCCCGCTACACCGAGGCCACTCTGGTCAAGCGGATGGAAGAATTGGGGATCGGGCGGCCCTCAACCTATGCCTCGATCGTCACCACGATCCAAGATCGCGAATATGTGCGCAAAGATAAAAACCGTCTGATCCCGGAAGATAAAGGCCGGATCGTCACGATCTTTTTGCTCAACTTCTTTCGCAAATATGTGGGCTATGAATTCACCGCCAACCTGGAAGAAGAGCTCGATGTCGTGAGCGCGGGCGACGCGGACTATAAGAATGTGCTCGCCAATTTCTGGCGCGATTTCTCCGCCGCGATTGCCGAGACATCAGAGCTGCGCATCTCTGAGGTGCTCGACAAACTCGATGAGGTGCTCGCGCCGCAGCTTTATCCGCCGCGCGAGGATGGATCGGATCCGCGCAGCTGCCCCAAATGCGGCACCGGCAGTTTGCATCTGAAAACCTCGCGCACAGGTGGGTTCGTGGGATGCTCAAATTACCCCGAATGCCGCTATACCCGGCCCATCGGCGGGGATGACCAGGGCGGCGACCGCATGCTGGGCGAAGACGATGGCGATGAGATTTTCCTGCGCTCGGGCCGGTTCGGCCCTTATGTGCAGCGCGGAGAGGTCACCGAAGAGGTCAAGAAACCCCCGCGCGCCAGCCTGCCGAAGGGCTGGAGCCCCGATGACATGGACCTGGAGAAGGCGCTCACCTTGCTGAGCTTGCCGCGCGAAGTGGGCCCGCACCCCGATGATGGCGAAATGATCGAGGCGGGCATCGGCCGCTACGGGCCTTTTGTCAAACACGGACGCCTTTACGCCAACCTCAAGGAGGTCGAAGAGGTCTTCACCATCGGCATGAACCGCGCGGTAGAAGAGTTGGCGAAAAAGGCCGCGTCGCGTGGTCAGGGCCGTGGGGCCGCGGCCAAGCCGCTCAAGGAATTGGGCGAGCACCCCGAAGATGGGGGCGCAGTCAATGTCATGGACGGGCGCTACGGTCCTTATGTGAAGTGGGAAAAGGTCAACGCGACCCTGCCCAAGGATGTGGAGCCGGATGCCGTGACTATGGAGATGGCTGTCGCTCTGATCGCAGAGAAAGCCGCCAAATCCGGCAAAGGCAAGCGTAAGGCGCCTGCAAAAAAGAAAGCCCCGGCAAAGAAAGCTCCGGCAAAGAAAGCCGCGGCTGGAAAATAGCTTTCATGCCTCCGGCGGGGATATTTTTGGCCAAAAGATGCATCTGGTTCGTCTCGGTGCTTCTTCTGGCCGAAAAATATCCCGGGGTCCGGGGCAGCGCCCCGGGTCAGACATTGACACTCTCTTGGAGCAAGGCCACAAAAGCGCGAACTCTCACACATCAGGAGACATGTCATGAGCAAAATCTACGGCTCAGCGGCAGAGGCGCTTGACGGGCTTCTCGAAGACGGAATGCTGATCGCGGCCGGCGGTTTTGGCCTTTGCGGGATCCCTGAATTGCTGCTCAAAGCTATTCAGGATGCGGGCACAAAGGACCTGACATTTGCGTCCAACAATGCAGGCGTGGATGATTTTGGGATCGGCATCCTGCTGCAAACCCGGCAGGTCAAAAAGATGATGAGCTCTTACGTGGGCGAGAACGCAGAGTTCATGCGCCAATATCTGGCCGGTGAGTTGGAGATTGAGTTTAACCCGCAGGGCACGCTCGCCGAGCGCATGCGCGCAGGCGGCGCGGGCATACCCGGCTTTTACACCAAGACCGGCGTGGGCACTCAGGTCGCCGAGGGCAAAGAGCTCAAGGAGTTTGAGGGTGAGACCTATGTGTTGGAGCGCGGTATCTTTGCCGATCTCTCCATCGTCAAAGCCTGGAAGGCGGACGAGACGGGCAATTGCATCTTCCGCAAGACCGCGCGCAACTTCAATCCGCCCGCGGCCATGTGCGGGCGCGTCTGCGTGATGGAAGTCGAAGAGATCGTTCCGGTGGGCAGTCTCGACCCCGACAGCATTCACTTGCCCGGCGTCTACGTGCATCGCCTGATCCAAGGGGATCACGAAAAACGTATCGAACAACGCACTGTACGGGAGGCCTGAGCTATGCCCTGGGATCGCAATCAAATGGCCGCGCGGGCCGCACAAGAACTGGAAGACGGGACATATGTGAACCTCGGCATCGGCATCCCGACGCTTGTGCCCAACTTTATCCCCGAAGGTGTCTCTGTCACATTGCAGTCAGAGAACGGGATGCTGGGTATGGGGCCCTTCCCGATCTCCGGGACGGAAGACCCGGACCTGATCAACGCGGGCAAGCAAACCATCACAGAACTGCCCGAGACCGCCTATTTCGACAGCGCCACCAGTTTCGGCATGATCCGGGGCGGCAAGATTGCCATGGCCATTCTCGGCGCGATGGAAGTGGCCGAAAATGGGGATCTGGCGAATTGGATGATCCCCGGCAAGCTGGTCAAAGGCATGGGCGGCGCGATGGATCTAGTGGCAGGTGTCGGTCGCGTGGTGGTTGTGATGGATCACACCAACAAACATGGCGACAGCAAGGTTTTGAAAGAATGCACCCTGCCTCTCACCGGCAAAGGCGTGGTCGATCGGATCATCAGCAACCTGGGCGTGCTGGACGTGACCGAGGATGGCCTCAGGATCGTCGAATGCGCCCCTGACGTGAGCGAAGACGATTTGCGCGCGGCCACGCAGGCCAAGATCGTCTAGTTGGAGGCAAGCCTCAGCGCGCAGGCATCGGTGATGCGCTGCGGGCGGGTCTGACAAAGCCCGCGCGCCACCTCAAAAGCGGCCAGCACTTTGGGCACGTAATCACGGGTTTCCGCGTAAGGCGGCACACCTGCGTGCCGCCGCACAGCCCCTTCGCCTGCGTTGTAACCCGCCAAGGCCAGCATCGCGTCGCCGTCAAACTCCCCCAAGAGCCAATCCAGATAGGCCACGCCGCCCTTGATGTTTTGCGCGCGCGACAGGCTGTCGGTGACGCCAAACCGCGCGGCGGTGTCTGGCATGAGTTGCATCAACCCTTGCGCGCCCTTGTGGCTTTCGGCC
>ERZ1740070.2178-NODE-2178-length-11449-cov-6.643321_pt1 | contig 11449 bp, 8 predicted proteins | sample MGYA00581734_ERZ1740070 | MGnify/ENA primary metagenome ERZ1740070 (study PRJEB43018, sample SAMN04849744) | marine metagenome | isolation source: floating plastic debris | place: Pacific Ocean | collected 2008-09-01 | study: EMG produced TPA metagenomics... | reverse complement strand
CCAAATTTTGCATAGAGATCGATAATCTCAAGCAGATACTCATAGTTACGAGTGCTAGCTCTTACCTCACCGATTGACGCTAGCGATTGTTGCAACAACTCAATCGCACGTTCTTTCTCTCCTATTTCAAAATAGCCAACAGCAATCCTATTAAAAACTTTGGAGCGATTGAGTTCTGGCTCACCGTTTTGCGCTAAAATTTGCAATGCCTGCGCTAACAAGTCACCCGCTTTACCAAAGTCACCTTTCTCTGTATAAGATCGCGCGATGCCTGCTAGCGCCATGCTTTTATAGTCGGTATCTTCCATACTTTCAGCAACCGATAGCGCTTCTTCGAGCAGGTGAGAATCAGTTACCTCATTGCTTTCTCCATCAACTGCCATCTCGACTGCTAACTCAACTGCTACAGTCTGAGTCGATAAGATTGGAGTCGATAATTTTGTAGAAGGCGCATTCGGAGAAGGCGCAGCGCCGACTGCGCTGACAGGACCCAAGCTATATAGCGTCAACATAGATAGGAGACTCATTGCTTGCCTACACTTGGCAGCCATATTCTTCTTCGACATTAATTTTGTTCCTTCTCAATGACAACAATAATTCGCTACAGCGCTGCGCGCGCGCGAATCAGCATACGCCTGATCGCGTCTTTTTGCTCAGTGTCTAAACTGTCGTTGGCAATCTGTTGAAGCTGGTTGAATCCTGTTTGTTTTACTTGTTCATTTTCTAGCAAGGTATAACTACTGGCTATGCGGTTTATGGCACCGACGCAATATCGTCCGCACAGGTCGATATCTGTTTCTAATCGTTGCGTGGCTTCTGCTAATAGGCGCTGTGCCGCAGCGTCGTCTCCTCGGGCGGCGGCAGCGCGAGCGAGTATTGCTAGCTGACCGGGTATGTATAGCGGATCGAAGTGGACTTCTGTGAAGAAACTCTCCAGTAAGGCCAATCGTTCTTGTGCCAGCGCATCGTCTGCAGTGTAAATGTAGGCTTCTACTAGGCCGCTGATGCCTGAGTAGCCAGCCGTCACGTCAGAAACCGTAAATTCGGCCTCTCTCAGCAGCGGCAGCCAGTCGAACATTTTTTGAATGGTGGCTTCCTGCCCAGCAGCATTGTCCATCTCTAAGTAGATGCCAAGTATCGCGCCCAGCATATAGGGATCTTCAAACTTATCGGTGACGATGGCTAGGGCTGCTTCTGATTTGGCAGTGTTGCCAATTTGCTCGTAGGCGATCGCAACCGCACTCAGCAGCGATACAGGCCCAATAGGATCGGTAGAATCTATATCCTCTATCGCCAGCTGTGTCAGCCTCGGCAAAGCCTGTTCTGAAACTGCTGTATCTTCTAAATAGCCATAGGCGCGAGCAACTTCCGCCGTAATATATCCAGTCTTCTCGCCATCGCGAACTAGCGCCATCGCGCGCGCGACTAAAGCCTCTGCGACATCCGGCTTACCTTGATTACTTTGCGCAATAGATAGCTGACTTAGTGCGGTTACGAGTTGCCCATTAGTGCGACCTGTTCCTGTTCCTGGTGCTTCACCTTCAGAATCTATGAGCACAACAAGCCTAGAAAGAGCGGCTTCAGTCGCTGTTTTGTCATTTAGCTGATCGTATGCTTGGGCAAATTCTCCAATGCTGTACACCAAGCTACGCTCTTCTTCTGTGGCGGCCACGAATTCTAGATGATCGACTGCTTGTGAAAGTGTAGCGAGGGCAAGGTCTTGACGGTCAGCAGCGCTATATGCATCTACAATGTCAATTAAATAATCTGTTCGGATGTAGCCATTTGGGGCCATTGCCTGCGATCGCAAGTCTTCAGCAGTCTCAATTTCTCCAATCTCAATGTAGGTCGGTATGATTCTAACGGGTAGCAAATATCTCGACTCGCTCTCTTGTGCAATCGTAACCGCCCTATCCAATAGCTCAATAGCCCGAGTCTGCGAACCCAAACTACTGTAGGACCGAGCTAATGTCCGCATTGCATAAATCTTGTCACTGTCGCTATCCTCACTAGCAGTATTGTCGTAAGACAAAACAGCCTCGTCTAGCCAGCCAATTTTCTCTTCGACGGCTGGCGAAAATGACTCTGCCAATATCTGTTCTCTTGTCGGTACGCTTATGTTTGGTCCTGAAGACGCAGTTTGCGCGTGAATAACCGCCGGAAAACCACTGACAGTAAGCACAATGGCGCTCCCCGCAGCCAGCTTAGAAACTTGTCTGATAGCTGTTGGGAGCGAACGTGTTGAAAACAGGAGACTCATAGGGTGTCGAAAAACAAAGGCTATAAGGTAAGTTACAGCTGCTCGGTAAGTCGTACACGTAGGTTTCAGAAAATGAAACAGGTTACGAATAACACAAGTAGGCTGTTCTTTCTTACTCTAGAGATCCTTTACCGACCGGAAAACCCAATCTTTTTGATTTAAATCAAAGTCGGCTTTTTCTATTAGCTTACGGCTAACTTTCTAATGTTTCCTTGAGCTGTGCTTTAGCTGTTTCCAGTGCCTCTGGCAGCTTGGAAGCATCGCGTCCACCCGCCTGCGCAAAGTTTGGCCGACCGCCACCGCCACCGCCACAGAGCTTGGCAATGCCGCCGATGAATTTGCCGGCTTGTAGGCCCTTACCGATGACTGGCTTACTAAAAGCCGCAACCAAACTCACCTTGCCTTCAGAAGGTATAGACCCTAGAACTACAGCGCCTTCACCTAGTTTTTGCAGCAGCCGTTCAGCCGCTGTTTTTAGCGCATCTGGATCAACGGCGTCAAGGTTGGCAACGATAACGGGCGTGTCGCCAAAGGTTTCCGACTTACCAAGAAGCTGATCGGACTTAGCAAGAGCCAGTTCAGACTTTAGGGTAGTGAGTTCTTTTTGTGTCGATTTGAGGTCAGACTGGAGGCTAGTGACGCGATCGCTAATTTCCTCAGGCTTTGCCTTAAACCGCGCACTCAGGTCTCGCACAATGCGATCGCGCACTTCCAAATAATCTAGCACCGCCGGACCTGCTACCGCCTCAATCCGCCGAATGCCCGCAGCTACGCCTGTTTCAGAGATAATCTTGAATACTCCAATTTCAGCGGTGTTGCCTACATGAGTGCCACCACACAGCTCCATTGAGACACCAGGATAATCAATCACCCGCACCTCATCGCCGTATTTCTCACCAAACATGGCGACCGCACCTTTAGCCTTTGCTTCGGCAATCGGCATTGTTTGCACATCGGCTGAATGCGCTTCGGCAATCCAGGTGTTCACCTGCTTCTCTACCTGCTGAAGTTGCTCTGGCGTCAGCGCTTCGGGCGCATGAAAATCGAACCGCAGTCGGTCAAAATCTACCAGCGATCCGGCCTGCGAGATAGACTCATCTACCAGTGACTTCAGCGCTGCTTGTAGGAGGTGTGTCGCCGTGTGATTCGCCTGTGCTCTGCGACGGCAGGCCCGATCGATTTTTGCGCTCACAGACGCCCCCGTCTGTAACGTGCCGCGCTCTACCTTGCCGAAGTGAACGAAGAACGCCCCTTCCTTTTTCACATCTGTAATGCGAAGCACCACATCTTCGCCAGCCATACCAGCACCAGCAAGATAGCCGCGATCGCCTATTTGCCCACCAGACTCGGCATAAAATGGCGTCGTATCCAACACGATTTGCACGTCACTACCCGCCGTAGCCTGTTCAACCGATTCGCCCTCAATCAAGATAGCCTCAACCTGGCTCTGCGCGGCGCTCTGTTCGTACCCGACAAAGTCAGTGGCATCGAGCTTTTCTGCCAGCGTGTCCAAGCTTCCCTGCACTGTGAGGTCAATGGTTTCGTGCGCATCTTTCGAGCGATCGCGCTGAATCTGCATCTCCTGAGAAAATCCATCAGCATCGACGGAAATTCCACTTTCCTCTGCAATTTCCTGCGTTAGCTCCAATGGGAAACCGTAAGTGTCGTACAGCTTAAAGGCTTCTTCGCCGGACACCTGCTTGGGCTTTTTCGCCAAAATGTTAGCCAGCAGGGCCTCTCCTCTATCTAGCGTCTTTAAAAACTGAGTCTCTTCTCTAGCCAGCTCGTTTTTAATATTTTTCTCTCTGCTCCTCACGGCTGGGTAAGCAGACTCAGCTAGCGCAATCGACGCCTCAGCCACCGCCACTGTAAACGGCTGCTCAATACCCAGTAGCCTGCCGTGGCGTACTACTCTCCGAATCAAGCGGCGCACTACGTAGCCACGACCTGTGTTTTCTGCCGAAATGCCGTCGGTCACCATATGCATCACTGAGCGCACATGGTCCCCAATCACCTTTAGCGATACCTTCTGTGCTTCTGAAGCCTCAAAATAGTCGATCTTCGCAATGTCCGCTGCTGACTTGATGATTGGGAAAATCAGGTCGGTTTCATAATTATTTGGCTTGCCCTGCAAAATTTGCGCCATGCGCTCTAGGCCCAAGCCGGTATCGATATTTTGGGCCTGTAGCGGCGTAAGATTTCCCTCGGCATCGCGATTGTATTGCATGAATACTAGGTTGTAGTACTCAATGAAGCGGCTGTCGTCTTCGAGGTCGATATTGTCGTCACCGCGCTCTGGGTGAAAGTCGTAATATAGCTCAGAGCAGGGCCCACACGGTCCTGTCGGGCCAGACTTCCAAAAGTTATCGGCCTCACCCATCCGAATAATTCGATTCTCGGAGATGCCAATATCGTCGCGCCAAATCTGAAATGCCTCATCGTCATCTTTGAATACGCTAGGGACTAAGCGGTCCGCAGGTAGCTTAAAGACTTCGGTAGAAAGTTCCCATGCCCAGGCGATTGCTTCTTTTTTGAAGTAGTCACCGAAGCTAAAATTACCCAGCATCTCAAAAAACGTATGGTGCCGCGCCGTTCGGCCTACGTTTTCGATATCATTTGTACGGATGCACTTCTGCGATGTTGTTGCCCGAGGAAACGCTGCTGCCTGCTGTCCTAGAAAAATGGGTTTGAATGGCAGCATCCCGGCAATCGTTAGCAGCACCGTCGGATCTTCTGGCACGAGCGATGCACTTGCTAAAATCTTATGGTTTCTGGCTGCATAAAAATCTAGAAACTGCGCACGAATGTCCGCGCCGCTCAATGACTGAAGTTGAGGCGGTTTTTGTGGGGAAGACGAAGAAGATGTGGGTGCAGACATAGCGCGAAGCAGCGAGAGAGGATAACAAGAACTCTAGATTTGATCAATGTTGCCATACTCTTGTAAGTTTTGCCCTCAGCCCTTTTTCATAGCAACGGATTTTATAGGCTTTTTGGGACTTTCCATTGAAAAATCAACCAATTTATCCAAAGAAATTATGATATAAAAATCGAGAACGCTGCCAATAGCCCTCATGTTCTTGATTAAGAAGCTGGTTGCGGTTGCTGCTTCTAAAGAAATCAACTAGCTTTGTTGAATATTCAAAAGTTTGGCTTTATTACGCATATTTTGTTTACAGCCCTATGGACAAAACAAGCTTATAAAGCATGCCCTAGCCTTTTCAATGAAGTCTTGGCCATCGGCTGATTTTGCGCGTCTCTACCCTTAAGTTACCTGTCTGTTTAAGCATCAAATACTGCAACCACCTTTGACTACATGGTATGTCCGTCTATCCACGGTCGTTTTTTGTTCGTCAACCTCGGGCAAACAGGGACGCTGTCACTGCCACAAGCAGTGACATATGGTATGTATAGTTTTTTACAACTGCTGTTGATATATCTGTATCAAATGGTTTGCTGAGTCTTGTTCTTAGCGCTCTATTCAAGGGGCGCGAATCAAGGGGCGCGAAATAAGGCACACAAGACTTGTCGTTTTTTCAGTGGGGTTTCTATGAACAGTGTTTTGCTGCTCGGAAATAGCGGCTTTACAACCAGTTTGCGATCGCAAGTGCGTGGGCTTACATCGCTCACCGTGACTACAACAGAGGCGACCACTGAGGCCGTATCGCTCATTGAAAGACTCTCTCCAGACGTTGTCATCCTGCAGAAGCAAAAGCTGCGAGAAGCCTCGGTGCTTAAAACGCTCGGTCGGCCTCAGTCTGCCTATGTCATTGTTATCGAGGTTGGCCAGCAGCCTAGTGGCCTAGCTGAGGAGATCGTTGCGCTTCAGCTAGACAAAACAGCTCGAGCGCAAGAGTCAGGGGGAGCTGCCTATCTCTGGCTGAAGGCTCAAGACGGAATGGCGCCAGACCGAATTGCATCAGAAGGTGATGAGAGGGTTCCGCTGGAGATTGCGCCGCTTACCTATCACCGTTTGTCTGGCCCTCGCTCTACGAATGATTCAGAACATGAGCTGCGAGCCCGTTCGGTTACTCACAAAGACACTGTTTCCAGATATCAGCCTTCGTCTGCGCTTGCTTTTCAGCCCGGTCAGTGCAGACTCATTCAGGCCCATATCCAAATCGGACTCAGCCGGGCTCAGCGGTATCGAGACCTCTCGCGTATCAATGACTGGCTGTCGGCAGTCGCGCTAGTGGATGCCCTCACCCAGCTCAGTAATCGACGGGCTTTTGATCTAGAGTTGCCAAACCAAATCAAAATGGCTCGCCAAAAGCAAACGCCGCTGGCTTTGATGGTGCTAGATATTGATTATTTCAAATCGGTTAACGACCGATTTGGCCACCTTGTGGGCGACGACATGCTCAAGCAGCTGGCCAAGCGACTGCTGGCCAATATGCGCTTTTACGACACGCCGTTTCGCTACGGTGGCGAGGAGTTTGTTGTTACGCTCAACAATACGGGGCTTACAGAAGGGCAGGCGATCGCAAACCGACTCTGTCAGCTCATGGCTACGGAGCCTTTCCAGCTCACCCAGCCGGTCAACGACCTCACTGAACTAGAGATGACGGTCAGCATTGGCATAACGGAGCTACAGCCCAGCGACGACGAGCAGGGGCGTAGCTTCCTCGACCGAGCAGATAAGCACTTGCTTCAGGCAAAGGCCTCAGGCCGCAATAAAGTTGTGGCGCAATAGGCTTTCCTGCTTTTTACTATTTCAGCAGCTCTTCAGTAGCGTGCTATTTCAGTGTCGAAGCGGGTTCAGTTTCCACTCGATTCGCTTCGATTTGCGCTTGGCAGTCTGCTACCGATGCGCGCTCATTCATCGCACTCACTAGCGCTTCGTACGAAGCTGACTGTGCTTTTATCAGCGTTTGTGCCTGAAGCAGCGCCCAGCGCAGCTGTGTTTCTATGGTGCCTTCAGCCTTTGCATTTTCAGCCTTTTTTGCCTGCTGCCATAGCTGCCGGATCTGAGCCTGGTCGTCTTGACCGCCTTCTGCACTGCCATAAGTTTCGGTTTCGGCGGCGATTCCGGCCATGCCGATGATGCAGTAGCGGTTTAGCTGCTGGGGTGAGAGCGTTCCTTCTGTCGCTGCGGCTGCTACTTCTTTGGGTTCTAAAGCTGTGTTTAGGACCACGCCGCCCAGTCCGGGTAGGCCCACTTTGATTGCTTCCCAGGCGCTGAGCGTGTAGCTTTCGGCGGGGACATCGAGTAGGTGCGCCACGAGGAAATGACCGGCCTCATGGTGCACGATGCGCTGCCGATAGTCGGACGACTGGCTAGAGACTAGGTCGATGAGTAGATTGCCGCCTTTTCCCTGCGCTACAAATCGATCTAGCGCAAAGATGCCCGCAATGCCAGTGAGCGCGATCGCAACTGCATTGGGTGAAATATTGAGCAGCGGGCCGACCAGGCTCAGCAGCGTAAAGGCAAATACAGAAACGGCTAATAGGTTTAGCGTAGTTGGGTTCATGCGCTGCGTTATTTAATGGCTACCGAATAAAACAGCTGAAACAGCTACTTGTAGAATAGCTCCAAACTCTCCTGGTTTCCTACATATCGCCAGTGCCAGGGTTCGTAGCTCACATTGGCAGGGTTGTCTTTGGGGAAAGACATCTCAAAGTTAAAGTAAGCTGCGTTTTCTTCTAGCCATTGGAAGGCGCGGGTCGTTTCAAAGCTTTCCTCCAGATGCGTTTCGGCCTTACCTTCGTCAATAAAATCAACTGCGTAGCCGGTGTGATGCTCGCTATAGCCAGGAGGGGCGCTGACCTCTGCGCGGGTTTGCGCACTTTGTCCGCGCTCGGCTTTAAGATCAAAGTACAGGTAGTCTTGATCTGCCAGGGTGCGAAAGCCAGAGATAATGCCCAGCTGTACGCCTTCCGCTTTGGCCTTGGCCATCATTTCATCGATCGCGCTTTTCGCCTCGGCTTTTAACTTGATTTCACTGGCCGGGTTCAGCCGCACTAGCGAATCAACATCGGCTACCTCGTAGCGGCGGTGATTTAGCAGAATATCGGGCTCGGCCGACGCGTTCGAGTTTTCGCCTTCCTCTGCATCCACTGGAACAGGCTGGCTATTAATTGAAGGAACGAAGACGCTATCAGCTACGTTTCTAGGTAGCTCTGATGTAGCCTCAGGCGGTGCTGATTCGGTTTCTTCGCCACTAGAACGCATCTTTTTCAATACGTTAAAGTCTGCTTCTGCCGCTGCTGTTCTTATATTTTCCAGCCGAGGCTTGATCCAGGGCCACTGCCAAAAGCTAACACCACCTAGTCCGGCGAGTAGGAGAAATGCGATCACCACTTTCGCACCGCCCTTTTTTTGGGGAGCTGGCTTCGACTGAAGGCTTTCGATTTCTTCCATCGAAATCTCAGTCGGCTGACGACGAGCGGGCGGAACGTCTTTAGGGGGAGGGGTGCTCACAGACACAGGTTAAAGATTGAGCTAACGGCTGGGAAGATTAGGCAATAGTGACGGGCTTCAGTGTATAGCAATTCTGTTATCAATTATCGATTGTGAATTATCAAACGTCCACCCTGCCAGCTAAGTCGTTTCAGCTAGGTCGTCCCAGCTCATATCTTCGTAGTTTTCAAAGGGTTGATGGATCCAGGGATTGTCTTTGAGGTGATGCACCGCATAGTCCGGCGTAATGCAAGAGCATTCCTTGTGCCACAGTACCGCCGTACGAATCTCATCGATATAGAAGCCGTACTTGTGCTGCAACCACGAAATGCTGCGCTCTAGGCTTTGCCCAGAATCGACCAGGTCGTCTACTAGCAGAATGCGCGAGCCCAAGTTGGCTGTCGTCATGCTCAAATCTTTAGAAAATGTTATTGATCCTCGGGTGCGGTTGCCTTCGCCGCCGTAGGAAGCCGTTGAAAGAATCGCCAGTGGCTGCTCAGAAATGCGGCAAATGATGTCGCCAATGCGCAGCCCGCCCTTTGCCAAGCACACAATTTGATTAAATTGCCAGCCGGAGCGGTGTACCATCAAGGCCAATTGCTCGATAGTTCGGTGGTACTCTGACCAGGATACGTAGAGATCTGCCATTGCTTGGTTTAGGCGTCGGCCTGTAAAAGTCGACCTAGAGATGATAAGAGAAACTGCGGAAATTACTTATGCTTACTATTTATACAGGGTCGTTCCATGGCTAATTTAGAACCTCAGCCGCACGCTAAAATCGACTATCCTGCGCCGAAGCTCTCTCTACCCGTAAAGTTGGCCTATGGTGCGGGCGATTTTGGGTCGGGGTTAACGTCCCAATTTTTGGCGTTCTTTCTACTGAGTTTCTTAATCTATGTGGCGGGGATGGATCCGCTAGTGGCTGGCTCGGTCCTTGCTTTTGGCAAGGTTTGGGATGCGGTGAACGATCCGCTGGTGGGGCTGTGGAGCGATCGCACCCGCACCCGCTGGGGTCGCCGCTATCCGTGGATGTTTGTGACGGCTATTCCCTTTGGCTTGTCCTACTTCCTTATATGGATCACGCCTTTCGCTGCTGACGCTAGCGACACCACGAAGCTGATTTACTACGTGGTAATCACAACGATATTTCAAATCTTTTTTACGACTACGAACTTGCCCTACACTGCGCTGACGGCTGAAATGGGCCGTACGTATGACGAAGTTACGGAGCTGACTTCTTTTCGTCTGGCGTTTTCGGTGGCTGGGGGCGTTGCTATTTTGCTGGCTGCTGGCATTGTCGGTGGCTTTTTCCCTGCCGATAATCAGCGGGCGCTGCGCTACTTGGTTTTGGGTGTATTTGGCGGCGGTATTTCTGTGCTGTCGATTTACTGGTGCATTTTTGGCACCTTTGGCTACACCAAGCAAAATGCTATTGCTGAAGGGCGATCGCTCAATGCTGTGTCCGAAGTCGAAGAAGCACCTTTCTTTCAGCAGCTCAAAGACGTCCTTAGCAACCGGCCCTTTCTGTTTGTCATTGGCATTTATATGTTCTCTTGGCTGGCACTGCAAATCACAGCGGCGGTGCTGCCGTTTTATGCGGTGTCTTGGATGAATACAGATGAGAACTTGGTGGCGCTTTTGGTTCAGGGGCCTGCGATCGCGTTGATGTTTGTTTGCGCAGGCCTCAGTAAGCGCATCGGTAAAAAGAATCTCTATTACCTTGGCTCAGCTATTTGGATTCCGGTGCAGGCCGCCCTCTATTTCCTTTACCCCAGTCAGGTTAATCTTCTCTTTGGCCTGTGCCTAGTCGCTAGCTTTGGTGTTGCTGTTGCCTATGTTGTTCCCTGGTCTTTGCTTCCAGACGTGATCGATCTCGACGAACTTAATACGGGCCGTCGCCGCGAAGGCACCTTTTACTCTTTTATGACCCTGATGCAGAAGCTTGGCCTAGCGCTGGGTTTATTCTTAGTGGGTGCAGCGCTCAAAGCTGCTGGCTTTATCAGAGTATTGCCTGAAGAACCGCTTCCCGTTCAGCCTGATTCGGCCCTACAGGCCATTCGCCTATTTATGGGCCCTGTTCCTCTACTGTTTGTCATCTGCGCCGCAGTGCTGGTATTTTTCTATCCGCTCACTCGCGAAGCCCACACCGAGGTCATGCTCAAGCTAGCAGAGCGAAAGCGTTTGGAATCATTGGAAGAAACATTAGAATAGCTACAAGAGTTTTGCAGCTATAGTAGAAACCAATCAAAATCAGCACATATAGTGTCTAGCAACGGGTTTACTCATGAAGCAAACTAGGCAGTTCACGGCTATTATCGAAAGTGAAGAAGACGGTTACGTTTCTTTGTGTCCAGAGTTAGACATTGCTAGCCAAGGCAAGACAGTCGAGCAAGCAAAGCTAAACCTAGCTGAGGTTTTAGAGCTATTTTTTGAAACAGCCGATTCTACCGAAGTGATGAACCGTCTTCATAGCGAAGTTTTTATCACCCGTTTGGAGGTTGCTATTGGGTAAACTACGCGTTCTCTCAGCAAAAAAGGTGTGTGTAATTTTAGAAAAACAGGAATTTTCTAAAATTAGATGGCGTGGCAGTCATATCATCATGTAAAAGAAAATGGAAAATTCGACAGTCACGGTTCCTGTGCCAAATTACAAAGAAATTCGTATCGGCACGCTACAGTCAATCATTTGACAATCAGGAATATCTCGAACTTTGTTCGAAGAATAATATTGAATTAAGGTAACTACTCAGGCTTAAATCTTTAAGTTGATTCTAAACACTCCAGAAGCATAG
>ERZ1740070.2177-NODE-2177-length-11460-cov-9.908900_pt1 | contig 11460 bp, 2 predicted proteins | sample MGYA00581734_ERZ1740070 | MGnify/ENA primary metagenome ERZ1740070 (study PRJEB43018, sample SAMN04849744) | marine metagenome | isolation source: floating plastic debris | place: Pacific Ocean | collected 2008-09-01 | study: EMG produced TPA metagenomics... | reverse complement strand
ATCTGCAAATCTTTTTTCAACAGTTGTATATAAAACCTGGCACAGCACTTATGTAAGACACTTTAGTTACAATAACAACCTTCTGCATACGATATTGAATAATTAAAAGGGTTTGTTTTCTTTGTTTTATTTTTTTTGCTATTGTCAAAGTACATATCATTGCCTGACCGAGAAAATAAAGGTTGACTGTTATTACCAGTATGGCATGGTAAAGCAGAAACCACCAGGTCATGCAACTTTTTATCTGGCGATCAAGAATAGACAGCGTTACATATATATATATATATATACATAAACCATTAAAAGCATGGGATCATTAAATGGTAAGGGCAGGGGACAATCTCCCTTGAATATAAACAGTCAGTGTGCTGAGGCTCAAGATAAGCCAACTCGCCATCAAATTAAAGCGGCTCAGACTCTTGTTCATAAATCAAACCCAACAGATCATGAACAAGTTTCTGGAGAACCCAACCCTTCCCACGATGCTGTTGGTTCTACCACCGGAAAAGGGCCTGGCATTCATGACACTGCAGAATAGATGCAAGAATAGCCTTCCTCGTAAATTATAGTTGCTAGTCATGAAAAAAGAAGAAAATGTAATTTACTATGATTTGCTAGTATATTCATAAGGAAACTAAAAAAAATTTCTGGCAAGGCTGTAATTTTAATAATAGTCATGGTCGTCAAATGATCAGACTAAAATCTTTCTATCCCATAAATTTCCAGTGAAAATACCGGTAAGCCTACACTCAATTGTATCTTCCAAACGGACGTGAAAACCATCACATTATTTTATGGTATTTTTATCTCTTTATTTCAACATCTTGTAATTACACAAGTTTAATAATAATTCTGTGTAATTCAATTCCAATTTCCAAATTATGGTCCACTTTTTGACCTAACCATGGAACCCTAGCTACTTTTGCTTTTTATTAATTTACATTACACAAATCACCAAATTGATGATCTTTTTAAAGGAATTACCATTTCCATTTAAAGGAATTGCCATTATCAATCGGATTTTTAGAAAATGGGCCAACATCTAGAGTAGGTGCACGTTATCTTAGGCTAGAAAATAGATGGTGGACTGCTGCTGAGGGACTAAGAGGCCAGTTATTGTAAGTAATTGTAATAATGGCCACAACACTGCTTTCAGTTGTTTCCACTTGGCGTTATAAGAAGATAATGAATTTTTGATTTATGAATTATGAGTTTTTACGATCCAGCAATAATATTTAGGCAATTAACAACAAACGTTAATTGGATTTCTTCCCCTCAAAACCAGAAGTGCTGGCGTCTAAAATGCAATGAGACCTGCCTTGATCACGCCACCATGACAGATTATTAATCAACCTGTGTTAATGTCACACTTAAAAAATCCCATCCAAATGGGCTGGTGGTACCCGTGGTTCAAACTACCATGGGCATAAATGCATGGCTCACATAGAAGTTAGATCCCAAACATGATTCAATTTTCTGCAGAGAGGTGTCCAGGTACATGAATAATTACCTTATCGATATGTTTTGGCAATTAATATGGTTCTTTGGTGATGAATCAATAGGGAGGGAGGGCATGGTTCCTCACCAGAACCATGGGAAAAACTCTCCCCCTACATAAACTACTACCATTCCAAAAGCTCAGTCAAGGCAACACCGGGAGTTGATGATTCCTTCCTATGTCTTTGTTGACAATGTCTGGTTTAGCACTTTTCGGTTTTGGCTTGTGTCCTGCGAGGCCTTCTGGTTCTAGCAACAGTTATGTTGTTTTAATGAGCCACAAATGGTGAAACATGGTTGGTAGTTTTTTTGTGGACACACAATTAGAGCTAATTGTTTAAGGATATGACACTATTTTGTAGCCTGATTACCAGAAACTATCATGTACTCATTAGCGGGCTAATACTCAAAATGCAAAGCTGTGTAAGCTACATATCAGGAAAAACTGATGCTAGGGTATGTTCTAGACCGAAGACAACAGAAAAGCCACATTGATAATTGATTGAGATTAGATAGTCATTGAACTAATGAGTTCATATTCCTTTATTTGCTGCCAATTTTGAGCGGATGTCAGCAACGACGTCAAATTGTTATTCGGCCTAGTGGCAGCTAGTGCTAAAAATATTCTTGTTAGGGTCACACTATCACACTGCGCACGAGCTCGTCAGCAATAAAGGTGTTGGCGTGTGAGACTATGCTGCCAGGTGTAAACACAACACTGCGCTTCTAATGTTGTCATAAACTGGTTTACCGGAACCTAACCACTGTCATTACATGGTACTGGAAGCTGTAACCACTAATAACACCGTTAACTACTGTTTGTAATTGAACTGCAACTTCCGAGTAAATTCAAAATGTGCGCATTTATGCTCTGTCCAGTAATCCGCACAGATTTGAAAGAGTTTTATTTACATGCATATTGTCTTGCTGGACTAGCTGACAATGTTGGAAACTTGCCTTGCACGCTATTTCCATTTGTTGAATAACCATGAGCTTAGGTGGTGAGAAACCTCAAAGTTTACTGATTGGCCCAGAAATCACAAAATTTCTGAGGAGCTATCACGTAATAGAACCTAGATTAAGACTATCAAAACACTCCTAAATATATTTTATGTCTCTCCATTACTTGATTATTTAATTAATTATCAGGTGTGTGTGGTTTGATGCAGCCTCCTTATGTTGAATGTTCGTAAACTGTATGTGTCTATAACGTCATAGCAAGTCTTATATCGTTATATATTTATCATCATCTCAAAAAAAATCTGCAGCCCTGGAGATTTTAAGAATTTTTCTCCCTATTCAACTACCTAAGAACCATGTTATGCATCGTCAATGTGAGAATAAAATTACAAAATTAGTCAAATTCCAGGCATTGGCAAATCAAGCTGTACTGGTTGCAAGAAGAAGAGTAATGAAGACGCCAATGTGCCAAACATCAGTGCAAGTTTTTTAATAACTGGAATATGAATTCATTTGATGTGGTGGGGAAATTCACACCTCTAAATATGTAATAAATCACTACTGGAGACAAAGCTTGCAATGTCTTATTGTCATTTTTGATGTCTGTGAAGCTAAATATACAGATTAATGAAGTTTGAAAACTGAGTACAGTGTCCCAATAAAAGACAAATTTAGCAAATTATGCCATTAAATATCTACATTTCTTTATGGAAATAAAGCGTAACAATTACCAAGAATACATAGACTTATAGTTGTATGTATACACAAAAAAAAACTCTCCAGTTAGTTCAGGGGTCAGGGTGATACGGATCTTTTGAGGGTTTTGGCAACAAGCAGAATTGCCATCTATAGTTAATATTATAATATGATTTCTCTACTGCTGTGACCTTTGGTAATGCAGCTGGGTGTTCTGACACTTCTTTTTGCAGACCCACACCTGTTGCTGTGCTGCCCATACTTCCCCAGATCAAGAACAATGCTTTTAGGCATAAGCTGTTTTGCTTACATAATGTCTTGCCATTGTTCAGTTGATATTTTGAACAACATTTTTGTGATATGTTTATGCCAAATATCTAAGATTTAATCAAGTGATGCAACTGAGAAAGTGCTCAGGAACCATATTTTCAGTAAGAGTTGCCATGATAAAAATAAATCACTATATATGCTAAATGGTTACAAAACTGGATTGGGTATCGCTAACGCATTAATATGGGCCAAAGCATTTAATAGCATGTATAAAAACCCGTATTACACACCATAATACATATTAAATACATAATTATTACAGATTAAAATATTTATTAAATACTGTATACTACTGTGACTATTTGGTAAGGTTTGGGTTGCATTTTTTTTATGTGTCCACACTCGAGAAAACATCAATCATATAGGCCTACCAATCTGCCCCCCTCCTACTCAAAGAGAAAGCAGACATTGATATTACCTTCTTGCCCGTATGGTTCTGGAAGAGCACATTTGGATACTGGAAAACAGAGTGTGCCCATAGTGCCTCTTTAAACTCCTGTACCTGTGTTGTCTGGAACCACTTATTCCTGAGTCTGTCGCTGTGGCTCTATAAGAAATATGCATACATGTAAACATAAGGTAACACATTAAGCTCTAGTCAGGAAAGTATTGGATTTTCATAAACAACTTTGAACGCAATTTTGATGATGTTATTTGATCGATCATTACACTTAAAATCCATAATTTTCAGTAGCGTTCATTCTCATGGCATATGACTATTTGATTTGAAGTGAAATGTAAAAAAAAAAGAAAAGATATGCAGGGTTTACCCGTATATGTGCAACATTAAATTTTCGCCGACAGCAAATGCCTACATGACTGAACTCCCATTTTAAACATTCTGACCAAGGAATTTTCAGGATTTAAAAAACGGTGATTGAACATTTTGGGAAACCAATTGGCGTCAAAATCCTTGTTTATTAATTTTATCAGCGGTTGAAGACAAACCTCAGAGCAACCGATGGATTGAAAATTGTACAGACAAAATTAAACCACCAGGCCACCGATATCAGCTTTCTCAATGTACATATAGACTATTAGCTCTATCATGACCTAACCAGGGGATTTCCGATGTTATGCAATTTCTCCTGTTAATCACCCTATAAATAATCACAATTTAAACTTCACTGGATAATTATCACTTTTTCACACAGAATACTTCAGGATTAACAATATTTGACAACCATTCGCAGCTTCAACAGTGTAGGCAGGGAGTCAAGCGTCAAAATAGGTATTTTATTGACATTTGTAATGAATTGTCTCACTGGATTTCACGCCTTTCGTCTTCAATAATGTTAGATATATATTGATAACATTGTTGCTAATCTTGCTCTCAAACCTCATCTTTTCACTGGATTAGTGTAAAACTAACCAATTCTACCTTTGAATTAACAAAGAAATTGAAAATAATTGAATTACTGCGAAAATACACCATGCTCCATGTAGGCATGTACATGTATGTAGTAAATTTATTATCTTTTATCTGGAATTTTTGGGGCTATTTTGTCGTCGAAACTGGATAAACATTTTTGGAGAGGCAGGCCTCAATAGACCCATAATTGGTTTGGATGGGACTCACGTCGATTCTCTGATATCTTTCTTCTTCTAGTTAAAACCCACAAAATATATCACTTGATTTGCTTTTCCAGAAAAAATCCTGCAGCACCGGTTATTCCATTTTCAAGCAACATGTAAGGCTTAAAAATTGATATCCTACCATATCAGATAGAGGAAAGGCCCCCTGATAACCTCGTTCAATATCCAGGTTGTCTAAGTCGACGACAACATGACCAAGAAGACTGTCATCCTCAGAACCGTGATCCAGTACTGTAAATACCACATATCTACAAATGAGAAAACAAATTTCAAACATAAGAGAAAAATTATAGCTAGGCAACTTCAATGACAACCTTTGTGCAATACAAAGCCTTTAGAGAACTTTTTTTGAAGACGATCACTTTTTTTGACCAAGTAAAACATGTATAGATTAGTTTTTCAAAGCTTTCATATTATCGGCAGTGTATATAGTAATGAATTACTACCGGTATGGTGTTAGGAATAGGCATCAGCGTCAGTCACAAACAAGAATGTTTTCGATATGAGATATATTAACTACGATACACCACAGCTGCTAGGTAACCTATGCACTATGGTATACATAGAAACAGAATCAGCGTAATTTCCCTAATTTATGGTGGAAAAAACTCTGCACTGTCACACCAAATCCTCAATTGCAAGTGGTTATAGCGATATATCAAGGTTGTAACAAGGTCAAAAGTGGATTGCTATGGAACATTTTCAGAGCACAGTGTAGCCTGGACAAAACTTGTATATCACATTTTTTAAATAGCATAAATTGAAGCGTGTTACATTGCAGGATATATTGTTTTGTAGAACTTGACACCACCATCCCATCTGCAGTGTAACTTTTAGAATTTTATAATTTGAGCCCATAACATACAACATAAACCACCGTATTATAATAAATAAACCACGTAGCTAGTCCGTAAATTCAGTATATAATTGCACATTGCAATGGATGGAAAATCCGAGAACCACTGATCTGCAAATATTAAAATTTGGTGATTTATTACTGTTTTTCTTTCTGCAAATTCTTTAAAGCTCTTAGATCTTTGCCAACTTTGAGGTGCACCAAAGAATTTCTTAGCATTTTTTAATGATGTAACATCAAGTGATTGTACTCCAGGGTCTTAATCGAAAAGAAAAAAGATGACATATTAAATCAGGGGCGACTATAATAAAATTCAGATGTTTACACTAATTTAATGTCGTCTTGTGTCAGGCAATGGTTGTAAAGTAGACACCCAGCTTCATTTATAAAACCACATCAGATACTTCTCAATTTTCGGAGAGTTAATCGATTTTATATTGATGGATTTAATTTGCGATGGAAGAGAAATTTAATGTTTCAATTCTGGTGAACACTAATGATCCTGCTCAGGTGTTTGGTAGAGTGATTAAAAGGCCTCCCCCGCTTGCAGTATTCAATTTTTTGCAACAGTGCCAGACAACCCTAGATTTTAGACAAGCAACTCAGTCATGTACTCGTTCTCAATACCGGTAATCATGACCTGCCGAATTTGAAGGGGACAATTGGCCACCAGGAATTGGGTGAAGAGCTCGGAAGGACATCCACTCTCACATCCGGTCTAACAGGATTAACAATCGTTACTTAATGAATTAAATGCTATTAATTGTGACTCATGTGAACTGTTTCACCACTCCGACATGCCCGTTACGTCGAGTAAAACCACCCCTCAGCGGGTTATGAATTGGCTGTCAGCTAGGGGTATAAGTGGCGGACAATTGGATTATTCTGCGACGATATATATAAAGAGAGTTAATAACACGTTGTAGGTTATGATTATGAAGCATTAGCGCTTATATTTTTACTATATTATGGGTTGGTCTTGTTTTACTGCAACGTATAATTGAAACAGTTAACAAAATGACCTGTCAGGGCAGGAATAGAGTGGAACACCAAGAGAGGGAAAGAGCCTGAAAGCTAATACGAACAACATGACTAAGAGCGTTTCAATGCTCATTGATTATTAAATGTTATGTTTCGACCATTGCGGTAGTTATTAGGCCAGAGGGGTAACAATATACACTTAAAGAGTTAGGCTCCATGGGTCTGGATATGCATAGACCATTTACCATGTGACTTCATGGGAATATCGTCATAATTATAGGTTAAGGAAGAGGCTAACTAATATTTATACAAGGAACTGTTCATATACAGCCTCTGGTCTAAACATCACGCTAATGACCAAAGGACATTCTTTAGTGGCATAGTAAAAGGGTGGCGCTCAAAATCCGCTCCCACCAAATACCGCCTTATCCTTCTTATGTTGGCGGCGCAGACCCTCAGTTGCAAGCACATATTCTCACTGATAAACTCAGCGAATGCAAAATCTATATGCTCAAAAGTTTATTATATTTTTTAAGCAGTTCCTTTTACTTAGTGGTTTATTAATTAATTAGTCCAAATCTGGCCAGGCATCAGTGTTACAACACAACATAGGCATAGAAGTTAAATAAATTCAGTACACTTTGGTTCACAGACAAATGGCCAAAACCACATCAGTGTAATATGACCGACTTATATTTTGAATACAAAAAATTTGCCATGATACATGCTTTTATGTATTATTATACGTCATTTGATCTTTAGTGATTTAAAACTTGCCTCGGGATTGAGAATATTTTTGATTTTTAATCAGTATCATGTAACGTAAAAACCAACCATGGATCACCTTATACGGCGAGCATTCAGAAAAGTGAGAAATCGCTTTTCTCAAAAACAAAGAGTTGTAAGGACATTGTGAGAAAATTCATTTTACATCGCTGTACATATGAGCTTTATGTTCTACATGTGCAAATCACAGCGATGATGATTTGAAGCTGTATTTGGATTACATAAAAAAGTATTGATGCAACATCTTGAATTTGAAATTTTTTGTATGGAGTTATCTAACCAGTAGAGACAGTCTCCGAAAGAATATTAACAGGGTTACGTCTGCAAAGTTGAATATAATATTCCAGTACCATTAAAAATTGTGTGGGCAATACAGAATTTTGGTTATCCTACGCATGAGCGTGGCAAGTTGTAGAAATAGTCAATTTGTAGAATACAGGGCAGTTCAACGTCAGACATTGCAATAATTATGGACAAAATTATATACATCCAGTTCATCAGATATGGTTGTGTGTTGTAACAACTAGTAATACAATAAACAACAGCATCCCTTACGAACATGGCAGATAAAAATCTACCCATATCCTCCCAGTAACAATTATACTCGTGAAAACACCGTTTTGTTGCCAAACACGACTCTTTCTCTCGTACATAATAAATTAAAGTACCGAGAATTAGATAGCAAGTTACCGCATGAAAATGCAACAGGCAGTCATAATTTTAGGCCTAGCAAAATTGTTAATAATAACACAACCCAACTTTCCAGGCATAATTTTCAACTCTTGCAAGCCTCTTGAGGGTCAATAGTGAGACTTAGTCGGCGTAAATTTGATTATTATTAGCTCTGAGATGGAGTTTGACTAATATTTTCAGGAAAAAGATGTTTAGTTATTGCGCCTAGGTACGAAGCTCTTAACTTCAAAGGGCTACAAGCAATCTTTGCCAAATTTACGCCTTTGAAAATTTTAGAAAAATTTAACCGCTCAAAACTAAAATTTACACCTCATTACCTCACATCGGAGGTCTGTTTAAAAATACTTGTAATTTACAATAATATTCATAATCAATATGATAACTGTTCAATAATCCATATTATGCATTGCATGTGTTAATCACAAATATTAGAGTGCAGACATTTAAGCACCATTTTCAGAAAATTTTCTGGCCACTTGAAACTGAAAAATTCACACAGACTGCTGGCTAATTCACAGAAAGCTGCTCAGCTGGGCATGAGGTTTTATGTCTTCCGAGCTGTAGTTGCATCGTTGCAGCGCGGCGCACGATAACCATCACCCTAATTCAAGATTGCTACCCTGATAGTACAGATTTTTATATCGCGCTAAAACAAAAGGCACTCTCGTGAAAAACTATAAACTTCTTAATGTACAAGTGTCGCGTCTAATATCCTACATTCTGGAGATCTCCTCTGGGAGAGTTTCAAGTTGTTAAATTACAGCAAGGAATTTGGAGCCTGGTCTCAACATTTATGTGGCGTGTAAGGTGTTTGATCTTTAAGGCAGGTGACAATTTAAATTACCTAAAACAATTGAAAACGTCGATCCACTATCGATAATAATTGCAATAAATTTCCTATATCCCACTACCCTGCACAGTGCTGTGTTATATTTTCAGCACCTCTGCCACTTCCCCACAATTAAAACTTTTTTACAAGAATTTAATTCCCACATTAGCTTGATGATAATTTTTTTCAAAATTAAACAAAGCACTACATAACTCATTGTCTCATACAGTTTCCATATTCAGAGCTAACAAATTTATTAAAATTGCAAATGCGCAGAAACATTTGATTACCTGGAAATAAATAGGATTAGCCACAGTTCTGTTTCGGAATCTCCAATGCAAATCTGTTAGATAAGAGAATTCCACAATTACAGGTGGCAGTTTTTCTTTCCGAATGAAAGAGGTGAACTCTACCGCAAAAGCCCAAACCATACGCATCACAAAAATATTACCTCATAGAAAGTTCTTCGTGTGGCACTTCAAAAGTGAACTTCTCATCCCAGTTTGGATTTGTCATTCCGGATCGAACCTACAAAGTCAGAGCACGCTCAATAAAGCGTGTTAACGCTATGGTGTGGCTATGGCTGATACCAGTGCTGGTTTACTAGTTTAGTTTAATGGATTCAGTAGACAATACATTTTTAACAGCTTGCCTCTATTCTGGTCAGGCCTTTTTCACACCTTACCAACTTCCGACCCTAGTTAAACACGTCAGAGGTAAAACTGAATGTGATTAACTCCGCTTTGTAACAGCGGAACAGCAGCGTTCCTGATGCGGCGTATCGATTCTAACACATCTACCACGCGTGTAATCCTCCACCAGGAAGCGCATTTAAATATGCACACACCATGATTTGACAAACAAGTAAGTGTATATTTCCGCCGCAGCTAGCAGCTGAAAAAATTGTTTATATAATTATGTTTTATAACAGCTGAGACTTAGAGCAATAACAGAAAGCATCGTTTCCAGGGTATTCTGTAGCTGGACCTGTAGAATAAGGTAATTTGATTAGGTGCCTTGGTAACAAACAGTTCAAAGTAGCAGCTGTAATGCGATTATATCATCTGGAAAGAAAAGACAGAAAACAATTATCGTAAAGTCAGCCAGCCTTATTTTCAGGCCCCACAGATCAGATGTTACCGCCACATTTATCACGAGCAGAATCTAAATTTACAATAATATCTGGGAGAGGCATTAGACATCGATATACATACATTTGGAGTGGAACAAAACACATTATAATCAATCAGGCGGTGGTGGATTGGTGATGATCGCCATTGAGAAAATCCAGTGGAATATTAGAGCCAGAGTATAGTATAAGGAAACATAGCATGAATGAAGTTTACAAATACTCAAGTTGAATGGCGACATGTCTGAAAATAATTATCCATAACATAACATTAAAACCAATAAAGCAGGCTACTCAGCGCCGAAACATGACATTCTATGTTCAAGCAGCAAGCATGCAACCAGAGCTGTCATAGGGTTGTCATAGCAATCTCAATGGGATAATTAAAGTATACACATTAGGCCACCATGTCATCAAAACTCCATTAAAATTGTTCATCATCAAACGGTATTTGGTGACAAAGAGAGGCCCAACAACAGCACTACTCAGAAAACTGCCATTAATGAATTGGCACAAAAAAACTCACATAACAGGAAATGACTCGCAATGCTCAGAACTTTTAGTCCAACGTTGCACAGTACAGTTTGTGAAGTTGCATTCTCATGTTACAACGCATCAGTAAGGAAACAACTCCACAAATCTGTGCAGTCCAGAGAGTTTACTCTGGCCTGTTAGGCTCAATAAGCTAAAGATATTTATATCATTGGCCCAATTACATGTAGAGGAATATCGATAATTTCCCAAATTTAACCCAGGTCAGCCATGGCTAGCACAAATGAGATAAATAAATCTTACTGCATGCAGACAAGACTGAAATAGAGCCTTTGTGTCAGAGGCAGTTAGAGATTGAAGTTAAGAGTTTTAGAATTGAATTCTGGTTGCAGCATGATGAGGCTGGCATTTACAATCTTCCATTTTATTTGGAAAGGCATCTCAGATTAGTCATGCTGGAACTGGACTTCATGAATTTTGTTACACATCATCCTGCTTTGGGGGAATGATGATTGTATGGCAGTTTTCATCCTACATTTTCAAAATTTTACTCCTTTTCACAATACAATGCTACGAGTTCAAATTTGCAGTTCAGGTTGACAAGCTGCTGTGTGG
>ERZ1740070.2176-NODE-2176-length-11461-cov-7.633789_pt1 | contig 11461 bp, 9 predicted proteins | sample MGYA00581734_ERZ1740070 | MGnify/ENA primary metagenome ERZ1740070 (study PRJEB43018, sample SAMN04849744) | marine metagenome | isolation source: floating plastic debris | place: Pacific Ocean | collected 2008-09-01 | study: EMG produced TPA metagenomics... | reverse complement strand
GGCATCGACAAGACCGCCGAGATGGCGCTTGAGATGGCGTGGGATGGGGTCGATATGGTCTACATGTCCTTTGACATTGACAGCATTGACTGTGGCTTTGTCCCAGGAACCGGCTGGCCCGAACCGGGCGGTTTCCTTCCCCGCGAGGCGTTGGCTTTGGCGTCTAAGGTCGCGGCGGAAGGCATCTGCGGGATGGAATTGGTCGAGGTTTCGCCACCTTACGACACCTCAGACATCACTGCTCTCATGGGCACTCGGGTCATCGTTGATGTCCTCGGGTCGCTCGTCGCTTCTGGCAACCTTGGTAAACACACCGCGTACATTGATAAGCCTGTTTCGATCCCGCATGGCGAATTTGAAGGGAAACGCTGGCACGGTCGGACCGGGGGATAAAACATGCCGCATGACATCGTGAACGGCCATATCGGCCACAACCATGACCACGACCACCTGCACAGCCATCTCAAACCCGAAGATGAAGCGGCAGACCTTCAGGTGCTTGCGACCCAGTTCATCGACGGGTTTGTGCAAGCAGCGGACAAGGCCGCGTATCTGAAACTTGCTGGTGTGCCGATGGAGCGCCCCGGAAAAGGCGGCGACAAAGCGTTAAAACTCGTGGATGTTGAGCTTAAAACCGAATGGCAGGTCGGCACCGCCTCCCCGTCTTTTGGTTCGCGTGAGCTTAGCTATCTGCCCTTTCCCGGAGAGATGATTGCGGAGCGTACCAACATGTCGCTTGTCTACGTGTCGATGGATGAAAAGTCGCTTCTCGATATCCGCGACTTTCTTCACCACAAGTTGCAGCACGACATCGATTGAACGGGTGCGGATCAGTCCGCACCTTTCACGGCAATCTGTGCGTCTGGCGCTGGAGTAAACATCTTTTGTACAAAGAATAGCGCTGCAAAACACGCGATGCCGATCAGGTCGGTGACCAGCCCGCCCGCGATCATGAAGAGCGCTGCAAGCACAAGGCCAGCGCGCAAGAACCAGGCTGACCGCGCGCCCATGAACCACCCTTGGACGCCAGAGCTTAGCAAGAAGACACCGAAGATCGCTGTAAGTGCCGCGCGGCTCACTTCCAACCATCCGCCATCCATCAGAATGGCTGAGTTGTAGAAGAACATGAACGGCACGATGAAAGCCGCGATGCCGATTTTGAACGATGCAACAGAGGTTTCCATCGGGTTTGATCCCGAAATGCCCGCGGCGGCATAGCTGGCAAGTGCCACGGGTGGGGTAATGGCTGACAAAACCGCAAAGTAGAACACAAAGAAATGCGCAGTCAGCATTGGGATGCCAAGCTGCACAAGTCCTGGTGCCACAACACTGGCAGCCACCGCGTAGGCTGCTGTTGTCGGCATGCCCATGCCGAGCAAGATGGCGATGCACATCGCAAAGAACAGCGCAAGAAGCTGTGACACACCGGCCAAATCCAGAAGCAAAGATGAGAACCGCGCGCCAACACCAGTGAGTGAGATCACCCCAACGATAATGCCAGCACAGGCGCACACTGCAATGATCTGAATGGACATAACACCGGCAAGCTCAAACGCTTTGAGAATTGACCGAACACCCATGCGATACGGTGTGAACCATGACACTACGGCGGCTGCCATGGTTGCCAAAGTACCGGCCCGGATCACGGAGTACCCCATAAAGAGCGCGGCAATCAGGATGATGATTGGGATGAACAGATAGACTTGTCGCACCAAGCGATTGAACTTGGGCAGCTCGTCTTCGCGCATTCCCCGCATGCCCATTTTGGCAGCTTCAAAATCGACCATGAAATAGATCGAGACAAAGTATAGGACCGCTGGGATAATGGCCGCTATGGCGATCTCGGTGTACGGAATGCCCGTGATTTCTGCCATGATGAAGGCTCCTGCCCCCATGATCGGCGGCATGATCTGTCCACCGGTTGAGGCCGCAGCTTCTACTGCACCGGCAGTCTTTTTGTGGTAGCCAACTTTCTTCATCAGTGGGATCGTCAGTGACCCTGTAGCCACCACATTGCCCGCGGATGTGCCGTTGATCATCCCCATGAGGCCAGAGGCAAAGATGGCGACTTTTGCAGGACCACCCCGCGCGCGACCTGCTGCCGCAAAGGCAAAATTGACAAAGTAGTCGCCCACTTTTGACGCCTGGAGGAACGCCGCGAAAATGATGAACAGGATGATGTAGGTCGACGACACCGCCGTGGTTGGCCCTAGGATACCAGCGTCTGAGTACACATGCCCAAAGAACCGCTGCCAGCTATAGGCATTCTGGACAGCGAGAATACCTGGGAGCAAATGTGCCGTGAACGTGTAAGCAAGAAACACGCCAGTGATGATGACAAGCGCAAGACCAGCCACGCGACGTGTGAGTTCGAGGATCATGGCAGCCCCCGCAGTGGCTGCAAACGCCACGCCAATCGGCACAAAAGGCGTTCCGACAGAATTCCGCGCCGCCGTGCCATAGATCGCAATCAGGTATATCGCGACGACCACACCGCACAGCGCCAAAACGATGTCGGAGGCTGCGAAACTGTCACGCGCACGACGCTCGAACCAACCAAGCGCTATCGCGCCGAAAGTTGCGATCAACAGCGGGGTGCCGAACCACGTGACCTCACTTTGATATATCTCAGTGCCCGGGAAGGCTGCCCATGTCGTGAGGCCGCCCATTTCAGGCAATGTGCCAGAGTTGATCAGCGTGACATAGCTGATCGCATTCGCGCCAGAAATGAGCATGGGAATAAGAAGAACGGCGGCCAGGATGGAAAGCAGCTTGTTGTCTTTCTGGGCCGCAGATTTGTCACCGAACGCATGTGCCGAGAACAACAAGAACCCAAGGCCAAGCGCCCCAGCAATGTGCACGATACGGAAATTCCACGTCTCAAGAGGCACTTCTGGCAAGAATGGCAACTCAATACCCGTCCAGTTGGAAATCGATACACCATTCAGCGCAAGCATGTGAAACGCGGCGTAGATGGTGGAAAGTGACGCGATCAGGACATACGCCCAGCCAGAAAACGCCCGACGGTTGCGTTCAACGGGTTCGTCATCGACGCCATCGGCAATCACCGGCCCATCGGTTTGATCAACCGTCGCTTCATCTGTTTTGGCTGCGTTCTGGTCCGTCATGTCGTGTCCCCCGAATGCCAAGCGAGAGGGCATCTAACCCATGACCCAGCAGTCCATCCGTCCATTATGTAAGACCGCGCCCTCATCCAAGGCGCGGTCTTGTGATATCGCCAAGCGGCAGAACGTATGTGCCCCGCTTGGCTTTGGCTTATCCGCCGTGGATCATGTCTGCGGGAATTTCAGCTCCGGCATTTTCTTGGAACCATGCCGCAGCACCCGGGTGCCACATCAGAACTTCGTTCTTGTCCCAGTTTTCCGGAACTGTAGAGCGTGCTGCGCGGTGGATGTTCATCATACGCTCGTTGTCGGACATCACGACCTCAACAACCGCGTTCACAAAGCTTGCTGGCAGATCACAGTTGGCAATCGCGAAGTTCCACATGGATACCGATGCTGCGTCTTCTTCCAGTGTCGTATACGTGTCGGCGGCGATCATGAATGGCGAGACTGGGAAGGCTTCCAGAATGGTTGCCTTTTCCTCATCCGTGAACTCGATGATGTTTACATCCGTCTGCACCTCAAGCTGAGACACGGCTGGAACGGGAACACCAGCTGCAAACGCAATCACGTCCAACAGACCGTCTTGCAACTGGCCGCCAAGGTCAGACCAGCCACCATTGCGGCGGTCGAACTCGACCCCAAGTGTTTCGAGCATACGCGGGAAATATGTATCGGAGGTTGAACCTGCTGGGCCAAACCCGATGCGCGCGCCTGCTGGGATTTCGTCAATGGCTGTGATGCCCGAAGACGACAGCGTCGTGATCGAGAACGGCGTTTGGTACATTGGGAACATCGCACAAGCGTTGGTCATCTGAAGACCCGGCGCAATCGGGCTCAACCCATCAAGCGCTTCTTTTGCAGGGCCCATGGTTGTCATGCCAAACTGTGCTTCCCCAGTGTGGACAAGCGCCATATTCTGCCCCGGGCCACCAGTGACTTCGCCACCACCCGACAAGCCCAGCTCTTCTGCGACAAGATTGGCCCAGCCAGAGCCATAGGCGAAATACGTGCCGCCCTGCGATGCGGTGCCAACGGTAAAGCTTTCTGGCCAGCCTTCGCGGTCTTGCGCAAATGCAACCGAAGCCGTCAATGCGGTGGTCACAGCCACTGCCGTCATTTTTGTTAGTACAGTCATCAGGATAAAATCCTCCCCAGATTTTTGTATCGCTCTTGGGACCCACGGCTGTGTTGACTTGGCCAGCCGCTCCCCACGGCGTGCAACACAGTACACAGCAAAAATGTCGCACCTCAAGCCGAAAGGTTCTGACACAACATCACTTTATCGAATTGGTTTGGCGCTCTTTTCTTGCACAAAAAGCAGGCAGAAATTGCTTGGGCAACGGATTGGATGACCGTTCAGCGCAGCGCAGAAAGCGCATCATGAGTGGCGCGCGCGATCATGCGTTCTTCATCCGTTGGAATGATCATGACCCGCGTTGGACCAGTACCGATATCGCTGGCATTTCTGGCATTGGCAGCCTCGTCAACTTCAATTCCGAGAAACGACAACCCGTTCACGATGCGTTGTCGAATGGGTGCTGCGTTTTCCCCGATACCTCCGCAAAAAATCAGGCCGTCGATCCCGCCCATGATAGCTGACAGTGCACCAACTTCGCGGCGGGCGCGGGTGACGTAGTAGTCAATCGCTTGCGCGGCCTCAGGCCGGTCAGAGGCAAGTAACTCTCGCATGTCGCTGGATTGACCAGACAGTCCGAGCAGGCCGCTGTTTTTGTACAGCATCTGCATGACGTCGTGCGGCGCCATTCCCCGCTGTTCAATTAGAAACAGCACTGCGCCCGGGTCAATTTGCCCGCAGCGTGTGCCCATCGGGAGGCCATCCAGCGCCGAGAACCCCATCGTTGAGCCAACGCTTTTGCCGTGCTGCACAGCGCACATGGATGCACCGTTACCCAAGTGCGCGATGACCAGGCGGCCTGCATGCAGATCCGGATAGTCTTGCTCCACCACGCTGGTGACGTAGTCGTAGCTCAGGCCATGAAACCCGTACCGACGCACACCTTCGTCATACAAAGCCCGGGGCAGCGCAAACGTGTCGTTGACCCATGGGTGGCCTCGGTGAAAGGCGGTGTCAAAGCATCCGACCTGAACAGCGTTTGGAAAGATCGATTGTGCCGCTGCCACACCTGCGAGGTTATGCGGTTGATGCAGTGGGGCCAGAGGCGTTAATCGATCCAGATCTTCAAGTGCGTCTTGCCTGAGCACGAGCGGTTCCGAATAGTCAGGCCCACCATGCACGATCCGGTGGCCGACGCCTGAGATGCACATGCCCTCGATATGCGGCGCAAGCGCGATTATCACATGCTCAAGCGCCTTGGATGGGGTATCCGCGTTGACCGAGCGAGAAGTTCTGTCCTCGCCGGTTTGAAGCACAAGCTTGGCGGACGCTCCGATGCCATCGACCTGCCCATGCACCAGCATCTCTGGGTCTTCGGCGTCGTGATAGAGGCCAAACTTGAGCGATGAAGAGCCGGTATTGAGGGTCAAGATACCGGTCATCGATGCATCGCACGGTTGTAAAGCCCAGCGACCGTAGCAGAGGCGATGCGGGTGCGGCTATCGTCAGCGCGGCTGGTCAGGATAATCGGAACCTGAGCACCCAGGACGATCCCAGCCGCTTCAGCACCCGCCAGATACATCAGCTGTTTGGCGATCATGTTTCCCGCTTCAAGATCAGGCGCGACAAGGATATCCGCCTGACCGGCCACTTCGGACTTGATGCCCTTCGTGGCCACCGCGCGCATCGAGATAGCGTTATCAAATGCCAGCGGCCCGTCGAGCAAAGCGCCAGTGATCTGCCCACGATCCGCCATTTTGCATAATGCTCCGGCCTCAACCGTGGACTGCAACCTCGGTGTGATCGTCTCAACCGCCGACAAAAGCGCAACCTTCGGCATCTCAATGCCAATTGCGCGGGCAAGGTCTACTGCGTTTTGAACGATATCCGCTTTGGTTTGCAGATCGGGAGCGATGTTAATAGCCGCGTCCGTGATCAGCAGGGGTTTTGGGTAGGTCGGCACGTCCATCACGTAGACATGGCTCATCCGGCGCTCTGTCCTTAGGCCACCGGATTTGGCAACCACGGCCGACATGACCTCATCGGTGTGCAACGACCCCTTCATCAGCGCCTTAGCCCGACCTTCACGCACCAGAGCGACTGCTTGTTCGGCGGACGCATGACTGTGCGGCGCATCTATGATGTCCAGCGCGCTAATATCGAGACCGGTTTCTTCCGCAACCGCTGTAATGCGCGCTTCTGGCCCGACCAGAAACGGATCAACAAGACCAAGGTCACGGATCTGCAAGGCCGCTTCCAATGCGTTCGCATCACAAGGATGCACAATTGCGGTTGGCAAGGGCGGCAGTTTGCGCGCTTCGGACAGCAATCGGTCATACCCGCCGCCCCGCTTGTGCATAATGAGGTCAGGCATCACGACGCGGGGGCGTCTGATTTTGTGATCCGGCGCAATGACCGTCGCTTCGCCCGTGATCACGGGGGCTCCGTCGCCATTCGTGCACGCGCAATCAAGCTTCAGCCTGTGTTTTGACGCGTCTTTGTCGGACACTGTCACCCGGACCGTGACCGTATCTCCAACACCCACGGGTTTGAGAAACTTGAGCGATTGATCAAGGTAGATCGTGCCCGGACCGGGCAGTTGTGTGCCCAGCACGTTGGAAATCAACGCACCACCCCACATGCCGTGGGCAATCACTTTGTGAAAAATGTCGTCTTGCGCAAATTCTTGGTCCACATGTGCCGGGTTCACATCACCAGACACCACAGCAAATGCGTCGATGTCCTGCGCCGTGAGCGTACGGACCAATTCCGCGTAGTCTCCAACCTCAATCTCGTCGAACGGCCGGTTTTCGATGTATCCCATGCTGTGGTTTTGATCAGACGGCATGATATGCTCCACGGTAGTGTTTGGCGAAGGCATGTCCGAAAGACTTGAGACAATCTTTGACATAAAACAAACTGCCTGCATGGTCGGGTTTGGCAGGTTGATTGCGTTCGATTTGGCGTCTCGTCCGCACAGTGTTTGAGCATCCGGCTATCCCGGAAAAAGGGAACCGCGAAGGACAGCTTACCTCATTTTGACGTAAGTGCCGGGCGCGTCGGCGAGCGCTCCGCTCATTTTGGGCGGTTTGGCTTTTGGTCCTGACAAGTCTGCCAGCCAGCGCGACCAGGCGGGCCACCAACTGCCCTGGTTTAGTTCGGCGATCTCTTGCCAGTCATTGGCGGAAAGTGCTTTGTCGGCATCACGCGTTGTGTGAATGCGATAGTGCCGTCGCGCGTGACCCGGCTCAGAAATGACACCGGCATTGTGCCCTCCGTTCGTTAGAGCAAAAGTAACGTCCGCATGACTGAGGTTGTGGATCTTGAAGACAGAGGTCCAAGGCGCGATGTGATCGGTTTCGGTACCAACCGCAAACACTGGCATACGAATGTCCCGCAATGACACCGTATGGCCGTCCACGTCGTATCGACCCGCCGCCAGATCATTGTTCAGGAACATTTTGCGTAGGTATTCCGAGTGCATTTTGGCGGGCATACGCGTGCTGTCCGCATTCCACGACATCAGGTCATTCATAGTCGGGTCATTCATAGTCGGGTCATCCTCACCCAGCAGGTATTTGCGGATCATTTGCGACCAGATCAGGTCATTGGATCGCATCATCTGGAACGCGCTCATCATCTGTGAGGAATCCAGGTACCCTTGCGCTGCCATTACATCTTCCAGAATTGACACCTGGCTTTCGTTGATGAACAACATCAATTCACCAGCTTCGGTGAAATCCGTTTGCGCCGCCATAAGGGTCATGCTGGCAATTCGGTTATCCCCGTCGCGCGCCATTGCGGCGGCTGCGATGGACAAGAGCGTACCGCCAAGGCAATACCCGGCCGCGTGTACCTTCTTGGTTCCGGTCCTGCTGCAAATGTGGTCTAACGCCTCCATCGGACCCTGATGCAGATAGTCGATCATGCCGAGCGACGCGTCCTCGGCATCCGGATTGCGCCAAGAGATCGCGAACACAGTAAAGCCTTGCTCTGTCAGGTAGCGGACCATCGAATTCTCGGGGCTGAGATCAAGAATGTAGTATTTCATGATCCACGCCGGAACGATCAAGATCGGTTCGGGATGCACCGTCTTGGTCGCGGGCGCGTATTGGATCAATTCCATCAGGTGGTTGCGGTGTACCACCTTGCCCTTGGTCACAGCCACCTCGAGACCAACCGTTTTTGCCGGACTGCCTTTATCTTGTTTAATCGCTGCATGTGCGTCCGCAAAAGCCGTCATGCTGCCTGCAATCAGGTTCTGTCCATGCGTCTCAAATGTCCGCGCAATAGCCTCTGGATTTGTGGCCAGAAAATTACCTGGCGCAAAGGCGTCCAGCATTTGCCGCGTCAGAAAGGTCATGGCCTTGTCATGTGACGCACTCAGGCCCGGCACGTCAGAGGTCGCGGCATCGAAAAAGTCCTCGGCCAACAAGAATGCGTGTGCCAACGCGTTGAAAGGCACTTGGTTCCATCCGGTATGGCGAAATCGCCGATCTGTTTTCTGAGGTTGGATTGGCTGTCTTCTTACGTCGGAAGGGCATCCCTGCGCCAGGAATGCTGTCCAACTGACCCAATTGTCGTGTGCCTTGCGCACCAATTCGAGTTGCTTGTCTGGCGCCGCCGCAAGGTGCAGCGCCCAATCGCTGATCATACTCGCGGTCGACACCGGCGAGGTACCTTTCGACATACGCGCCAAGGCATGCCGCAACGGGCGAGCGTTGATGTTTGCCGGATCATCTGATGTGGGTAAGGCCGTTTCGTCCTTCATTTGGGCGCCCGCCGTTCAAAATCGTCTGCACATGCGTAGGCCCCGATCATCACAAAAATACGAACGGCGTGGCGGGTTAGTAAATGCGCGCAAGTGATGAAACGCAGAACCGCATGCTTTTTACGCGGCCAAACGTTCGTTTGGCGGATTTTTGGCGGCACATGCAACGCAGTCGTGTCCGTCCACTAGTGGCGGCAAAGAGACGTGCGCGTTTTATGGATAACTGAACTTGGGCTCACGCCCGCGTGGCTTTTTGTAACCGCTAGTCCCGAATGCGTCCGAAGGTCGACAATCGATTGATTTCGTTCAAGCGATCAAGATTTACCACTGTCGAGAGCATGAGGCGATCATGGCTCCAATCGCCGGGGCTTTGGATCGCAACGGTTGTCAGGGTGACCAAGGCAATCACGGGCACGACCAAAACACCGAAGATCATGCGCTCATAAGCGAGTTTCCGGACTTCAAGCACCGACAGAATGCGCCGCTCCAAAAAGCTGCGCTTGCCTTTGATAATCGAACCACGATCCGCAGTGACGAGTGTCACTTTCGGGACAGCAATCACAAAAGAGCGGTCTCGGCGTAGCGTTTTTTGGCAGATCGACAAAAGTGTATCGCAATACGACCGCACATCGATCCGACCTTTGGACAGGACCTGTGTGTCGCAATTGAACTCGCGCAACGCTTCGACCTGCCGCTTCCATGCGTGATAGGCCGGATTGAGAAAGAATAGTGGCTTCAGCGCTTCAAGCACGATTTCCCACTCAAGGTCACCTTGGCGAATATGCTGAAGCTCATGCGCTATCGCGACTTGCAGGTCGCTTGCTTGGATCAACATATGCGACGGGATCACCACATAATAGTGCCGCAAACCTCGAGTCGAAAATGGCACCATGGTGCGGTCGGAGACATGGATGCGGACGCGGCCAATACTGCGCCAGCGATAGGATTGACTGACAATGCGGCATAGGCAGTTGAAAGAATAGATCAAGCGAACAAGACCAATGCAAAACCCAACAACGAAAACGACAATAGCGGCTTTCGCGACAAAACCTGCGCCAATGAGGACGTTCAGAATGAACGTATCACGCATCAGAACAAGGCCTTCAAACTCTGACGCCTTCATCTCAAATCCACCATTGAGATAGTGCGACACAATCAAATCAGAAAGATTGAGATTGACCTGAGATGCGTAGCCCGCCCCTTTCATCGCGCCATAGGCGAGCACAACAAGCGGCGCGCAGCCGATCACGATAAACATAGTGTTCAAGAGTTTTAGCTGTGTGGCATAGGCATACCGCAAACCAACGCGGCACATGATTTGGTGCAAAGCTATCCAGAAAACAAACCCGACGCAGATCAGCACATTGGCGTTCAGAAATGCGTCCAGAAGCGCTTCACCCGCTATCATTTTTCAACCTCCGATCAACAAGTGCTCGGATTTGCCCCAATGCTTCTTCTGTCAGTGTGTCATCATCCACGAGCCGCGCCACCAATGAGGCTGGCGTGTCGTCAAAGAGTTTCATCGACAGGTCTTTCAACGAACGCGACTGGTATGTGTCCTTTGCCAACGTCGGACGGTAGACGTGGCTTTTGCCCTCTTTTCGGCTGGTCACAAATTCTTTTTGTTCGAGAATGCGCAGTATGGTCGCGCCAGACGTGTAGGCAAGCGCACGGTCTTGCGGCAACCGCTTCAGTACATCGCGCACTGTCCCCTCCCCTATGGCCCAGAGTTCGTTCATGAACTCCAATTCAACTTCGGTCAGCAGTTCGCTATTCTTTTTCTTCATTGCGAACTTGTCCAATACGACCGCTGACTCACTACGCGGGTTGAGTAAATACGATGCATTTCGATTTCCAAAGCAGAATCTCACACTTTCCTAAAGCAGAAGGTGCCCCAGGCGAGGCTGAGCGCCAGTGGCCACCAGAGCGGCTGTCCAAACAAACCAAGCCAAGCGAGGAAGATGTATGCTGTTCCCAAAAGTGAGATGAACAATCGATCACCTAACGTTGTCGTCAGTCCAAGGATGCCTTTGCGTTCAATCCCGTCACGATACTTTAAGACCTCAAGCACGCCGATCAAGGCGATGGCCCCAAAGATCACACAGAACAGAACGAAGGTGGCTGGCGTCCATGCCATCCAGAACGACGGCCAAAGCGGGTCAGTCCAGGAAAACCCGGTCTCTTCTTGTTGTTGCGCAACGTTCCCCCACGTCTGTGCAAAGGTTGGATTGGCAACGATCAGCAGGATCAGTGGAGCGACATGTTTCATCAGACCCTCCCCAAGGCAAAGCCTTTGGCGATGTAGTTGCGAACAAAGTAAATGACGATAGCACCGGGAATGATGGTGAGCGTGCCTGCGGCGGCCAACAGGCCCAGCTCATAACCGGCCGAGGATGCCGTTTTGGTCATTTCGGCAGCGATAGGCTTGGCATCAACAGCCGTTAGCGTTTTGGCCAGCAGCAATTCCACCCATGAGAACATGAAGCA
>ERZ1740070.2175-NODE-2175-length-11470-cov-5.227070_pt1 | contig 11470 bp, 8 predicted proteins | sample MGYA00581734_ERZ1740070 | MGnify/ENA primary metagenome ERZ1740070 (study PRJEB43018, sample SAMN04849744) | marine metagenome | isolation source: floating plastic debris | place: Pacific Ocean | collected 2008-09-01 | study: EMG produced TPA metagenomics... | reverse complement strand
CGCCACATGGTCTTGGCGCCCGCGTTGTGATCACGCTGACCTCCTACCCAGCGCGCTTCAACCACCTCAGCAAGACCTTGCGCAGCCTGCTTGATCAGACCACCGCGCCGGACGACGTGCAATTGTGGATCGCCGAAAAGGACATGGCCGCCCTGCCCGCAGATGTGAAATCCCTTTCCAACGCCGGTCTCAGCATCCGGCCCTGCCGTGACCTGAAATCCTACAAAAAGCTGGTTCCGGCTCTCAAGAACGACCCTAAGGCAATCTACATCACGGCCGACGACGATGTGTATTACCCGCCTGAATGGTTGGGTCGGTTTGTGGACGCGGCGCGTGACCATCCGGGCGATGTCATTGCCACGCGTTCGCATATGGCCTCGCGGCAGAGCGATGGAACTTTGGCGCCTTACGCCGAGTGGGAACTGGCTGCGGATCGGCTGGTCCCCGATGAGCCGCGCGAGGCGCTGTTTCCAACGGGTGTTGGCGGCGTTCTTTATCCGCCGGATTGTTTCGATCCGCGGGTTTTGGATGAAGACACCTTTATGGAATTGTGCCCGCGCGGAGACGATATCTGGTTCTTCTGGATGGCGCGCCTTGCCGGAACCAAGCACCGCCGAGCGCCCGGTTGGTTTGACATTGTCGAGTGGCCCGGTTCGCAATCGGTCGCCTTGTACGCCGCCAATCTTCACGACCAGGGCAACGCCGGGCAGATCCGGGCTATGGAGAAACGCTTTGGCCCGCTGCCTCAGACCAGCCTATCACAGGTGGCGCTATGACCCGCATCAGCTTCCTCCTGCCAACGTTCAACCGCGCGTCGCTGATCGCGCAGGCCGTGCGCGCGATCACCTCGCAAATGGCACCGCAGGACGAGCTTATCATCATCAACGATGGCTGCACTGACGACACGTTGGCCGTCCTTGGTGCCATGACTGAGCGTTTCACGCTGCTGAACCAGGAAAACGCGGGCAAATACGTGGCCCTGAACCACGCCATGACCAAGGCGAGCGGTAAATTCGTTTGGGTGTGCGACGACGATGATATTCTGTGCGAAGGCGCTGTTGATACCTTGCTAGGCCTGCTGGAAGACTCGGAGGTGGGATGGGCTTTTGGCCACTACACACGGTTTCGCGATGTCGGCGGCGAACTAACCGATCTTGGCCTCGCGCACTGGCCTGACCTTAGCCAAGGGTCCGTGCTGCGCCACACGCTTGAAGACGCGTTCATGATGCAGAATGGCGCGCTGGTCCGACGCAGGCTCTTCGATCAGGTTGGCCCCTTCGATGACACACTGTTGCGATCCCTCGACTACGATATGTTCGTCCGCCTCGCCTTGGCTGCCCCGGCTGCGTACACAACGAAGGTTGTCTTCAAGCAGCGCAAGCATCCCGGAGCTCGCGGGCCAGCCAGCGTTCAGCACGCAGCGGATGAAGCAAACAACGTCTGGAGCCGCTGGGACCGCACGATTTTCGAAAAGCAGCGCGACCGCCTGACCGACGATCTGTTCGCCTCATTCTTTCAGAGTTCTGTTCCGGAAGCGGCAAAGCGAGCGGGTTTGCTGCAGCGGGCAACCGTGATGGCGCGGCATGACTTATTTGAAGACGCGTTTGAAGATTGGACCAGCGCGAGCCAAGCGATGGACAGCCCTCTCCACCCTCTGGAGTGGGAGGTTTGCCGCCGCGCCATGGCAGGACGGCATGGCTTTAGCGGGGCTTTGTCCAGCGACAGTCGGGGCAGGTTTCACCAACTGATGGCGCAAGGAGGCGTTGGAAAATCGATCGTCGAGGCTCTACTTGACGGTTTGATCTGGCGTCTGCGCGACGACAACACCATCAACCGTCCTCTCGCACGCGAATTGATCGCCGCGATTGAGGGACCGGTCGGATTGGCAACCCTACTGGCGCGGCGCGCGCGGTCAAAGATAACGCCCAACAAAGCGACCTTCGATTTATCTGAAACCCGTTCGCCGCAGCTTCCCCCCAACTGTTGCTAACCTTCTGCGTCCAGACGCTTCGCCAATCTAAGCGCAAGCGCCACGATGGCTTGCGTGGGGTTTGCATGGCCACCGGTTGAGAAAACAGAACCGCCAACCACTGAAAGGTTGGGCACGCCGTGGACCCTAAGATCCCGGTTGACGACACCCGTCGCGGCGGTCTCGCTCATCCGGGTCCCACCAAGTTGATGATTGGAGTCGCGGCGCGCATCGGGCGCGACACTGATCGGCTTCAGACCTAGCGCCAAATCAAGCGTCCCAATGCCTTGTGAGTGGGCAAAGCCTCCGAACGCCTTGGCTGCGACATAGGCTGTGCGGCAGTCGGTCTCGCTAATTGTCCAGCGGACGCGCGCGCGGGGTTTACCAAGCGGGTCCAGTTCATCGGCCAGTTCAATGCGACTGTCTTTCGTAACCGTTTGCTCGGTATCGATTTCTAGGGAAACATGCGGGTTCGAAAAGGCGGCGGGTTCATCCAGAACACGCCCGCGCACCCGCGCCCAGAAGTCGCTGACACTTGGCCCCTCTTGGCGTTCAAAGCGCAGGTTCAGCGATGCGTTTCCAATCCGTTCGCGCCGCGCGAAATCGGGATCAATAGCAAATCCGCGCTCCGCCAAAGTTACCCCTTTGCGGCGAAATATGGTCGCTTGCTTTTGTAGAGGGCGCCGCCAGGCCGGCGACACATGCACGCGTCCGGCATCAACGCGCAGATGCTGATTAAAGCCGCGCCCGAGCCACGGCTCGACTGCGCCAAGCAAGGAAGGGTTCGTCCGATGTGTGTCGAGCAAAAGGCGCGCGGACTCAACGCACCCCGCCGCAATCACAACATGCCGCGCTTTGACGGTTACCCTCCGCCCACTTTCAGTGACCAAGAGGAGCCCACGAACCTGGCCAGCGTCCGCCAAAATCTGAGCGCAATGTGCGTGATAGAACAGATGCCGCGTCTCGCTCTTGAAGGCCGGCGCCATGCGCTCACCAAAGCGGAACATGCCGTTTTCTGCATCGTCAGCAAAACGCCAAACGCAGGGCCGCCAACGGCCATCACTCGCTACGGCGCTTTCAAGGTCCTTAGCCGGAAACCGCTCAAGAATATCCGCGGACTGAAGCTCCATGAGATCTTCGGCGCGCTTAAACCAAGGCACCAGATCTTCATAATTGATCGGCCAAGAGGTATCCGAAATCCACGGACGATCCTCAAAATCATACGGGTCAAGCGGAATGCAACGCCCCGTCCATCTAAGGCTTGCCCCACCAACACCGCGCACACGCAACGAGTCCACGTTGGTTTGATCGCCCACGTTGACGGAATGGAACCGCCAGTGATTGCGGATGTCGAGCGCCAGTCCCCCGCTTTCGATGACACAGCAATCGCGCTTGAGTGTGGAGGCCAGACTGATACCGGCGGGCCCTGATCCAATGATCGCGACGTCGGTTTCGATCGTCTCAATCGAGGCCTCGGCGGCAAGATCAACGATCATGCGCACAGCCTTGTAAAGTCCTCAGCCGAGATCATCAGGCGCGAGCCTTGAGTGACGGGGCGCGAAACCTGCAACCGGTCATAGAGGATATCGCGCAGGGCCGTGGGCTTGGCGAACAGCGAACCAATAGCGGGCCAAAGCCCTTCATACTGGCGGGTTTCAAGGACCTCGCGGTGACGCACCTTGTCCTCAAGGTGGCGCGCGTGGCGGTGCAGAACACGACGCTCCGCATCCGACAAGTTGGGCAGCGCCTCGATAGCGCGCGTGCCGCGTAAAAAGGCCCGCAAGTGCGTGACTGAGTGCTGCGCGCTGAGCGAATCGTTTCGCACCAGCGCCGCGTAGCCGCATCGTTCCAGCAACCGATAGCGCGCTCCATGCGCCAGCATGTGAGCGTAAAGAATAAAATCCTCGCCCAGCCGGCAGGTTTCATCGAACCGCAAACCATGTTTGATCAGGAAATCACGCCGAAAAGCCGGCTTGAGGAAGCCGAGTTCGCTGCGGACCCGGCGGCGTGCCCCAATATTCTCCTCGACATAGGTCTCCAAATCGAGATCGCAGATCCGTGTGCCTGTTGGATGCACGGGCGGACCCGATGACAGCTTGTCGCGATCATCGGTGAACCAAACATTGTCAGCGCACAAATCCCAATCCCCCTGCGCCGTGATCGCAGCGAGACGTCCGGGCAAAAACACATCGTCTGAATCCAGCACCATGAGGATCGGCGCGGTTGTCGCATCAATACCTCGGTTGCGCGCCGCCGAGGGCCCTTGGTTGAAAGCTTGCTTTATCGCCTTGAACCGGGAATCGCCGCCAGCGGCCGCCTCGGCCACCTCAAGGGTCCGATCGCTTGAGGCGTCATCGATGACCACGAGTTCAGCCGTTTCTGGCTGTGACAGCGCGCTTTTCACAGCCGTACCGATCGTGTCCGCCGCGTTGTACGCAGCAATCAGAACCGCGACTACGGCGTCCTTATCGCTGGCGGTGGACATGAATGGTGTTCCCATCGGGGGTTTGTGAGGAATTTGAGAATATCGCTGTGGCACATTCTTGCCGCGTTGCACAATTGCTGACATGAGCGATCCCCAGCCGAAAGGGAACGGGCTGTGCGTGTTGGCTATCTGGTTCATGATCTGAACGACGCCGCCGTTTTGAGGCGCGCGCGAATGCTGGAGATCGGTGAAGCGCACGTGACGCTGGCCGGCTTTTCCCGCGAAACGTCGATGCGTCCGGAGATCACCGCCCGAGCGCCGCTTGTTCTAGGCCAATCGCACGACGCGGCTTTTCTTCAGCGGGCGAAACTGGCGCTCAGCCAAGCGGTCTTTAACGCTGATCTCGCGCGCCACTTCGAAAACTGCGATGTGATCATCGCGCGCAATCTGGAGCAGTTGGCGATTGCCTCCCGGGTGGTCGGCGAGCGGCCGCTTGTCTACGAATGCTTGGACATTCACCGCCTTTTGCTGGACTCCAGCGTTGCCGCGCGTGCCGTGCAAGCGATTGAGGGCGCTTTGCTCCCAAAATGCGACCTTCTGATCACTTCCTCGCCCGCTTTCGAGCGCAACTATTTCAAGAACCGGCCGCTTAGCGCTCCTGTCGAATTGATCGAAAACAAGCTGCTGATCGATCCTGAAGACTCACCTCCCGCCCCGCCGTCGGAGGCGAGAGATAGCGATGGCCCTGTCACGATTGGCTGGTTTGGAATGCTGCGATGCAAGCGAACGCTCTCTTTCTTGGAAGATCTGGTTGATGCATCGAACGGTGCGATTGAAGTTCTGATCGCAGGAAAGCCGTCAACCGCTGAATTGCCTGATCTGCCCCAACGAGTTTCCCAGCGCGCTGGCATCACCTTCCATGGCCCGTACACCTACGCCGATCTGCCCGAGCTTTATGGCCGGTGCGATTTTGCCTGGTCGATTGACTGGTTTGAAGACGGCCTCAACAGTTTCTGGCTTCTTCCCAACCGCCTTTATGAAGCGATCACCTATGGCTGTGTTCCCATCGCGCTCGATGAGGTGGAAGTCGGCCGCTGGCTCGATGATCACAAGGTGGGTCTGTGCGTCGACGACGCGGAGGATGCCAAGGCGCAATTGCTTTCCATGTCGCGCGAAAGAGCGAGCGTGCTGCGCGCCGAAGTCACGCGTATTGATCCATCGCTGACCACCGCAACACGGGCCGATTGCAAAGCGCTGGTCGCCCGAATTGAGAAGCTCTTGCCGCGATGAGCGCCCTAGCTGTCATCCCGTGCCTGAACGAGGCCGAGCACTTGGACGCTTTGCTGCGCCAAGTGCTGGCTGATCCAGCCTATGATCGCGTGGTGGTCGCTGATGGCGGCAGCACCGATACGAGTGTCGCTATCGTCGAAAGCCGTATGGCCAAAGACGAGAGATTGGTCTGGATCGAAAACCCTGATCGTATTCAAAGCGCAGGGATCAACCGGGCTGTGGCGCTGCACGGAGATGGCCTCGACTGGCTGGTCCGGATTGATGCGCACTGCCTGTATCCCGACCTTTATGGATCGACGCTGATCGACATTGCTCGCGAAAAGGACGCAGACGCAGTCGTCGTTCCGATGGTGACCGTGGGCAGCAACGGGTGGCAAAGCGCGATCGCGGCCGCGCAAAACAGCTTTCTTGGCACAGGGGGCTCCGCGCATCGGCATGTCACCAAAGGTCGCTGGGTCGATCACGGACACCACGCACTTATGCGTATGGATCTATTCCGCGATTTGGGCGGCTATTGCGAAGCGATGCCGTGCAACGAAGACGCCGAACTCGACGTTCGACAGACGGGAAAGGGCGCGCGCATTTGGCTCGATCCTCGCCCCGCCATCACCTATATTCCGCGCCGAACATTGGGGGCTCTGGCGAGGCAGTATTGGCGCTATGGCACCGGGCGGGCGCGCACGGTCAAGCGGCACGCAATTGCACTGAAAGCACGTCAGTTGGCGCCGGTGGGCGTCTTTATCGCCCTCTGTGCTGTTCCTTTGGCCTTGGTTTACCCGATCTTTGCAGGGCCAGCGCTTATGTGGGCGGCGGCCTGTCTGGTGCTAGGCCTTTTTGTGGGCCTTCGATCTGGCTCGTCGCCCATGGGGCTGCTAGCGGGGGTGCCCGCCATGGTCATGCACGCCGCGTGGGGCGCCGGCTTCGTTCGCGAATGGCTACGCTCCAAGCGTTTCGACAGGCCGCTCTATGGTTTGGATAAGGAAAGAACCGGCAAGCTGTGATGGGACACGAAACAGCGCAAGACCCCACACTAGGCGCGCGAAAGCGTGAACCTTGAGCGATCGTGTTATCCGTCTTCATGTCGGCGCTCACAAAACCGCCACGACTTATATTCAAGACACGCTGGCGTATAATCGCGATGCAAGCGCCGGCGCGGGCGTCGCATACTGGCCGCGCGAAACCGTGCGCCCTTTGGTGAACGCGATGATCCGCCAACGCAAAGAGGCGCCTCGTTCAACACTGGCGCGCGCCAAGGCCCACTTTTCGCCGAGCGAGAATGGCCCGGTCGCCAGGCTGCGAGATCTGTTCTCTGGTCGCTTCAACGTCACCGTCTCAGACGAAAACCTCTTAGGTGAGGCACAAGACTCGTTTGAAGAGTCGCTGTACCCCAACGCCCGCGCCCAGCTCATCACCTTGAAGGCGGCCCTGCCCGAGACGCGCTTGGAAATCCTTGTCGCGTTGCGATCCTATGACGCCTTCTTAAGTTCACTCTACGCAGAGGCGCTCCGGAACGGGTCGATGCTCCACCCGCAAGACGCCAAGAGCCTGCAAGCGTGCGTAGCGGGTGCATGGCCGAGGTTGATTGCTGAGATCCGTGACACTTTTCCAAACGCCCGACTGCTGGTTTGGAGATACGAGGATTTTGGTCACCTCGAAAATGGTATTCTAGCACGGCTAAGTGGGCTGGATGATGCCTCTTTGAAGAAGCGAGACAGCGCCCAAGCGACGCTGAACCCTTCAATTAAGGCGATCAAGAGATATCTGCGCGACGCCCCGCAAATGGACTGGGTGGATCGCACCGTTCATATGCGCGCGCTGACCGCGCGGTATCCGCAAACCGACCCGTCCTCCCGCTTCACCCTTTGGACCGCCGAAGAAGCGGCCACCTTGTCGCAGCGGTATGCGCAGGACGTGGAAACGATTAAGAGCCGTGACGATGTCGAATTTCTCGCATGATCCGATCGGTTTCGCTGCGTTGGCTAGGCGTGAATCTTTAGCCGATATCGCGCCGCTCGTCCTTGCTCAGAGCGCACGATGAAAGGACAGCGTAGCAGATTGCTGAAGGGTGCCGCGTGGGTATCCGCCGCGAACATCCTGATTAATCTGTTAGGGCTTGTAAGCCTCTTCCTTCTCACTCGCTTATTGGTCCCAGAGGATTTTGGCCTTGTCGCGATTGCCACAGCGCTCGCCGAGATCATTGGTGTCGTCACCGAACTCACTCTGGCAAGCGCGCTCGTCCAAAGACGCACGATCGAGCCGGTTCATTTCGATACCGCTTGGACCCTGAACGTCCTTCGCGCGAGCGTGGTCGCTGTCCTGTTTTTCCTGATCAGTTCGCCGTTCGCCCAGTTCTACGGCGACGACCGGCTGGCGTTGATCGTTCAAGTTTTGGCCTTTGCGACTTTTGTCGGCGGTTTCAGAAACCCGCGCTTGATCCTGTTCAAACGCGAACTCGATTTCAGCAAAACCTTTATCATGCAGGTGACTAATAAGGTCTCCGCATTCATCGCTACTGTAGGCGTCGCCGTTGCGTTTCAAAGTTACTGGGCTTTGATTGCCGGGATTACCGTCTCCGCTGTCGCGACGGTCATCATGTCATACCTTATTATCCCCTATAAGCCGCGCTTTGCCTTGGCGGCTTGGCGTGACCTGCTATCCTTTTCAATCTGGATCACGCTAGGCCGATGGGTCCAGGCCTTGAACTGGAGAGCGCAGCCGCTCCTTTTCGGATTTGTCCTGCCGACTTCTATCCTAGGTCAATACAATGTGAGCCAGCGCCTGCTGGGAAAGGTAATCGAGCAAGCGGTCCAACCGATACAGGGTCTGTTGTTCCCAGCCTTCAGCCGCCTTCAAGATCAAGCCGAAAGGCTGCGTCGGGGTTATATTCGATCCCAAGGGACCATGTGTCTCATCACGTTCCCAATCGCATGTGGCTTTGCGCTTTTGGCCGAAGATCTGGTGATCCTAACCATCGGCGAACAGTGGTTACCCGCCGCCACACTGATCCAATTCTCTGCGGTTATCCGCATGCTTCAAACGGTCGAGAACGTGAACGCGCTGGCCATGGCAACCGCCAACACCAAGGCTTTGTTCTTTCGCGACCTGCTTGCCTTCTTCATTCGCTGGCCGCTTATCATTGCCGGTCTGTTGCTCGGCGGGGACACACCCTTTGAGCGGCTCACGGGTGCCCTCGCCAGTCAGATCATCGCCGTCGCCATCACAACACTGTGGAATATGCGCCTGATCTCGAGGATCAGCACAGTCGCCATTCGTGACCACGCGGCTTTAGCGTGGCGTTCTTTAGCAAGTGTCTTGGCGATGTCAGCGGTGGTTCTGACAGCGCAGAGCGTGGCCCCGGTCGCTTCCGATTGGTGGAGTCTGGCTGTTCGCGTCAGCGCGCTTTCAACATTGGGTGCGGCCACCTATTTCGGCGCCTTATACGTGATTAGGATACTCAAAGGCCGGGATGAGAGCGTCGAACACGAACTGGCCATCATCGTCCGGGATATGGCCACCAAAGTCATCGCCAAAGCGCGCGCGAACTAGGGGCGGGCGAAGGACCTTGAAGAACAACAGCACGCCAACTCTCAGTGTTGTTATGTCGGTCTTTAACGGTGAAGCCTTCATCCGCGAGGCCATCGAATGCATCCTTGAGCAGACCTATCGCGATTTTGAGTTCATTATCATCAATGATGGATCGACTGACGGGTCGTTGGCCATCATGCAGGACAAAGCGTCGAGAGACGAGCGTATCCGGATTATCGATCAAGAAAACACCGGGCTGACGGTGGCTCTGCGCCGAGGGATTGAGGCGGCTAGCGGGCAATACATCGCTCGTATGGACGTTGATGATTTCTCGCATCCTCAACGATTTGAAAAGCAGATGGCTCTCTTCAGGGCGAACGCCGATTTGGTGGCTGTGACGTGCGATGTGCAGCACGTGTCAGAGAAAGGTCATACATCCGGGCGCTCTTCGCTTCATCGCGATCCGCGCCTCTTGCCGCTGCTCTTGTGTTTCGCCAACGCTTTAGGCGGCCACGGCCAGGTTATCTTCAGCCGCAAGGCCTACGAGGAGGCGGGCGGCTATAACCCCGCTTTTCGCTACAGTCAGGATTACGACCTTTGGACGCGGCTTGCGGAACAAGGACCCTTCGGCTCGGTCCGCGAAGTTCTGTATCACTGGCTGGCCAGAGAAGACGGCGTTTCGACCCGGCACAAAGAAGCGCAAGCGGCCTGTTCTCAAAGAGTGCAGCGTGGCCAATTTGAAACGGTCACGGGAACGCCAATGGATGACGAAGTGTCACTGGGCCTGTACGCCTATTGGCGCCAGGACATTGCCAAGAACGCCTCCTCCAGTGTGGCATGGCGCACAGCCTCAGCCCTTTTGCTGGCCACGCGAGTCTTCTTCGATCAGCGCCCCGAATTGCGTCACGAAAAATACGAAACACTGCGCCGGTTCTCGGCGCGTTGGTGGTGGATCACGAAGTCGCGCCACACGCCGTTCAACCCGCTTTTGCGCCTGACCTTTCTGGCCAACACGGTGCGTCTATGGCTCGCCGCCCGGATCGCCAAAGCGCGCTATGGCGACGCGCATTGGGTGCTTGAATAGGCGATCCCATTTACCGCACCAGCTCAGTTTTATCCGGCATCTCGGCGAAAAGAGCGTGGAATACGACCAGCGCATTCGTAAGCCGCGCAGACCGCCGATTTCCCTTTATACAGCCGGGCAAGCCGCCTACCGCGACCACGCCCCTCTTATGACCTTATCGCGTACCCTTTTGCGCCCTGCGCTTTTCTTGAAACACTCGCTTTTCCTTGCTTCCACTTTTGGCGGTGTTCTGTTTCTGACGCCCGCCAGCGCTCAGGGAAACATGGCGCGCCAAGCGAACGAGGAACCAGCCACCTCCACACCCGCTCCACCACCAGCGCCTGAGGACGATACGGAACTCGGCGAGGAGCTTGAGAGCGTTGAGGACTTTGAGCGCCGTTTAGAGGCCCGGTTTCGCGCGGAAGACACTGTCCCGCCAGACACCGACCAAGGCGCGCCGCCGCCTCCGCTAGGGGATCCCGAACTGGGTAGGCCGCTTCCTCCCTTAGGCGAGTTCGCGCTCCCTGTCGGTTCGGCTAGCTCGGCTGTTGTCCAACCCGAATTGGATCAACCGAACCTGCGATACCGTTGGGAAATCACCGGCCTTGCAGAGGCGGACGCGCTCACCGAGATCAATTTGCTCGACCGCTTCGAGGCGCTCTCCACTCTGGAGAAAGGCCGGGGCCGGGCCGCAAACACGGCGATGCTGATCGCACGGCTGGCTGAAGATCAGGCTCTGCTTACACGGATACTAAAGGCGCATGGCTGGTACGGCGCGGTGATTGAAAAACGCCTTGATCCCGCGCCGCCAGAGGACAATCGCGGCGCGATCGCGCGTCTCGACGTTGACCCCGGCGCGCGCTTTGCCTTGGCGGACATTCGCATCGAAGCAGAGCCGACCACGCCTGCCGATTTGATTGAGCAGGCGCTCACACTTTCGCCTGGCGATCCTATCGTCGCCTCGGCCATCCTCGCCAACGAAGCCCTGATCGCCAAGACGCTGCCAGAGAACGGCTATCCCTTTGCCCGATTGGGTGAAAGGGACGTTTTGTTAGATTCGCAAAGCGCCACCGGCATCTACACACATCCCGTCGAAACCGGTCCCCGCGCGCGAGTCAGCGGTGTTGACGTCAGCGGCGAGGAGGTATTCGACGCAGATCACATTGCCGATATTGCCCTCATCACTCCGTGTGATCTT
>ERZ1740070.2174-NODE-2174-length-11474-cov-34.914091_pt1 | contig 11474 bp, 10 predicted proteins | sample MGYA00581734_ERZ1740070 | MGnify/ENA primary metagenome ERZ1740070 (study PRJEB43018, sample SAMN04849744) | marine metagenome | isolation source: floating plastic debris | place: Pacific Ocean | collected 2008-09-01 | study: EMG produced TPA metagenomics... | reverse complement strand
ACACTATCGGTCTAATCTATATAGAATTTACATAGAAAACTTATAGATTTTCCAATAGAAATTTTTCATGCTATAGAAATAGCAGGAAATCTATATAAGGTTTTGCAATATTGATTGCACTCTATATATAGAAAAAATCGAATAGACCATTAGATTGATGCCAGGGCTAAAACTCTATGAGCATCATATATAGATTCTCATGCAATAGATTACAGAATGTATATAGAATACATGGATATGCATAGAGATTGCAAAATGTCTATATAAGGTTTTACCATATAGATACATAATCTATGCGCATCCTTTATAGAATGTCATTCAATAGAGTACCAAATCTATATAGATAACAAGGATGTGCATAGAAATGGCTAAATATCTATATAATGTTATGCCATATAGATTAGTAATCTATATTCGCTGAGAAGTATAGACTCTCAGACTGCAAAATGTCTATATAAGGTCATACCATATAGATAAGTAATCTATGAGCATCCTTTATAGAATCTCATTCAATAGAGTTCCGAGTCTATATAGATAAGATGAATGTGCATAGAAATGTCAAAATATCTATATAATGTTATACCATATAGATAAGTAATCTATATTCGCTGAGAAGTATAGACTCTCAGATTGCAAAATGTCTATATAAGGTCATACCATATAGATAAGTAATCTATGAGCATCCTTTATAGAATCTCATTCAATAGAGTTCCGAGTCTATATAGATAAGATGAATGTGCATAGAAATGTCAAAATATCTATATAATGTTATACCATATAGATAAGTAATCTATATTCGCTGAGAAGTATAGACTCTCAGATTGCAAAATGTCTATATAAGGTTTTACCATATAGATGCATAATCTATGAGCATCCTTTATAGAATCTCATCCAATAGAGTACCAAATCTATATAGATAACATGGATGTGCATAAAAATGGCTAAATATCTATATATTGTTATACCATATAGAAAAATAATCTATATTCGCTGAGAAGTATAGACTCTGAGATTGCAAAATGTCTATATAAGGTTAAATCATATAGATAAGTAATCTATGAGCATCCTTTATAGAATCGCATTCAATATACTACCGAGTCTATATAGATAAGATGGATGTGCGTAGAAATGGCCAAATATCTTTATTAGGTTTTTACCATGTAGAGAGGTTATCTATATTGATTAAGAAGCATCAAGCATTACTACTACTAGCTGAAAAATTGCCCCAACGTACATGGCCGTACATGCCTAATATATTGTGCATGTAGTAATGGGTATTATTTTCTACCAATCTCTTGGAAAAGTAATTTCATCCTACTTAATGTTGCAGTATGTCGCCATCACATCACCATTCTTGGTAAGTTCTATACTGCTATCACGTTCTCTCCTCTAGCTATCACTGTCATTTCATGTTCTTTTGAAAATTGTTGCTCTGCATGCGGTGTGTTAAAAGTTCAGATTTGATTTTTTCTCATGGCAAAACAATAATTGCTGTTCAATCAATTCTTTACTTGATTCCTGGGCCATGTGTAAATATTGCGACTGTGACCATTGGCGCTAGACAGCACCTTTTTAAACAAATTGCTTGGCAATGTCAGTAGAGCAGCTTATTTGATAAAATACACTGTGATCTAAATAATGCTTTTGTGATCATGTTTATACAGGGGGTTGAAATGTTCCATGTCCTCCTGCTTCTCTGGCTACTGTTTCTGAAAGCGTCACTTGGAATAAATTTAAACCAGCCGACAGAATGCAGACGATTCGAAAGTGAAGACTTTTTTTCCTGTGCCTCCGCGATATATCTATTATATATGTATGTAAACAACGTACAACACAAAGCAATTCGCTCGAAGCTGGTCATTTTAAATGTGGTGTACATGCGTTTTTATGCTGTAACGTAGATGTAGCATGGCATGTCCATGCATCTTCATGCTCACAAAACTAGATCTATAAAAATATTTAATGTGTGTGTTAACTGTGAAATTTTTATGCGCTACTAAATATTAATGTATTAATGTATAAAATATAATACATGTATATAATACACACAGGAAATATAATATAATACACAGAGAAAACTCATCTTTGTTGTGATGTTCAATTCTACGTTGTCAACGTTAATCACAGCAGGGAGGAATATGTCAGATGACTGAAAAGCACAAACATCATGCATCCTGCTGTAAGGCAAAGCTGTTGGTGGCCTTGCTGCTGCTCATGTTATCATGGGTTCACGATTTCATATAAGAGTGACTCATCAAAACCTATAGTTTTGTTATAAATGCAGGGCTTTCCAAGATCTGTTACGCGTTTAACCACCAGTGTAGTAGTATTGCCTGCATTGGAAAACACAGGGAACGACGAATCTACTTCCGACCTGATCATTTGCAAACATGTACAGAGGGCAAAGTATTTTCTCCCAATCTGTAAAACTTTGTTGATCATGTAATACTGCGTTCCAGTGGCTTGCACAACATCAATGGAGCCAGATCTCAGTGTATGTGATGAACGTGATGACACATTTTCAATGTGTAGGTTTCGCACGGTTAGAGCATGAGGTTCTGCTGTTTCAGCTGGCTCTAGTTCTTTGATTTGATCAACATGTTCTCGGCTCAACATAGTCATCTCTGTGCCAGTTGCCCTCATAATCAATGTGATGGCCGGATCTCTGTTTCGAAGGCCAGCTAGGGCCTCATCCAAATTTTCCCGAGCACACCATTCATGAAGCTTAAAACATCATCAATATAAATCATTAAATATTGGACCCCCTTTTATCGATCCACAAGACAGTAAAAACATAACTAATAAATATTCTCATCACCCACGTATGTGCAGGTGTGGGTGGAGCTAATTTCAATGAACAGCAGCTACGTCAACTTGATGAACCATGCAGGTATTTGTTAGAGTATTAGATCTGAGTATTTGTATCAAGGAACCCTGGCTGATTACTGAGGATGCCACTGAAAATATAGACTCATGAACTTTGGCGAAAGGACACAATTACTATTCACCTACTGATATTTTTCGACAACTTCAATATTCTTATCTTGAATCTTCCCTGGTGGAATACTTATAAAGGAGCCCCATCTGTACAGTGAGTTGATATAAAGACGCTTGTTAAACCAACCTGGTATGTCTTCATGATTCCCGCCTCAGGTTCGCTCCGTCGCTTAAGCCGTGAGGTTATCCAGGAGTTAAACCGCTCATAGGGAAACAACCTTTAAAACACATGAATGTAGTTTAGCCGCATTTTGAAAGTGTAGTATCACATTTTCGTATGCAATGAAGATGTGTTATGTTATAGAAAATGATTCCAATTCCAATAATTTCTCTGCAGATACTAAACTCATAGGCTGGTTGTCACTGTCACTATAATACAAGCTCATGTGTGGTTCTGCATGTGTGTGTGCGTGTGTGTGAGATAATATTGACAAGGAAGTTGAAGTGAGTTTCAGGTACAAGCAGGATATCCGAAACCTACAATGTAAATAATGTTCGAAAATTTAAGTAATTACGGAAGTTATAAGTAGCACTAACCATGTACTGTGTGGCGGTCCATAAAGCTCCATTTGCTCACACATGTGTATAAGGAGATGTGTTGTGATGTTCTACAATTATAACGATGATCTAGAGTTACAATACAACAGTACCCGTACGTACCCAGTGTAAATTCAGCTCCATTTGATAACTGAATTGAACGTACAAGTGTCATGTCAGTAAAATAATTTGTTTATGCTGTCTCTGATTTACTACTGAAGCACGTGTTTGATATCACTCTTTGTTCTAAATTGGGGGGGGTTGTAGCCACATGGAGTTGTCCTCCCATTGTTGTCACAGATTCCTGGTTTTCCTTTCTAATACTTTCACAAGAAACATAACAAAAGTGAGTACAGCGTCACTACAATTGCACCTTTATTATTGCCATCAGTACTAGACGACAAAAAATATTAATTACCATCCATTACCATCCGTGTATTATCCTCTCTTTACATGCTGTGACTGTGGCAGTAGAGGTGGGGGTTGGAGCAAAGCTAGGCTACTAGTCTCGTTTGTGGAATAATGGGCAATTTTTTATGTCATTTTTTTGTTCAATATATGACATTATGCATTTTTTACGGTCTTCTCTGAGCTTGTTAAAACCTGTTACACATACCATAAGACTCGGAGCTAGCTTTTCCAAGTCAGCAACAGCTTTCTTCATATGTTCAGACTTCTGCGTACACAGCTCGAGATTTACCTCATCAGTGAATAGCTGTGAAATATTGTCTAGGAGCGTCATAAGAATCTTCTCTGCTACTTTGTCTTTGAAAAGCCCATGTAATATGTACTGGAGGATTCTGTGCTGCACCATCTGCCATTAACATGATGGTGAATTGCATTGACAAACATGTACATATTCAAGCATAAAATACTAGTCATTATACAACTTACATTGAATGCCTGTTATTGACTATATGCATGTAAAATAATAATGCACAGAACGTTGCGGAGTATTGGGTGCAGATAATTTCTAGAAAAAGAAGTAGCGTAGTCGTAGTAGGCCCGTTTGTAACTAGAACACAAAGTGTTAGTAAGTGCTTGACACATAAGTTACAGGAAACTATGTTAGCTGATGATCTATGTGGTGTGTGTATAATGTACCTCTTTCCAGTCATGTGACTTGAGACCTTTTGGTCGGGTGATGATGCTTGCTTGAGCAGGGATCTCTATCCACGATGGCAGATGGAGCTTGTTGAAACGTCTGTCTGCTTCATGTAAATCCTGCTTCTGCAGCTCCAGTTTTGGACATCGGAAATTCTTCTTTGCTAGTATGATGTCCATAATGTTGACGATGACATCTTTTACCGTGTGCATGGCATCAATGCTTGTGCATGCCATCCGATTGTGGTATGGGAGTCTCATGTCTGGGTAACAGCCTTTAGTACCATTTGACTGAGCGAGCTGTCTTTTATCAGCAGCCGAGCTGAGCTGATGAGCATCATAGTCTGTTCGTTTCTGACGCTGCAATCACATAATACACAAGCCATAATTATCAATAGGGTATGTATCGCTAAAAAATCTGGTAAAATATTTGCACCAAAATCTACTCATACTTCTAACTTGTAGCAACACAACTACCTTAGTCACTACCTTAGTCCAGGCAGACTGGGATTTGACATTTGTGCTACCTGTGTACCAACCAAACAAACACAACATCATAGAGTTTACACAAAGCTCTACATATATGTGTGCGTTTATGAGCAACAAATGTTATTTATTATATTATTATATACTAGATAAATATACTATTTTGTATCAAACTATACTGGATATAAAAATATGCATTGCAGTTTGAAACCAGGATTTCTTGAGAAAATTATCAGTTGTCACATTTTTAATATTACATTTTCCTGTATTATATGACAAAAGTAAAAAGATGACATTAGGTATAAACAAGGAGAAATGGCTGCAATGTCTGGGATCTTTTACTACATGTAATAACAGTTCAATAATAGCATAACTTGCCTCGACTGCGAAGTCCCTCATCGCAGGCTCTTCAACAGTGCCATGGCCAAGCATCAACATCTTCTTACTTGTAGCAGAATAGGTACCTTTCCACAGGCAGAGATTGCACGCCATATATGACGCAGCCCCTGTCATGTGGAAGTACTTCGCATATGCTTGATAATCTAGCATATACATTAGTAGTTCGACTTTGATATTGAGGGGTGCCTTAGTGTAAGCTGAGTAGATCTCTAGCGACGACAGTTTGATAAGCTCTGATATTAGAAGTTCCTGGTATATATTGAGATTGGGCTCAATACCTCCTCCATCCCTGTCCCTTCTACTTGGCACAATTCCATACAGGAACAGCGCATCGTGCTTAGTGCGTACATGTGGAGGCAAATTCATTATAGTCATTATGATGGGCCAAAATGAATACTGCACGTTCTGGCTGTGAAATGGATTTACTCCATCTGTGTTTAGCGCTAGCACAATCTTCTTTTCACCCTGCGTCCATTTCTTCCACACGGTAGTCTCAGTGATATCTTTAATGACTGTTTGTTGTTGCATGTCAACAATAGCTCCACCATATGACGTCATGACCTGTGCAATATTTGAACACTTGAATCGAGCTTCCAAAAAGTTTTTGACAGAGCAGTAGCTGAAGCTCCTGATTCCACTTTTGCGCTGCAATATGTCAGTTTTAAACCTGGGCAGTGCACACTGTGCACGTGGGCATACATCTTTGTCCTTTAGCTCACCAACATAAACCACACAGTCATTGGGACATACATGGACATTGTTGAGCACCAGTAACTCCTTACTAATGGCAGCAAGTGCTGTAGAATAGTTTGTCGGGAAGTTGTTGGGTTGCGGAAGAATCTTGTGGGTGTGGGCCAGGGTGTTGTCAAGTGCTGCTTTGCTTTGCGATTTCTCAACGAAAATGTGGATATAGCCACTGAGGGCTTGTCTGACTGTCACAGTCGCGCCATCATGCAGCGGTTGGTCCAGAAGGAAGTGACAGCGGCTATCATCATCTATGGGCACATCTAAAAAACTATGTAGAATTAAGATGTGCCTCCCCTTTCATGCAAGATTACAGCAGATACTACACAGTTAATCAAACCATAGCCATGGTGCCCTAATCAGTGCTTCAAAAAAATCCATCAAAAACCAACAGCGGTACTCTAGAAGGTAAAACGAAAAAGAAATTTTGCACAGATTCATTCATTCATATGCTAAAATAGCAAATGGGCGAAAACGCGACAAATCGCACATACAATATGAATGGCACTGTTTTGATGAAGTATGAGCACAAGGTGCAACCATTAGTTCAAATAATGCAAAAAATTGCTGTGCTTTTACGTGACTCCGTCCGTAACAGAAGTTTATTTTCATTCCACATCGAAAAGCGCCTGGACTACTACCCTGAAATTTTCTCCACCTGATCAACTACCAAACAAATGTTTGCGTGCCAGATATTTTTCCTGTATCTACATGTATTTATGCATGGGTGTGCTGAGCTTTGAAAGTGTGACATTGTGACTCTGTAACAATATGTTTTCGCCCAATGCTTGAGGAAGGTAGGCCTAACAAAATAAAACCGATCATCACTAACCTGGCAAGACATCATCATCATCTGTGTTACCATCTCCATCCAGGTCCATTTCTTCGATATCAACAAGACTATCAGTTGCTGCCGTTGCTGCTAGCTCCTGTAATCCTTCCATGTCGTCATGATCGACTAAACCTGCATCGTCAACACCAACACTGTCCAACAAATAATCTCCTTGAGCTGTCTGATCCTGGCTCCTAGTAGTAGATGGTTTACGAGGCTGTGCTCTTTTTATCTGCATCAGTGAAATCTACAAATCGAGAACCCCACCGGTCAGTAGTCAAAAGGCAAGGCAAGTGTAAATGTACCGTAAAGTTCTGTGTGCTAACAAAGAATAGCTACCTAATATAGGCTTGTGGGTTTATAAACTAGGACTAATTTTCTGATGGGCAAAAGGGTGGGCTTATATAGATAGGACAATAAATGCACACAGTGTCAATGTGCTAGCTAAAAAACCAGCGGTGCTTGTGGTACTGTGTGTATTAAAGTCACATTGGAAATCCAGCGACTGAAAAGGTAAATCTCACTTATAGGCCCATGGGACTTTACAATAAAAGCTGTCACACCATTGGTTTGTTAAATTTGCAGATCAACGACAATAGGCCTATACATGCGCTGTTTGAGGCTTTTAGGTGAGGCTATTTGTTGCGATAAACCTACCCTATATCCATCGTTATAAACAGCGTAATGGTTGCGGATTTGTCTGCCAGAAAAGCTGAATCGGCCCTTGCACCTGTTGCAGAAACAGAAGTACTGGTCTCCATCTCCAGAATCAGCCATTGTTCCTACAAATAAAACTTTCGATGAAACAATAAGAACGTATATATCACAGCTGCTGTGAACAATGTGTAGTCTGTCATACATCACATTCACATCACACCCTAGAATTGAGTATTTGCAGAGTGTTTAGTAATCTAGTACACCAGCACACAGAACCTAGGAGTAATAGCGTATTATCACTCCTAGACAGAACCTACAGCACTGCAGGAATGCCTTTTCGGGTGTGGCAAGCTCACAGACCACCCAACAAGCAAAACTCACAAGATGTGACAGAAAATGACATTGACACAACAATGTTTTTCAAAATAAGGAAGCTTATGTTGATGTCTGTTGAGGGCCTGCAGCAAGTAGTAGTTACAAGCAGGTCTGTTTGCCTAAAGTCGTCATTGCCTACGTTGTCCCAAGGGAGGCCAAAGGAAGCCCATCATGGTAAAAAGAAATTGACTACTACCTGCTGTTTGTCACAGTTATTTTGTGTTACGCACAGTTGACATTATTGACATAATCAGAAAGGTCCAAGATCCCTTTTTTCGACTGTCCACAACCTTACCTTCCCACCGGTCATTAGGTACTGGAATGTATCATGTATGCACAGTGTTGGGCTGATCAATGAGCAAGCAGGGTAGCATCAAAAACTTCTAAAGAGTTCTAAGATTTTTTGGTAGCAGATTTTGTTTACCCAAATATCATAGCAATGAAAATGGAAAAAATTGAGTTGCTGTTGAATATTGACAACAGCCAATTACAGTTGCGTACCTTACACCTTCAACCATTGGCGTAGTGAGTGGGCCAATAGCGGTTCGAATTACAAATGTGCCCACGTGACTGCACAGGCGCCAATCCTGCGCGCTGACCACCAACCCGCTTTATTGGAGCTGACCACGCTTTCATTTTATCTCCTACTCCTTGAGTTGAGTGAAGGACAAAAACACCAAAAAGGTGAGTGGAGTCCAGAAGTTAACTCTAACTTCTTGGTGGAGTGGTCAAGTGAATGAGATATACATAGTAGGCCTACATGTATGATGTTGATAGCAATCTTGTTCATCAGGGTGTCGCGCCGTATCCTGACAATTTAGTATGATGAAGAATCCTAATTTTCTCACTCCTTGGACTTGGTTTCCTAACAATTTAGTATGATGAAAAATCCTAATTTTGTAACTCCTTGGTTTATGTAACCAAGGAGTAAAAGAGCTCCTTGATGTAACAAACAACTCTACCTGCACAGAGCTGACTTTTACTAACTATGAGACTTAGTTACATCACAGCATAATAGGATTGTGTTGCAGTGCAAATTTTACAATTTACCAGGCATTGTCTTCACTGTTGCAGATGCCTGAGATAATATTGGTGTACAACCAGCTTGCCAGAGTGGTTGAGGTCTGCAGCTATGCAGAGGTGCTGGATAAGGTTGAGAAGGAGTTTAAACTAACAACATCTAACATCATAGTGAAGTACTTCCACAAAGGGGTCAATGACATGGTGGACTTGACTTCGGAGACGAGCATAGCTCAGGGAATGAAACTAACAGTCGTTAACATGGAAGGTTTGTTGATTACCAGCGACGGGTGACAAAGCATTATATAGGGCTTTCCCTGTGATTGATGGACTGGGAGTAGTGCTTGTTGGTATATATGGCTGTGGATATGGAGCAATCAACCATTGAAAGGCAATATCAGTGATCTTTTCAAATAACCTAAGTTCTCGGATCGAGGCAGTCGTTTGGGCACCTACCCCTCCCTTATCAAGCTATGCACTGAATAGACAATTAATGGTGTCTCTCACATTGTTGTCGAAACTTTTCGGTAGCAATGGGGGGGGGTAGTCCCTTGAAAATCTATGACAGTTTTTATGCCTGTTTTAGTTGCCAAAGGCAGGCTTTTTGTCAACCATGACCACATGAAATAATTTATCACTTTGGTAGATGATTTTTTAGGATAGCACACCTCTTTCTATTTTGTAGAACCTCGTCGTCGACGAACTGTCCGGAAAAGGTCTAACGCACAAAATACTTACAACGTAAGTTAAGTAATAGTAGGGGGTGGGGATTTAACCAACAATAACCTAATAATTTTCTGATAAGCTTTTTGTTGAGACCAAAATACATAACGCTACTACTAAAATTTCAATTGTGTGCCTAGAAATATAGCTACATCTATATCATTATTTGTAAAAGTCCATACAACTTTTCTGATGTGGCGTTACAATAACAGAACTGCTTTGTTTTCACGCATTTATTGTTTTCTTTTTTCTGGTTTTTAGGTTCTGTGTAATATGGTCTGTTCTTTTTTTATAGTCAGTTATTAAGATGTGCTTGGTCGAATTGGGTATGTGGCCAACTTTCATGAATAAGATTAGCACGGATGTGATAGCTAAAGTGAAATCAGAGCTGAGGGAGAGTGGCTATGACGAGCCAATTGATGATAGGATGCTTAGAGCGGATATCCGGCAAAAGCTTGCCGACAAGCGATGCAGATCAAAGCTGTCCTCAAACGACAGCAGGGATGAGGTTAGTTCGGCGATTTTAAGTAAAAATTTTCATGTCATTGATTGTCATGTTTTATCACACATTGTGATTCACTGTGTAACACACATGCGTGCCCGTCACATATATGTGTTATTTTTGTGCGGTAAAGTCGGTTTCTTGAAGATTTGCAGCAGGTGTAACATAATGTTACTTTCATCATTTCACACGCACACACACCACACACACGCACACACACACACACACGACCGCCCCGGACAGCGAATTGCATTGATGATTATTGTTAGATTATGATTTTGTTTGGTGTGTGTAATAACTAATAATTATCTGGAATAATGACTAAGGAAGATCATTCACTAAAAATTTGTGTTTTTAAAACTTGTTCATGATAGTAAGTTTGTTGCCTCTTTTCTGTGTAATTTCGTTTTGATACCGTTCTCTGGACAAAAGAATAACTAATCTGTTGCAAAGTTGTATTTTGTATTCACACATACCATTCTTTAATCAGACCACAGACGATGACAGTAGTAGCCTGCTGACAGGGAGTAGTAGTGAAAGTGGAAGTAGTCATGGCAAGAAGAAAAAGCAGCAGGGACTTGATGATGACATGACAGGCGCATTTGTGAGTTCCCCTGTTACTACTCCTACTACCAAAAAGACTAAGAAGCCCTCTACTATCACAAAGTCTGAAGCAGTAGCGGCCGCTAAGAAAGCAAAGCTGTCGGTAAGCACACTTTTTGTCGAATGTTAGTGGTGCGGGGGGGGTAAAAGTCAATTTTACACCAAAAATAGCCTGTGTTCCAAGCTCTTCTTAATTTCGATATATTATTGTGTTTGGGGTTAGGGGTTTGAGGTTTGGGAATTTGGGTTAGCTTTATTGCAAAGAAACCACAATCACAAAGTTGTAAATGCAGCAGCCTTCAGTTAATCCACGCTGTGCTGTGTATATGTGATGTGATGTGCTGTGTATATGTGATGTGCTTCAAGTAATGTGATTATCAGTTTGAGACCCAATAAATTTGTTCAATCAGTTTTTCATCAAATTTTGCTAACAGCCAACTATTTATACACTCTGTCAATCACCTTTTTGATAGTGGCTTTAAATACAGTAGCCCT
>ERZ1740070.2173-NODE-2173-length-11476-cov-28.551703_pt1 | contig 11476 bp, 9 predicted proteins | sample MGYA00581734_ERZ1740070 | MGnify/ENA primary metagenome ERZ1740070 (study PRJEB43018, sample SAMN04849744) | marine metagenome | isolation source: floating plastic debris | place: Pacific Ocean | collected 2008-09-01 | study: EMG produced TPA metagenomics... | reverse complement strand
AAACTGGTGTCCTGGCAACTCGACAAAGAGGCGCTGCTGGTGCATCCGACCAACGATGAACCGACGGTCGCAGAGATGGTGCTGAGCAACAATCCGGTTCAGCTCATTGAGGCCACGGTGATCAACTCCAGAGCGCAGAACACGGGGATTGAGGTCGCCATTGCTTTGGTTCCACCGCAGGTCACTGATGCAGATGTCTACCACCTGACCATAGGCCAGTACCGGTTCACGGACGCGGCCATCAGCGCGTGGTCTCTGCTGGAGGCGGGCGAACGCAAAACCATCTCTGTGGCGACAAAACATGTGAGCTATGGCAATGAACATGTGCTGGTGATCACCCGCGTTCCGGCCAATGGCGACGAACGTCATGCGCATCTTTTGGTCGAAGAGATCGTCCTGCATCCGACAAGTAGCGAGCTCTGAGCACGATGGAAGAGACGTTTAATCAGACAGCACGTTGGTTCGGCTTCACCGATGCGGCGCCCACCTTTGATGATTTGCAGCCCTATCAGGTCATTGCACCCGGCGTTGAGATCAGCTTTGAGGCCAATACCGGTGCAGTATGCCGCTCGCGCTTTGATGACCGTGGCAAACGGATGATCCTCGACGTCGAGGCCGTTGGCGGCTCAAGATGGCTGACGATGGAATATGCCGTGGATGTGCCGTCGCTTGTTAAGGCAAGAACCGTTCTTTGGGCGGCACGGATGACGTCTTCGCCTCGCGCCGCTTACCGTCTGGATCTGCGGCTTTGGCTCGGCAATGAGGGTGGGTTCAAGGATATCGCCATTGGCCGGGGTGTTCTCACGTCATCGGAAAGGTGGCTCAGAGAGACGTATTTCCTCGACGATGCAGAAGACCTTACCACCTGCTCTGCCGCGAAAATGATTTTGCACCTGCCCTTGCAGGCGGCCGCGTTTGGCCTCAGCAAAGTGGTCTACATGCCCGCATGCTGACCCGTGCGATCTGCAAATTTCGTTCGAGCCTCAGGACGCCGAAGGCGACCTTAGGCAGCCAAAGCTTGGGCGGACGTGTATGACCGCGCCCACAGACATCCCCAATGTCGGGCCGATTTTTGTCGGCGGCGCGCCGGGTGCTCTGCCTGATCAGGTGGCGCAATGGCTGGCCTCCGCCCTGCCGGATCGCATCATTTTGCCCGCAGAAGATGCGGACGCAAAAGCAGATGGGGCATGGGTACATGTCACCAGAGATCCGATCACGGCACTCGTCAGCGACCTGCGGATCCGGCGGTTTCGGCGCGTCGATAGCGCCGAAGAGCGCTATGTGAACGCCATCCAAGACATCGAGGACAAAGCGCCAAAGGCCCGTCTGTTGCGCATTGATCTCATGCGCCTATGCCTCACGCCGCAAAGCGTGTTGCCGCAGCTTGAAGCGTTCTTGGGTATTGAAACGGGTGCTTTGCCCAGGGATGTCCCGCAATTCTGGTCTGATCACATCGGGATCGAGCCGGATTTGGAAGGAAACCCGAGCCGCGCCTTTCAGCTCTTGGAATTGAGCCAGAACATCCATTGGGCCTCGCTTTCTGGCGCGGTACGCAAGGCGGCCGTTCATCTCGGCTACCCGAATTTCAAGACGCGGTCGAACAAAGCCGAGGAACCCGCGCGTTCTCTGCCTGCAAAATCCGGTCACATGCAAACCAAGGTCTTCGCGCGCCCGTCGAATACGTTGGGTGCCAAACTGGGCTATCAGACCCGCGATTACGCAGCATTCGATTATGAGCATTGGGGTCACGACCTCTTCGCAGAGGGGCTGCGTGGTCCTCGACCCTCAAGGGCCGCCTTGGAAACAGGTGCGTTTGTCGCCTCCCTCGGGGCCGCGCAAACCTATGGTCGGTTCGCCTACAGGCCTTACGCCCAGATCGTGGCCGAAGAAAAAGGTCTGGCCGTTGCCAACCTCGCCACCGGCGGGGCCGGACCCAGATTTTACCTCAGCCATCCAGCAATCCTCGATATCGCCAACCGTAGCAAACTGTGCCTCATTCAGGTCATGTCCGGACGCTCTGCCGATAACAGCGTTTTGCACGACCCGCGTGGCCTCAGCCGCCTGCAGTGGCGCGAAAGCGGAAAGCGTGTGGCCCCCGATGATGCGTTTAATCACCTCATCGACACCCGCAGTGAGGCAGAGGTCAAGGCCATCGTGCAGGAAACCCGCGACACTTATGTGGCGGATATGAAGGCGCTTCTGGCCAGCATCAAGGCGCCCAAGGTTCTGGTGTGGATCTCCGGGCGTTCACCGGATTACGAGGCGGATTACGCCTCCGTCCGAGGGATTTTCAAAGGCTTCCCGCAAATGGTGAACGCGACGATGGTGGAAGAGGTGCGTGCCGCTCTTGGTCCCAACGACCGCTATGTCGCCCTCAGCAGTCGTCGCGGGCTGCCCAATCACATGATGAACCGCTACACGGGCGAAAACACAACCATACCCATGCACAACAGGGTTGCCGAAACCCAGGCCTATTACCCCTCACAAGAGATGCATCTGGATCTGGCCGCGCAGCTCATCGAGGCCCTGCAGTCATGACGTCGGGTCCTGATTTCATGCTCATAGGCGCGGAAAAAGCGGGGACGACCTGGCTTTACCGCAATCTCAAACCCCACGCGGAACTGTGGCTGCCGCCCGAGAAGGAATTGCATTTCTTCGATGATAAGCCTCGGGATCAATGGCGGCGTGAAAAGGTGCTGGCGCAGGCTCAGGCGCGCGGCGCGCCGGAAAAACAGCTGGACTGGTTTCGCCAATTCGCAGCTGTCGATACGTCCGATCTTGAGGCTTATAAAGCGCTGTTTGAGCCCCACGCGGGCCAGAAGGCCGGTGAGATGACCACTGAGTACGCTGTGCTTGAGGAACATATCGTCGCTAAGATCGCCCGCGCTTTCCCGGACCTGCGGATCATGTTCGCCATGCGCGATCCAATCTCGCGGCTCTGGTCGGCCTATAAAATGCACATGCGGCAAGATGAAGATACAGTGCCTTATAGCTCGGATCGCTATGCCAAGTATCTGGGCCGTTTGCCTCCTCAGTTGCGCACAGACTATCGCCGCACGTTGTCGATCTGGCGCAAGTGGTTTGGCAGGGCCGCGGTTCTGCCAATCTTCTTTGATGACATTGAAACGCGGCCAGACCACGTGGTGGCGCAAGTCCTGGAACATATCGGTGTAAAGGATACAACGCCGCCCAATCCTGAAGCTCTCGAAAGAAAGGTCTTCGCCGGGGATAGCGCACCCATCCCCAAGGAGTTTGCAGCTATGGCGGCAGAGCGCTATCTGCCGATGCTTTTGATGATGTCCCGCGAAATGGGCGGCCCCACGGATGCCTGGTTCTTGCACGCGCAGCAGGCCTTCCGAGACGGGCACAGCGCGTGATGACGGCCGGGTTCAAAAATCGATGGTGAAAACTTACGACAAACCCTTCCTGCTTTGCGTCGGCGCGCAGAAATCTGCCACATCCTGGCTGGCGGAAATGATGCGGACGAAGACACCCGTCTGGGTCGGCGCGTTCAAAGAATTCCACTATTTTGATCGATACTCAGAGATCCCATCGGTCCGGGTCAACGGGGACAAGCGGTTTCATGACCGTTTCAAGAGGCTCACCTCTGAGCTTCCGGGCATGAGAGATGTTGCGCGCAATCGCCTGATCTGGCTGCTGGACCGTCTGTTGATCGATTCCGATGAGAGCTACGCCGAATACATCGCGAAGTATTCTAGCGCGGCGCCCGCAGCGGCGGATTTCACGCCGGAATACGCCACTCTTCCGCAAGACGCGTTTGAGCGCATGAAGGCCGTCCTGCCCAACGCGACCGCGCTTTTTATGATGCGCGATCCTGTTGCGCGGGCCTGGTCCGGGGCCAAACACAGGGTGTCGTTCATAAAATCGGACGAACCGATCTTGACCGATCTCGACCGGTTCCTTCGCTTTCTGGATGAACCGCTCATCAAGGCCTTTGCCGATTATCCCACGACGATGCAGCGTCTGCAAAAGACGTTTCCAGAGGCGCGGATCGGGTTTTATGAAGAGGTCTTGGAAAGCGATGAGACCGCGCTGGCGTTCATAAACGTGCTGCTCGGAGATCTGGGGCTTGATCCTCTGGAAGATGCCTCAGACATCCGCAAACAGGTCTATGCCGGGCAATCCAAAAGCATGCCAGAGGCGTGGGTGCCAGTGATCCGGGAAAAGCTCGATCCCGTCTACAAGGGGCTGAGCGACATGGGGCTCGAGGTGCCGAAAACATGGCTGTGAGTTTCAGGATGTTCCAAACAAGGTTTGTCCTGGGTGGATATCTAGATTTCTCCTCTTTGAGGGCCCACTGATGACAGGACGCGCAAAAATAGAAATCGCCGAACAGTTGGGGCTTTTGCTCAACATGTCCTCTCGCGCTCAAAGCGCGGAACTAGGATTTTTTTGGTCGAACGGAAAACGTGATAAACCGGCAGGGGTACTTTCCCATGGCCTTTAACATCGCAACTGTGCAACGGGTGTGCAGGGCCGCCCATCCAGCGAAACAAGGTAGGCAAGACGCATGTTGAAGTTTCTTTTTGTGACCGGATCTCACAAATCGGGCACGTCTTGGCTGGCCAGAATGATCGATGCCAACCCGACCATTGCGCTGCCTGACCAAGAGCTTTGGTTGCTTGGAAATCCAAACAGCTTGGGCGAGAAGATCAAGAATTCTGTGGATGCCTGGTTGGGTCTGCCGACGGTTTCAAGTCAGTTCACGACAGAGCAAAGCCAAGGCAATGCGCGTCGCACCGTCATGCGCGCGGCGATCAGCAGTGCCATCGAGGCAGGCATCGGCGGCGTAAAGGGTGCCAAAGTGATCGGAGACAAGACGCCCGCCTTTTATGCGCAGCAATTCCGCTATCTGCAGTCGATCTTCCCGGATGCCTATTACGTTCAGATTGTGCGCGATCCCCGAGACGTTGTCGTCTCGCATCATTTCCATGCCTACCGCCTCGATGAATGGTCTTTCTTTGGGGATAAGGACAAAGCCAAGGAGGTGGGCAAACGCATCAAAGATGGTGAGAATGTTGGCTCCGATCTTCTTGATGACGCCAGCGTGACGCGTCTCCTGAAGGCGTGGTGCCGGGTGCAGAACAACGGGATTGAGTCGAAAGATGTCTTTCCCAACCGACATCGCCTCTTGCGATACGAAGATCTGCTGGTGCAGCCGGGTCATGAGCTCAGACAAGTCTTCAATTTGGTCGAGCAGCCTCTCAATAACGCTGCGGTTGATGACATCGTCGCGCGGTTTTCGTTTGAGCAGATGTCACAGGGACGCAAGATCGGTCAGGAAGATCCCAAAAGCTTCTTCCGCAAAGGCGGTTCAGGTGACTGGAAGACGTATTTCTCCCCTGAGCTGGACGCGCAGGTCCGTGAGCAGGCCAAAGACTTGATGGAGCATTTCGACTACGGCGATTGAGACCGACACCCGCCTGACACGACCCTTGAGCCGTCGGGTAATTGGAGTGTGACTTGTCAGCCAAACAACCCCAATCGATCGCCGGGTTCTGCAAACCGGTGCAGGTTTGGAAAGAGCGAGGATAGCGCCTCTGGTCGCACCCCAAACCACAGCGATAGATCAGCATAAAGCTCATCGGTTGAAATGCTCGGGATCAACACCCCGTCGCCCACATCCAGTGGATTGTCATCGCCCAAGCCTAAGACAGGATAATCCCCGACAATCCGCCCACCGGCCACTGGCCCGCCCATGACCAGCGTGTTGCCGCCCCAGCCGTGATCTGTCCCGCTGCCGTTGGACGTCAGCGTCCGGCCAAAGTCAGAGCCGGTGAAGGTTACAACGCGATCTGACAACCCCATATCATCAAGCGCGGTTTGAAACGCGCCAAGCGCCTGAGATAGGACCGACAGCATCCGCGCGTGGGTTGAGAGCAGCTGATCGTGATGATCCCACCCAATGTAGCGCACGAAGAAAGTCTGCTGTTCAAGCCCCAGCCGGTCAGACATGGCAATCGTTCGCGCCACCATTTTCAGCTGCTGCGCCAGCGGAGAGACCGGAAAGCGGCCGGGCACGTCGATCCCGTCCATCGCGGCCGAGAACGTCTCATGCTGAGCCTGCGCATCGCGTGTCAATCGCAGATAGGTCTCCTTGAACGGGTCGCCCTTTGGATCAGCCGTCAGCAAGCCGTTGAGGCTCTCTGTCAGCCCGTCCTCCATGGCCGCTTTATCTTCATTGGTCACAAGTCCGACACTGCCTTGATCCGTGATCGAATAGGGCAGGTCCTTCTTGCCGTTTTGCACCGTGTTGTGCCCGGCCAGCGACACGTTCATGCTGATCTCATGGGCGGAGCGCGAGGATTGCAGCTCATCGGCAAAATACCCAAACCATCCTTCTTCCTTGCGCATGTCCGGGCGTGAGGTCTGCCAGTGTTTGAACTGGTCGGCATGGCTCAAGAGCCCCAGAGGAAGCTGGGCCGATCCGTCATAAAACTGCTCTTTGACCACGCGATCCACGAGCGGGCCGACGTTAGAGACAAAAGCCAAACGTTTCTGATTGTAAAGGCTCGCAAGCTCCGGCGCGGCACTGTGCAGGCCAAAGCTCTGGCCGTGTTTGTCCGCGTGCTCAAGCGCAATCAGATCGCCCTTGGACAGTGCCAGATTGCTGCGGGTCTTGGCGTAGACGTCATAGGCAACGCCATCATTGGGCACGAGCATGTTGAAGCTGTCATTGCCCCCGTCCAACATCACGAACACCAGCGCCTTCTTTTGCGCGGTGATCACGTCCGCACCGGCATTGGCGATACCGGGCATCGCGGCCCCCATCATCGCGCCGGTCACAGCCGTGCCGCTCGTGGACAGGAAATGGCGCCGTGTCAAAGTCTTGGTCAGCATGGCCCTACGCCTCCTGCACTGTGAATTCGGGAGAGACCGCAATCATGAATCCTATGGTCTGCACCAGCCGCTCAGGCCGGTCTCGCATCGGGATGCACGCAGCTTGGATGCGCGCCTTCAGATCTGGATCCACATGGCCCGTCAGCAGGACCGACATCCGATCAATTAGCGCATCATGCTGGCCTTGATCCTTGGCCATCTCGATCTCGTCTTTGAAATCAAACCGCAGCACATCGCCATAGCGCCGGCGCAGCGTGGGCGGGTACATCTCCATCACCATGCGCTGCTCATCGCCTTGCCCGATCTGGGTGGATACGAGGGGCAAATCGCCCTCCATAAACCACTGATACGCCAGGTTTACATAGGCCACAGAGGTGGCAGAGGTGTGCAGCTGAAACTCCGGCGCCTTCAGCCCCATCCCCTGCAAATCGCCATGCGGCGCAAAGCCCGGTTTGTAGAAATTGAACACCGTGGGCGCAGCCATCGGGTGCATCGCCAGCGTCGCTTCAAGATCATCGCCCAAGAGCCACGGCTTGCCACTGCTGTTATGAGCGTTGAAGGCCAAGAGGAGTTGCGTCACCCGGTGAAGCGGCGATTTCAGCTTTTGCGATTGAACATGCTTCGCACCGACGGCTCGCGCGGAGGGCAAACGTTGCTCGGCCACCTCATGATCCAGCGGCCAGGTCAGGATGGCTTTCACGGCCGCCTTCAAATCCCCCGTGGGTCCAAAAGCATCAGCCACATGCGCGATGTAATCCGGCGACGGGTTCGAGGTCACCAAGCGGTTGATCAGATGCCGCGCGATGAACGGCGCCGTCGACGGCTGCGCCACCAGCTGCGTGACCGCCGAGCGGATTTCCTCTGGCCCATCCTGGCCACCAGGCAGGGTGATCCCGCCGTTCAGCAGCGACTTGGCCCCACGATCATGGAAGCTTTCATCGATGATCATGGGCTTGGTCGCCTCGATGAAGGGCACGGTCTTATAGGCCGTCTCCACCCCGTCATTGAAGCCCACCGCGCTGCCGTTGTAGCTCTCCAGCCACCAGCTGGTGACCCATTCATAGTGATAGCCCGCCGGCAAAACGCCCGTGAACACCCGCGCCATCTCCTTGATATCGCGGTTGTCATAGGTCGGAATGGGCTTGCCCGCCGCATCGAGCTTTTCGCTGCCATCAGGGTTCAGCTCAAAGAGCCCGATGGTGAAAAGCTGCATGATCTCCCGCGCAAAGTTCTCATCGGGATGGATGTTGCGGACCGGGTCGGCTTTCTGATTGTTTATATGGGTGAGGTAGATACCCATCATCGGGTGCAGCGCGACCTCGCTCAGTAAATCGCCGTAACTGCCCAACGCGTGATCATAGAGCAGGTCATAGTAGCTTGCCATCCCGATCGAATTGAGCTCAAGCGACGAGGCATCCGAGACCACGAGAATTTCCGAGAGCGCCTGCGCCACCCGCTGCCGCAAAAGATCATCGCGACGTGTAAGAAGATGCTGCCACCACGCCATGCGGAAATACCACTTGTAGGGCAGGGCAGGATTGTTGCCGTCCCCGTTGATCAGATCTTCGCCATGAGCGCGAACGAGCCGTTCTTTGAAGGAGAGCCACAGCGCGCGCGTTGCGGGTTCATAGGGGCGGACCGTGCTCGGCGTGTTGTTTAGTTGCGCCTCAAGCCAGGCGCGTGGTCCGGTCGCAGCCACATCCTCAAGAAGTGCCTGATCGTAGCCCAATGTTGCCTGCATCAGGAAACGCGCAGTGTCGGTTTTCGACATGTGTCCATCCCTTTGGAACGCGGGCTCAGACGCAGACGATATGAGGCTGGCAAAGCTGGCGTTCGATTAACTGTCAAAATTGACAATAAACGTTCCGAGCCGAATTTCAATGGTGCGCCAGAATAAAACCCTCGCCGTGGGCGGTGGCGCATGTGCTTCTGCAGAAGAGGCGCTGTGTCAGCTGGAGGGCTTGGCTGAAATAAGGCGTCGGATCCGCGTCATGCGGCACGTACATAACGTGGCAAAGCGATTGAAAAGCGCCCGCCTAGAGAAGTGTCAGCCTGCCGACAAAAAAGCGTTATCCAGCCTTTGCATACGGCAAAGATCGCGGCGCATTAGTTTGTAGACGCCTTGGACCAATAGGGCTCCAGCAGCATCATCACCAGTTTCTCCGCCTTGGCGCGGTCAAACCGGTCGACGAACAGAAAATAGTCGGCCCAAAACCCCTCAAGCATCGCGATCGTCGCGGTTGCCAGATCCTTGGCGAGAGCGTCGTCAGAGCTGCGTGGCCCAAGGGACCTTGCAATCGCCTTGGTGTAATCATCCCTCAGCCGCCCGTCACGGGTCGACGAAAACGTCCGGATCTCAGGATCGCCATGGGCGAGGCTGCGCATCACGGTCAACACGGTGATCGTTTCAGGATTGAGCACGTCTTCGTGCAGATCCGCGCGCACCATAGCCCGCACGACGTCCCGCGGGTCTGGCCCTGCATCCGCGATGAGATCCGAAACCGTGTCAAAATACGTCTGCCCAAATCGCTCTGCCGCGGCGCGCAGCAAGGCGTCCTTGTTGCCGAAACTCTTCATGATCATGGCCCGAGTGAGGTCGGCCTCCGCCACGATATTGGTCACGGTTGTGCCCTCAAGCCCGTGCTTGGCGATAGACCGTATCGTGGCAGCGATAAGCCGTTCAGCAGCGGCTTTGGACATGGGTCACTCTCCTCACACTGTCCTCGAAGGCGCCGGTACCTTCCAGCATCCGCGCACGCCTCGCAACTCTCTTGACGCAGAACGCGGTTTGCGCTTTATTGTAAACGATCGTTTACCAATTCGTCTATGGAAAGAAAAGCACGCGCACCTTGGCTGTTCACGCACCAGGATCAAGCGTGCTCCATCCAGGAAACCGGCAGCGCAAGCAACCAAAGAGGCGCGGGAATGACCCAGTATGACACCCTGTTTGATCCGGTCCGGGTCGGGCCTGTCACAGCGCCCAACCGCTTTTATCAAGTGCCTCACGCCTGCGGGATGGGCCACCTGCGGCCTCAGGCACACGCCGCGATGCGGGGCACAAAGGCACGCGGCGGCTGGGGCGTGGTCTGCACCGAAGAGTGCGAAATCCACCCCTCCACCGATCTCTCCCCCTATCCCGAACAGCGGCTCTGGGATGAACGCGATATCCCCGCGCTCTCGCTGATGGTCGACGCTGTGCACCGCGAAGGCTCCCTTGCCGGGATAGAGCTTGTCCATAACGGCCACATGTCGAGCAACCTCTACACACGCCTGCCCGTCCTGACCGTCTCCGAACGACAGCTTGCCGACGGCTACCCCAAGATGGCGCGCACGATGGACAAGTCTGACATCCGCGAACTGCGCCGCTGGCACCGAACGGCTGCGCGCAACGCCAAGCAGGCAGGTTTCAACATCATCTACGTCTACGCCGGGCACGAGATGACACTGCCCCAGCATTTCCTCCTCAACCGCTACAACCAACGCACGGATGAATACGGCGGTTCCCTCGAAAACCGCACGCGTCTCATCCGCGAATTGCTGGAAGAGACGCAAGAAGAGGTTGGCGACACCTGCGCCGTCGCCCTGCGGCTGGCCCTGGACGAAAACCTTGGGGCAGGGGGCATGCAGGCCCAGGAAGAAGGCCGCGCCGTGGTGGAACTCTTGGCCGACTTGCCAGACCTCTGGGACGTCAACGTCTCGGATTGGACCAACGACACGCTCTCCTCCCGGTTCGAACCCAACGAAGGCGCGCAGGTCGACTACATGAGCTTCGTACGCCAGACGACCGGCAAGCCCGTCGTGGGCGTGGGACGCTATTCCTCCCCCGATCTGATGGTCAAACTGGTGCGCGAGGGCGTGCTCGATTTCATCGGGGCCGCGCGTCCCTCCATCGCCGATCCTTACCTGCCCACGAAAATCCGCGAAGGCCGCATCGACGACATACGCGAATGCATCGGCTGCAACATCTGTGCAAGCTGCGAAGGCTTCGGTGTGCCCATCCGCTGCACCCAGAACCCGACCATGGGCGAAGAATGGCGCCGTGGCTGGGACCCCGAAGTAATCGACAGCAAGGTGAGCGACGCCAGCTGCCTCGTGGTGGGCTCCGGCCCCGCAGGCCTCGAATGCGCCCTGCAGCTGGGCCGGCGCGGCTATGAGGTGACCCTCGCCGAAGCCCGGTCAGAGCTCGGCGGGCGCGCCTTGCTGGAAAGTACGCTCAAGGGCCTCTCGCCGTGGAAACGCGTGGTGGACAATCGCCTTTACGAGCTGCGCCAGATGCCCAACGTCTACATGTTCGCCGAAAGCATCGTGGATGCCGATATGGTGACGGAGCTTGCCACGGATCATGTCTTCGTCGCCACAGGCGCCACCTGGCGCAATGACGGCACCGGGCGCACGCATTACGCGCCGATGAACTGGCACGGCAGCCTACAAATCCTCACGCCTGACGACATCATGAACGGCGTGGTTCCGCAGGGCCGCATTGTGATCTACGATGATGATCACGGCTACATGGGCGGCACGCTCGCCACCCATCTGGCGGATCTGAACCCGGTCTTCCTCTCCACCGCCAGCATCGTCGCCCCGTTCACCACCTTCACGCTTGAACAGGACAAAC
>ERZ1740070.2171-NODE-2171-length-11483-cov-3.940322_pt1 | contig 11483 bp, 10 predicted proteins | sample MGYA00581734_ERZ1740070 | MGnify/ENA primary metagenome ERZ1740070 (study PRJEB43018, sample SAMN04849744) | marine metagenome | isolation source: floating plastic debris | place: Pacific Ocean | collected 2008-09-01 | study: EMG produced TPA metagenomics... | reverse complement strand
AAAGCCGCGCTGGAAACCGAAGACTTCGCGGCCGCCATGACCGCGCTTGCGGGCCTGCGGACGCCGGTCGATGCTTTCTTTGACGGGCCGGACAGCGTGATGGTCAATGCAGAGGACAAAGCCGTCCGCGCCAACCGCCTCAACTTGCTGAACCGCATGCGCGAAGCCATCGGCACGGTCGCCGACTTCTCCAAGATTGAGGGCTAACTAGCCCAACAAAGCTGGGTCTGTTGCGAGCACCACGCACAAGACAACAGCGGCCAGTGTGGCGACGGTGTTCAATGACAGCACGTCGCGAAGTCTAAGTTTTTCCATCAGCCAACCCTTTCAGCCAGATCTCGATACGATGATTCTAGGGCAATGGGTCTGCCCTGCATCTCAAACCGTTTCACAAGTCTGTGTGATTCCGCCTGAACGCGGCCTGACTGATGCGTTCGGGGAGCGTTGTGATGTTGCGGTGCAGCAACAAAATTTTTCCAATATCAGGCCAAACCCGCCAGTTTTGCGCATGAATGTTCGCTGACAGCGAAGTCAGACGAAATGAAGGGTTGATTCTCTGCGCCAAAAGTGGCGCTTGGCTTTCCTATGGAAACTCGGCTAAGACGACGGCGCTTTCCGAGATGGACGCAAGGAGTACAAATCATGGGCGATGGCGCAAGCGTGACGACGAAATGGGTCTATTCATTTGGCGGCGGCAGCTCTGATGGCAGCGCGGCGATGAAAAACCTGCTCGGGGGGAAGGGCGCGAATCTCGCCGAGATGGCGAGCCTTGGCCTACCTGTGCCGCCCGGATTTACCCTGACCACAGATGTTTGTACCGCCTACTACGATTTGAACGAAGCTTATCCCGAAGGCTTGCAAGCCCAAGTCGATGAGGCGCTGAAAGCCCTCGAGGGCAAAACTGGCAAAGTCTTCGGCGACGCCAACAATCCTCTGCTCGTTTCTGTCCGTTCTGGCGCCCGCGCGTCGATGCCGGGCATGATGGACACCGTTCTCAATCTCGGCCTGTCTGAAGTTACCGTCCAAGGCCTTGCCGCCAAAGCCGGAGAGCGCTTCGCTTATGACAGCTATCGCCGGTTCATTCAGATGTATTCCAATGTCGTACTCGGCCTGCGCCATGACACGTTTGAGTACATTCTGGACGACTATAAAGACAGCCAAGGCTTCGAACTCGACACCGAGATGGAAGCCGCAGACTGGAAAACCATTGTCGGTCAATACAAAGACGCGGTTCAAGACAAGCTTGGCAAACCCTTCCCAGATGATGCGCGAGAGCAGCTTTGGGGCGCGATTGGCGCGGTATTTGGGTCATGGATGAATGACCGCGCGATCCTCTATCGCAAGCTCAATGACATCCCCGCCGAATGGGGCACGGCGGTCAACGTACAGTCCATGGTGTTTGGCAATATGGGCGAAACATCTGCCACGGGCGTCGCCTTTACCCGCGACCCCTCGACAGGCGAGAACGCTTTCTATGGTGAGTTCCTGACCAATGCCCAAGGCGAAGACGTGGTTGCCGGCATCCGGACGCCCGCCCCGATCAGCCGGGCCCGAGCCGATGAACTCAAATCAGACGAAGCGCCGCTCGAAGAGGTGATGCCCGCCGTCTATACGCAATTGACCGAAGTCGCTGACACGCTTGAAGCGCATTATCGCGACATGCAGGACATTGAGTTCACGGTTGAAGACAATGTTCTCTACATGCTGCAGACCCGCAACGGCAAACGCACGGCTGGCGCTGCGCTTAAAATCGCGGTTGATATGGCTCAAGAAGAGCTAATCAGCAAAGAAGAAGCCGTGCTTCGCTTAGAGCCGTCGCAGCTCGATCAATTGCTGCACCCCACGATTTCGCCAGACGCGGCGCGCGACGTCGTCGTCAAAGGCTTGCCGGCCAGTCCTGGCGCGGCGGTCGGCCAAGTCGTGTTCGATTCCAATGAAGCGGCGCACCTGGCTGAAGCTGGACGCGCGGTGATCTTGGTCCGGGTCGAGACCAGCCCCGAAGACATTCACGGCATGCACGCTGCCCGCGCGATTGTGACCGCCCGCGGCGGGATGACGTCGCACGCCGCGGTGGTGGCGCGTGGCATGGGCCGTCCCTGCGTCTGCGGCGCGGGCGAGCTACAGATCGATACCGAGGCCGGTGTGTTCCGGGTCGGCGATCGCGAAGTCAAAAAAGGTGAAGTGATCACTGTCGATGGCGCAGAAGGCGAAGTGTTGTTCGGCGAAGTCGAAATGCAGCAGCCTGATCTTTCTGGTGATTTTGGCGTATTGATGAGTTGGGCCGATGAGGTCCGCAAACTCAATGTTCGTACCAATGCTGAGACACCCGCCGACGTCAAAGTCGCCAGCGATTTTGGCGCCGAAGGGATTGGCCTTTGCCGGACCGAGCACATGTTCTTCGATGCTGAACGCTTTCCGGTCGTCCGCAGCATGATCCTGGCCGGCACCAAAGAAGGCCGGGAAGCGGCGCTTGAAAAATTACTGCCGATGCAGCGCTCGGATTTTGAAGAGATTTTCCAGATTATGGGCGAGCGTCCCTGCACGATCCGACTGCTCGATCCGCCGCTTCACGAATTCATGCCACACTCAGATGCAGAGATGCAGGACGTTGCCGCGTCTTCGGGTATGGACCTTAAGGCCTTGAAAGCCCAAGCGGACGCGCTGCATGAAAGCAATCCAATGCTCGGCCATCGCGGCTGTCGTCTCGGGATCACCTATCCAGAGATTTACGCCATGCAGGCCCGCGCGATCTTCGAAGCAGCGGTCAGTGTTGCCAAGTCGAGCGGGGCGACGCCAAAGCCTGAAGTTATGATCCCCCTGGTCGGGACACGTAAAGAGCTCGATATCCTAAAAGCGGTAGTCGATGATGCCGCCAATGCCGTGTTTGAAGCCTCGGGCACCACGCTCGGCTATCTGGTCGGGACAATGATTGAGTTGCCACGCGCCGCGCTGCGCGCCGGACAGATCGCCGAAACCGCAGAATTCTTCTCGTTCGGGACCAACGATCTGACTCAAACCACCCTTGGTATTTCGCGCGATGATGCGGGCCGGTTCCTGTCTGCCTATGAAGAGCAGGGCATCTATGAAAAAGACCCCTTCGTCACCATCGACCAGGATGGCGTTGGCGAGCTTGTACGGACGGCTGCAGAGCGGGGCCGAACAACAAGAGATGGTATCAAGCTTGGGATTTGCGGAGAGCATGGCGGCGATCCCGCCTCAGTGATTTTCTGCCACAATATTGGGCTCGATTACGTGTCTTGTTCGCCTTATCGCGTGCCGATTGCACGGCTCGCAGCGGCGCATGCGGTGCTAAATCAAAGTTAAGATCCACGATTCAAGTCAATTTGTTTTGAATTCGCAATAAAATGTGATCTGCAGGACTGTGGTAATCGCGCAACAGCTCAATTGTGCGTGAAACGCATAAAAATAGTTAATCAAATCTTGATTCTGTAATGAATCCCGCCATTTAGCCCGCTATTCGCGCGATGAGCCCGAAATTCAGGGGTCATTCAGGTCGAATATGACAGTGGAAAACTGCGAATTGTGACAGGAAATAGAATTGATTTTCTAGGCTGGCAGGAAATATGCAGCACGTAGAAACGTAATCCAAAGACGGCGAAAAGGTCGGCAAAAAAGGAAAAGGTTTGGCGCTCTGAAAAGCCAAAAGGGCTTATGAGCGTGGTGGGACAATAGACGACGATGACTGCAGTTCAGAAAAACCCGATGACGGGCGCTCCAGTGACCGCGCGTATTCAGCGCTGGTGGAAGGCGCAGACATCGGCCCATCAAAGAGAAAAATTCACGCAGGCGGCACTCGGTGCGGCGTGCTTCTCCGCATTCGTCATGTCCATGCCGCTCATCGCAGGCGTGAATGCCGAACAGCAAGATCAAGAACAGTTTCGGGATCGCAGCGTCCAATTGGCCGAGATTCGCCAAGACGACGTCGAGGTCACCTCTGCTCTGACTGATCAGTCCGATCTGCTCAGCCATAATTGGTTGCGCACGGTCGAGTACTCTCTGCAACGCGATCCGAGCTCCGCGCTTAGCCGGTATGCCGCTTATGACCGTGATGCCGCCGCGATTGGCAGCTTGGTTTCATTGGAAGTGCCAAAACGGTCTGAAGCTGAGGAAATGCTGTAGCAGAATCAGTGTCTCTTCACCGTCTTCTATTATGAAGCGAGCTGCGAAACCTATTCTGGTCAGCTTGGCGTTGCTGAAGTCATAGTCAATCGCGTGAATGATCACCGCTATCCAAACTCGATTTGTGAAGTGGTGTTCCAAGGCGCAACCCGGACCACGGGATGTCAGTTTACCTTCACCTGTGATGGGGCGATGAACAAAAAACCTCGCGGCGCGAAATGGGACAAAGCCCAATCGATCGCGGCTCACGTTATGATGGGTCTGAACGAGAAGAAGACCGCAGGTGCAACGCACTATCACGCAACATACGTGAACCCCGTTTGGAATTCTGGCCTGATCAAAACAAAGAAGATTGGCACGCACATCTTCTACCGTTTCCAACGTGGCAATGAGTGGTCGGTTGCGACGGCCCGTCAGGCCGCCCGCTTAGCACAACGCCGCGCTGGCATCAGCACCATCGTTCCTGCAGATGCCGCTGTGAAGCCTGAAACCGAAGTCCTGACGCCTGTTGATGCGCCAGAGATTGTGGAAGAGGTCACTGTGGCTGATCTGAACACCCAAGCCCTGGAAAGCGTGCAGAGCATGGATCTGGGTGAGGGCGCCGCGATTGGCGGTTAGTCGCGCGGCGGTAAACCTTGCGTAATTTGTTTCTTTAAACGACCGGGCATGAAGCGCGCTGCAAAGCGTGCCTGTTTCGCGCGTTTGCCTGCCATATAGTGCGTTTCTTTGCCGTGGGCGGCTTCCCACGCGGTTTCTGCGGCGAGGGACACAGGATACACTTCCTGACCCGCCTCCCGGATCTCATCCGCCATTTTGACATTCGCGCCTTCGGTGAGGCCCATATCGAGGATGGGCGTCTCGATGAACCATGGCATGAGCGTGGTGCAGCGAACGCCAAGCCCGCTCAGCTCGACGTCCAGCGCCTCTGTCAGGCCGCGGACGGCGAACTTGGTCGCCGAATAGACGGCCAAGCGAGGCGAACCAACCACGCCCGCCGTGGACGCCGTATTGACGATGCGGGCGTCTTGAGTCTCGCGCAGCAAAGGCAGCGCGGCATAGACCCCATTGATGACGCCTTTGACGTTCACGTCTACGACCAGGTCCGACTCTTCTGGCGGAATGTCTTCGAACCAGCCATGGCGGCCAATTCCGGCATTGTTGAAGAGGACGTTCATTTTGCCGCCAGTGGCGTCGGAAAAGCCGACCATGGCTGCATCCCAATCAGAGCGCTTGGTGACATCGAGCGAGGCGACATGACAATTGTCTGCGCCAAGCTCGCTTGCAACTTCGTTCAGGCCGGTCTCATTGATATCATAGAGGCCACAAAACCAGCCTCGGGACTGGAAGAGGCGCGCTGTTTCAGCGCCGATGCCGGAGGCCGCGCCTGTTATGAAGATGGACTTTCGTCCATTCGCTGCGCCCATGATTTCCTCCTGCAATGTCTTTTATCGACAACAGGTCAGAGGATATCGAGGCCCAGGTCAAGATTTGACGCAGAGTGAGTGAGCGCACCCGAGGAGATATAGTCGACACCGGTTTCGGCTTTCGCTGCGACAGTTTCGAGCGTAATCCCGCCGCTCGCCTCGGCGAGGCATTGGCCATCAATCATCGCCACCGCTTCGCGCAACAGATCGGGTTCCATATTGTCCAGGAGGACGGCGTGCGGCTTATGGGGCAACGCCTCGGCCAATTGTTCGAGTGTATCAACTTCGATCTCAATCATCCGCAAGTGACCGGCATAAGCATGCGCCCGCCGTAAGGCATCCGCGATCGATCCCGAAGCGGCAATGTGATTGTCCTTAATGAGGATCGCGTCATCGAGACCATAACGGTGAGATGTCCCGCCGCCACATCGCACAGCGCGTTTTTCGATCGCGCGATGTCCAGGCGTGGTTTTGCGCGTGCAGACAATTCTCGCCTTCGTATGCGCGATTTTCTCGGCAAAAGCCGCGGTAAGCGTCGCGATGCCTGACAGGCGTCCCAAAAAGTTCAACATGGTCCGCTCGGCGATGAGAATGGAGCGCGCATCACCCCGCATGATTGCGATTGAGTCGCCAGGGGCAATGTCGTCGCCATCTGACTTTATTTGGTCCAGCTCTGTTCGGTCGCTGACCAGTTTGAGTCCGTACGTCGCCGCATCCATGCCCGCGAGGCGCCCATGTTTTCGCGCTCGAATGTGCGCTGTGAGCTGGGTGCCAGGTGGGATGGTCGCATCGGTGGTTAGGTCGCCAGCTCGGCCCAAATCCTCAGCCAAAGCCAAGCGGACGATCGGATCCAGAATCACATCCGGGAGCGGTGGCGGGGCAATGAAACTCATGAGGCAGGCTCCAGATCAGGTGCATGTTGAGCAGCGTTAAAAGTGTAGGTTCGCTGAGCAATTTCGGCAGCGTTCGGGAAGTCCGAACGGAAGTGACCGCCACGGCTTTCTTCACGCGCCAAAGCGGCATCGGCGATGAGGCGCGCAGCGGTCAAGGCGCGAGCTGGGCCGTGAGTGCCTTGTAATGTATCTATCTTTTCGAGAACGCTTCTGAGACCGGCCGCGTTCCGAACCACCCCGCAATGAGTGGCCATACTTTGCCTCAAGTCTTGCAAAGCCTCATCCGGCAAGTCCGCAGGCACCTCGCTTTTGCTCGCGCCAGGTGCGACGGGGTCGCTGTCTTTCAAGCGATCCGCAATCCGCGCCGCCATGACCACAGCCTCCAGCAGTGAGTTCGACGCCAGCCGGTTCGCGCCATGCGCGCCAGTGCTCGAGCATTCCCCGCATACGCTAAGCCCATTCAAGCTCGCCTGACCCAGAGTATCACTGAGGATGCCGCCCATATGATAATGCATCGCTGGCGCCACTGGAATGGCGTCAGTCCGCGGGTCAATCCCCGCCGCCATGCAAGCGGCAAAGACGGTTGGGAAGTGGTCTTTAATCTCAGCGCCAATGGCGACGCGCGTATCCAGGAAGACTTTGCGACCCTCAGAAAGCTCGGTGTGAATGGCCCGCGCCACTTCATCACGCGGGGCGAGCTCTGTCTTCTCGTGATAGCGGGACATGAAGGAAGTCCCATCCGCAGAGATCAGGATCGCCCCCTCTCCGCGCAGCGCTTCGGTGGCGAGGGGCGAAGGGTCTAACCCGACATCCATGGCGGTCGGGTGAAACTGAACAAACTCCGCGTCCGCAATCACCGCGCCCGCTGAATAGGCCATAGCCAGCGCGTCGCCACGGGCCTGCGGCGGGTTCGTTGTCACGCGAAACAGCCCGCCAGATCCGCCAGTACAGAGAACCGTTTCGGGGCTAATCCTCGTCGACACGCGCCCGCGATTGTCCATTAAAACAGCGCCCGCGATCCGGCCATTTTCATCCTGAAGCAGGCCAACCGCGCGTGCGTTTTCGATCAGTTGAATATGTTCGGCCGCGCGCACAGCCGCCGTCAGCGCGCCCATAATGGCTTTGCCAGCTAGGTCTCCCGCGACCCTTGCAACGCGAGGGTGCGAATGCGCGGCTTCGAGACTGAGTGCGAGATCTCCATCCTGCGTGCGGTCAAAGGGGACGCCAAGAGCGATCAGATCGCGCACACGTTTCGGACCGTCTTCGGCAATGAGTTTTGCGATGGCTGGCTCAACCAGGCCTGCACCAGATGCGATCGTGTCGGCGGCGTGTTGGTCGGGGCTGTCTTGCGGGTGCAAGGCTGCTGCGAGACCGCCCTGCGCCCATGCTGATGACGCGGCTTGGCCGAGCGGTGCTGGCGATATGATCGTGCACGCCCGCGGCGCCAAACGAAGGGCGAGGAACAAACCGGCCAAACCGGCACCAATGATCAGAATAGGGGCGTCGCCTGCGCCAGCAGGGGCCGTATATGTTTCGGGCCGAGGCCCGGCTAATGTGGTCAAGAAATGCCCCCTTCGGCACGCGTCCATTCCGCTGGATTGGCGCTGCCCGCACTGACGAGGGCCCCATGCATACGGGCACCAGATTCAATCGTCAGCGTGAAATTGTCGGGATAGTAGAAGGCGCTGTCAAAGCCATTGATAAACTCAACAATCCGGCATCGCACGGACAGTTGGTTACCAAGTTGGGAAGCGCTGCAGTCCTGGCGAACGACATAGTCTTCTGGAAGGGACACACAGCTTTGTGTCGCTGTGAGCTCGCCCTCAAAAGTCGTCTCGCTTGTCTTTTCCAGATGGGCAGTTCCACCAAAGCTGCATTCTTGTTGGATATTGGCCGTAAATGTCCAATGACCGGCAATATTGGCTTCCGCCATCACCGGGGCTGCAAGCAACCCCATCGCCAGAAGAGCCATGGCGAAACGCATCAGGAGATGCCGTCCTCGGCACGACGAAACTCGACCGGCGCCGTCGCTGCAGAGACCAAGGCGCCCCACATGCGGCTATGATCCTGAATGGTCAGACTAAAATTGTCGGGCACATAGATCAGGCCTTCAACTTTCTGCTCGAGCATTTGCGTAATCTCGGATCGGATGGAGACTTGGTTCCCAAAACGACGGGCCTGGCAGGTCTGCAGCACGACGGAACGTCCCCACATGGAGCACACTTCGACAGCGGTGAGCTCGCACTCGTACAAGCCGTCTTCTGGGTGTGAGGATAGGCGCATCGTACCCGTCATGATGCACTGACCGTCTCGATAGGGCTTGGTTTGGAAGCTCCATGAACCAAGCACATCGCTTGGATCAGTATCGGCTTGTGCGGGCAAGGCGAGCAGACCAAACAGTCCAACGCAAACAGCTGCGATTAGCCTTGCCATAACGCTCTCCATCTCCTCACACTCTGATCTTACCTTAGCCTGCCATGTGGCAGGGACAAGGCGTCAGCTAGGTGAAATAACCTCAATCTCTATTGGCTTGAGGCCGGTTTCGAATGCCAGCGGATTCTCCATTTTTGGCAAGGCCAACATGGCATCAATCGCCGCTTTGGCTTTGACCCTAATGCCTTCCTCCATGGTCACTTCGTGCTTCATCTCGATCAGGCAGTCGAGAATGTTTTCCAGCGTGATTTTCTTCATGTGCGGGCAGAGGTTGCACGGGCGCACAAAGTTCACGCCTGGATTCACGGCGGCGACATTATCTGACATGGAACACTCCGTAAGCAGCACAACCTTGGCCGGGCTCTCGTCTTTCACATAATTGGCAAGTGCTGCCGTCGAGCCTGCAAAGTCTGAAGCCTCCAAAACGTCTGGTGGACATTCGGGATGGGCGAGAATGACAACGCCTGGATGCGCCTCGCGCAGGGCTTCAACATCGTCTGCGCTAAATAGCTCATGGACTTCGCAAGCCCCCGGCCATGTGATGATGCGAATATTCGTCTGAGCCGCAACATTTTTGGCAAGATACAGGTCCGGCACGAGGATGACCGTATCGGTCTCCCATTCCTTCGCAATTGCTTCCACCACTTGCGCGGCATTCGAACTCGTACACGTGATGTGGCACTCCGCCTTCACATCAGCTGTTGTGTTCACATAGGTGATGACCGGATAGTCAGGATAGCGCTCTTTGATGAGGCGAACATCCGCGCCAGTGATCGAACTTGCGAGTGAACAACCCGCTTCCAAGCTTGAAATCAAAACGGTCTTGCTGGGCGCGAGAATTTTTGACGTCTCGGCCATGAAATGCACGCCGGCTTGGACAATGATTTCAGCGTCAACATTAGCCGCTTCGCGCGCCAATTGCAGGCTATCGCCCCGGAAGTCGCCGACGAGGCTGAAAATGTCTGGTGTCATATAGTTATGCGCCAGAATGACAGCGTTCTTTTCCGCTTTCAGATCGTTGATGGCTGCCACCAACGGAGCGACGGCGGGCCATTCCATGGGTGTGATGAAATCGCTGACCATAGGGTAAAGGTGATCTGTCTTGGCTTTAACATCGTCATTGTAGTCCAGCCCACGCGCTTCAGCCGCGGATTGTGCGCGAAGGGGAGTTGGGGTCGGACAACCGGGTCCGGAATCAATCAGTCTTGCCATATCAGCCTCCTGTTATGCTCAACATGAGCATTATGTGGGCGTGCGGCGAGTCGAGTTCAAGTCTTTCCCTCAATTCTTCGAGGATCGCACCACGCCTCACCCTTATGCTACGGGTGAGCAAAAGGCCCATAAGCCATAAATTTCCACAGGGCAAGCCTATCTCAGCGGCAACACGTGCATGTGAACGGAGCACCAGTCCGTCTAGCGTTAAGATTTCATTAACTATAAATTCCTTGCACGAGAACAAAAGTAGAATATAAAGAACAGAACACAAGGAGAACAGTGATGCGTGAGATGAAGTTTCGAGGCCGTTCAGGAAAGGCCTATTCTTTCATTCGTATGGCGCCGACCGCGCCTTGGGCCCGTGAGGCCGGGGTTGCATTATTTGCGGCGCAAGGGCCTTTTGGCTGGCGGGTTGTCCGCCTAGCGACCCTGCGCGGCCGACTTCATGATGTTCAGCCCATTTGGGCTTGGGCAGATGCGGAGCGCTATGGGGCGCGGACCGTGTTCATTATGCGTGAAACAGACCCTGCAGACCGGGCAGCGGCATTGCGGGATTTGGAAGCCGGATTGAACCCCGTGCTTGAACCGGCTCAATCTGATCTTGCCATGGCGGCCTAATTCGCCAAACGCGCACCGTACCAGGCTTCAATATCTGCTTCGATAAAGGGCAGGGGGCGGGGGCCAGCTTGGATCAGCGTGCGCTGAAAGTCTGACTCCGAATAGCGTTCACCGAGAATGGCTTGCGAGCGTTCGGAGAGGATCTCAAATCTATGATATGCCGACTCGATTGCCGTCTGATTGCCTGGTCGAGCCATTATCCTGAGCGCCAATTGCCGCGATAGCGGCTCGCTCAGTCCACTATTTACCGCAATAAACTCGGTCGCGTCGGCCAGGGTCCACCGATCGAGATGCAGTCCAGTATCGGCGGCCGATAGTACCGACTGGATAAGAGCGATCGAAGCGTCGGCAACCGCATCGATTTGCGCAGACGACTCAACAGAGCGCGTCCAAACATAAAGACGCCACGCGGCATCGATCGCTGGATACTCAATCAGTTCGCGCTGGGGAGACAGTTCTCCTTCGCCTTCAGTTTGCCAGCTGAGATAAGGTTGCTGAAGCCAAAGCTCTTGAAATGCCCCGATCCGGAGCTCTTGCGCAGGAAAACTCGGATCGCTTTCCACCAGATCCCAATCCGAACGCGGCGCTAGCATTTCTAGGGTTTCCGGCGGACGAACCTCATTAGTTTCTATTGGGATTGGCAATAGAGGCGGCTCTTTGACCGTCTCCTCCAACCAAGGAAGTTCTTGCGAGAGTCGGCTGGGGCGAGTGGTTTCCAATTCGATCAATTCTTCGGGCAGCACAAGCAAGTGGCGCAAGG
>ERZ1740070.2170-NODE-2170-length-11486-cov-6.151780_pt1 | contig 11486 bp, 10 predicted proteins | sample MGYA00581734_ERZ1740070 | MGnify/ENA primary metagenome ERZ1740070 (study PRJEB43018, sample SAMN04849744) | marine metagenome | isolation source: floating plastic debris | place: Pacific Ocean | collected 2008-09-01 | study: EMG produced TPA metagenomics... | reverse complement strand
ACATGTCAATATCACTGAAATCCGAATTGGTTTTTACCAAACCACAGCTAACACTTTCGGGAAAGGTGCCACTGTCATGAGTGACATAGATTTACTTTGTATCGAGATTTCGTGATAGAGAATTGTATGGACGAGTCTTAAAAAAATACTTTTTGTTCAACAGTCGAACAGCAAGCATTAGTAGGAATTTGGGACCACACAACTTTCAGACACAGGGTTACAGCGGATATCAAATAAACAAAGACATGGAGAAAATGTGTGGCCGTCCTCTCATGACATGATGACCGCCCATCATGATCAATATCGAGATGGAAGTGTCAGCAATGCGTCATTGTTTCCAACCTAAGCAGCCCTACCCATTAGTATTCATATGGAAATTTTTGAAAGTGATCAATTTTTTAAAACACTCGCCATTTCTTCCCATATTGTTAGATTAAGACATAATTTCACAATCAATTATAAAACCAAAATTTCAAACAGATCAAAAGTTATGAGCAGTCAAAATAACGTGGCGTTTTTTTTGGGACAACCAATATGGTCATTACCCTTGTAGAGGGGTGCCATTACTAAGGTAAGAAAACAGCAAGCATATACTATTTTTCTAAATTCATATATTCTTTATGTGTTAAAAACTGTCTTATGTCATTATGCATTTATGCATTCAAGCGAAACTAACCAGGGAGGCGGTTTTATTTTTGGTTTGCTGATGGACAATCTTTCATCTTATCTTAGCCACAGACAGGGGCGATTTGGGCTTGCAGACATTTATTTTTTGGTAGATGTATTCATGAATTGACTTGAAATTATAAAACAACTGGCTGGCTACTGGGCTTCAACAGAGAAGGGCTGCTTGTACCCAGCTCTGGATTGCATAAAAAAAACAGTATAGAGTGAGGAGTAATGTCCTCATGGCAAAGAAGAGAATAACTCTTGCTAAAACTTTAAACCCTGGCACTCTCAATGTTCCCGAACACTTGTTTACAAATGAGCATTTTGGAACATTCTTACCCTTTCATTCACCCCATCCATGTGGTGAGTTTTTCACCATGTGACCTGAATTTCTCACGCAGTCAACCCTGAAGGCAAATCACCATCAAAACAACTTTGATCAAATTTGTTGAGGTCACAATAAATGTACAATCTTGCGGTGATGAACTGCTGCTGCCGAACATTGTATATACTTTCATGTACAAAACTACATTAAGATGAGTAATAACATCGAATGAGTAATTTGGCAGTAGCTTTGCACTAGGGGTTTGCCCTCCCACCAGAATAACTCATCAGTGTTGACATTGACAATGATTATAACATTTTAGCCAAAAATAGAAACGTAGAAATCATTAGTTTGATTTACCTTCATATTCCCTTTTCCAAGTAGAGGGACAGCTTCTCTTGCCAGGAATCATCATAACAGCAGAGTTTGTTGTGTAGCAGCGGGCACATGGTACATTCTGGTATATGAATCTATTGAGAAAGTCATTATGAGACATACGGTACTCTACTCCAGATAGAATAGCATTGAACCCACCAGGGGCGTGTTCACCATACTCAGGGTCAAGTGGCATACATTGGTAGTTAGAACCTCCTCCTCGTGTGTCGTAATATGTACCAGCTGCAAATCCTGCAAGAACGGACAAATCCATAGCAGCTCAGCGCTAGCTTGGTGCAGAAACACCCAAATCTGGGAACTAGTAGACTTTTAAGTACACCAATATGCATGTACATCATACATGTATTACAGTATAATACATTCGCATTACCATTTATAAGATGGTTTTTGGCAACTTCAGACTGGCCTCCCGGCCAAGCTATAAGTTCACCTCAACCTCCAACCCTCACCATTTCTGATCAGATTATTATGAATGATATGTGTTGTAACTGTAATCGCTAACATGTGTGCTAAGTTAGCCACAGTATGCATGCACTAGATACAAACCCGCATAGATAAGAGCAGAATCAGCATCACATACAGTTCTCCCCCATCTTGTATACACAGATCCTGTACTCGCTGCTGGGCCAGCAGTTGTAGTATTGTCTGATGATGCCGCTGCTGCCGTCACTGTAGTAATGTATTAGAAATATGATCATGTATATCAATAGTTGTATAATTAATGGATGACCAGCTAGGTATTTATGAACTTATGTATTGTATATACATTAAGTATGTTTATGTTTAGATTCAGTTTGAAATGTGTTCAGCCATCAACGCGGAATCGAAACAAAACAGAGGCGTATATTCTGGAAAATCTGAATGCCAAGTTTGTGGGTGAAAACTGGAAGAAAAATCAAGAGTTTGGAGAAAAAATGGCCAAAACCCTGCGAACGAACAATGCTAGCCAACTTTGCTTGACTATATGGATGGATTTGAATCATTCTTAATTTTTCAGGGTCTTATCTTGAGTTATCTCCCCCTAGTTCAAGAGGGGACAACTGCTGAGTTCCTCGTACTCAGCAGTAGTTGTATACACCCCTGAGAAAATATCAAAATTTACTGCTGATCAAGATGAATTAAATTCAATTTTGTCATTTGCGCTATCAGAGTAGGAAACCCAAAACAAAGCTGGCAAAATGGTGAAAATCAAACATAAAGCGGCCATAAAGTTGCCAAAAATACTGAGCTGGAGGGAGCAAACTCCCCACACCATTAGATATTGCATCAAATACTTTAAAGAATATAAACAATTTTCAAACCATTTTAATAAAGTATGTAAACTTAATTTTCCATAGCATGCATGGTACAAGTTGGGTGCAGCTGATTGGCCTGTGATTCATATACCTGTACTTACGTTTGCCTGCAATAACTCCTTGATGCTTGAAATGCTCTATGAAAGTGTTCATTGCAGAGTTCAGTGCATTAGCGCTCACTTGACGCTTTGATGTAGTTGACCCGTCTAGTGCAGAGTCAGAAATAATTTCCAACTGAAAAAGAGTCAACAGCTCCTAACTGTAATATTTTAGTGCTACCGAATACTTAGATAACGTTAGAAGTCGTGATCTAGGCTGTCCTTTAGGCCTGTCCATTGCGGCGCTCAGTGAAGTGAAGGATAGAAGACCCTTAACTTTTATTAAATTGGATAGTGCCTGTAGGGCAGGCTATGGGAATGGGCCATTGGGCGAGAGATAGAGTGAAACTTTTAAGCACCAAACGATATCTAGCAAGGTTTTGCATCATTATTTGGAGTTGCCAACTCACAGGTTATTAACAGATAACTCTTTAAATTTGTTTTCGGAATACGGTTGGATCATTCTTATCATTCTTACCACCGCTTTAGATTTCAGTCCAGCTCTAATCATATAATTGAATACACTTAATGTTCACGAATGAGGTGAGCTTAGAGATGTCACAGTTGTTTTCATGATTCATAGACAGGCAAATGGTGAAATAACGAATCGCAATCGAATCCCTCCTGGTTTTACAGGATTTTTTTGTGCATTTTTACTAACGACCCATCTCATCCTGTATTTACAGAACTACTTGACATAGTTTGGCACTCGAACCAAACACAATACAATTCAATTGTTATGATAATGTAGAAATATGTCTCAAATCATAATTAATACCCTTTCTGTGTACATTAGTGCAGCAAGACAATGATATTGGCACATCCTACATGCAGTATTAGATGATGCCTTTCCCCAAAAAATCCAAGAGGCCGAGAATTGTACTTACCCCTTTTAGTTTAGACTCAAGATTTATGAGTTTTCCTTCAGCGGCTGTAAGCCGTCTCTGTAGATTTATATTTTCCAATTCAGTAGCTGCTAGCTTTCTCTCTGTCTCCGTTTGTTTTCTCTGGAGCTCTTGCAACTGTTTCCCATGATCTCTCAAAATATTCCCAATTCGAATTTCCAGAGCTGATGGCTTGCTTGGCACTGAGGACGGGTCTGCACTACACATGCTGTCTGCCACATGCAGACAATAAACCAAAAGGATCACTAATCTGTAAAATCAGAGTTTAGTTAAACCTGATATGGACGGCTTGACGTGATCAGCTATCAGTTATTATATGCACCAGCAGCATAATTGCATAATCGGAAAATAAGTAATATTCTGGCATCCTCAAACTCAAGTAGCGCCAAAGTACAAAAAGTGATCCAATCGAGTAGACAATCAACTCACAAGATTCTCATGTTTGGGGTTTTAGCTGCCGTAGTAAGCCTCTTCTCACTGCTACACTCTCTATGTAATTCACACTAAAAATGAGGTGACATGCAGGACACAGAGTGTTTATCTTAAGATACCGCAGCCTCTATTTCACCTTTGGTCCATGCAATAAGGACATTACAGGAGGCAACTCTATATATAAGTAACCAGATAGGTACCATTGTATCACCCTACTATGTCTGCATATCTGCATGTGGAACCCAGTCTTCCCGCCTGTCAAAAGGCAAAGTGATTAAATCTTCGTTTATAGGCCATACATGGGTGTATACTCTACATAATTCTATTCCTTGGTTAGTTTGCGAGACTCTGACATAACCATCCAGTATCACAACAACACACCAGCTGCTAATTCTCAGCGATATACAGAAGGCGATAACATTACCAGCATTGTTAGCTTATAATCGATGGTTCATGTTCAAGTTCATATTATCAGTGCTGCCGATCCCAAAATCCTACTCAATTTTTATGGAAATTCACAATTTTATATTGAATCATGTGTTTGGTCATTTCAAAGATTTCTTTTACGGATGAATTTCTCACAAAGCTTTGACCTCGGATTTGGCTGAGGATCTGCTGTGTATAGCACTGGCCTACTGGGTAGATGAGCTGAAACAAGGCTGCATTCATGATGGGTTTCATTTGGGAGCCGAAACTGACCACCAGGCAGTCAGAATTTTGCATTTCATGATTTACCTGCGTATTCTTTTGCAGATAGACCCCATTAATCTATATCTAAAATAACTTCTCAGTTGTGTCTGCCTTAATGTTTGTTGGCCTAAGCAGTATCAGCCCCAAACTCCTTGATCGAACACCAAGCAGCATGAAGTACACTCAAGAGGATTGAAAGCATCAAGCAAGATAACTGTCATCCTTTAATGTTACTACAACTAAGATCACTTGCAGCAAAGGCATGGTCCAATTGTAGGATTCAATTTGAGCAAATGTAGGCATGTTCATAATAGGAGCAGCCGTGGCTCAGTGGATAAGGCTTGGGTTCGAATCCCATCAGGGCCATTGGTGGTGTCAGGAAGGGCATTCGTCCGCAGTTGCTCCTGTGCTCCAAAGACAAAACAGTCCCAAGACATGCTCAGAAAAAAAGCCCAATTATAGGGTTTCTGACAGGGTATGGAGACTTAAAACGAACGTGAGTAGGCATGTTCATAATGCTTGCAAAATATAGCTTGTCAGTTATGCCCTCATGCAACAAGAGGAGACAATTGAGTTTGATTACCAGGATAATCACGAGTGAAATCAGAAAAGATCTTTTTTTAGTTCCCAGGGATATTGGATATTGATGATATGGAATAACACAAGCACAAAAGTTGGTGGAAAAAGAGAGAAAATAACTATTTTGCAGAGGTAGTGGATATAAGATATATTTACAAAGTATGTAGTAGTATGTATGAAGTAAGTTGATTATATGAAGTTAACATATCTGATCTATCTATCCATTCAGATACTCCTACTAGTCTAGATAAAAAAACTTGACTTGAATAAGTAAACTGGTTATGTAATATGGGTGCGCATGTCACTATTGCATATACACACATTATTTATATACAGACATATACGGCATACGCACATACATTCCCAAGGTAATTATGGGCAGGGCCGTATTTATGTTTCAAATGTATACCCTACATTTTCAATGACCATCTCGACTGTCAGTCAAAAACTGAAGATTCCTCGCGAAATTATCTTTGATAGAAGACAAGTCTGCCTGTTTGGGTGAAAAATAGGCAAATATTAGGGTAAAACATACCAATTCTTCAATTATTCAGCACCCTACTATAGGGAATAAAAAACTCAACACCCTACTAGTAGAGTGGTAGGGACCCTTAAATACGCCCCTGATTATGGGTGATGTTTCTAATTGCTGTAGGCGATGAAAGTATTTGTGTATGTTTTAAAACTTTACATGACAGTGATAACGGCGCTATGACCATACAGGCCCAGTTCACAAGGACAAACAAAATTACAACTGGTAACGATGTCAAGTCAGTCAAGCTAAACATGCTGCTAGTAATGTCCTTTTCTCGGTGGGAGTACCAGTTTTTTCATCAGTGTGTTTCTCATATCAGGAGTCTGGTCCTTACACTCAGGGTCATTCTTGAGCATTTCTGTTCTAGCCTTGGTCTCCATGTCCGTGATGGAGATGACTCCATCTGCTAGCCCCATTTGCTCAGCAAACGCACAGGAGTAAGCCCCTCTCTGAGCGTATCCTCCAGTCACTGAGGCTATGAGCAGTAAAGTGTGTGGTCTCTTCAGTGTAACAACCTTGCTCTCTGTTGGATAGCCGGCACGAGCATCTTTCTGAGTGTTCTCAGAGTTGCTCTGACGCCCAAAACTCATGCAAGCTTGAATCAGCAAAATCTGTAAAAACCATCAATTGTTTTGATTTTAATTCATGGAGCCTCACATGATTTACAAAATGTGAGGTGGCCAAGGATTGTTGTCCTAACTCCTAACTACATGTATCTTACATAGCCAAATCAACCAGAACAGCAAACTGGAGTAACAATTGGTTGTATGTTTATTGATTGGTGTTTGGTTGAAATGACAAAAATATCTGGACAATCCCTCGGAAATAGACATTTGGTCAGCGATGCAAGGTCTTGACTCTTTTCAAAGCTGAAAACACCCATGACTGCATAACCAGTACAATATTTTTTCCATGGTTTACATATGGTAAAAACTTAATGCAATTACCTGCTGGGAACAAATTGGTCAAAGTATTGTACACACAAATTGGTGCCTGTAGCTAGGGGTACTTCATTGCACACACACTATAGGCTATCGTCACTCAGGTATTTCATTGGTGTGTGACTGATTCAAAACAATTTAGAAAGAAGTGATTTGAGGGAGTTATGCACCTTTTACCCTTGTGTGCATAACTCCTTACATTTGTACAGCGAGGTTAACAACTACAAGGATCAAATTTTTGCGGCCATTATTTGTCTTTTTCAGAGAGATTAAATAATAGGTACACACCAGAGGCACATTTTCTGGAAGGATATTAGTCAGTTGCGTCAGTAGGTCCGTGATTAGAAGCTTTGAAGAGCCTTCCCCATACAGCGTTCCAACAGTCCCGTGAGTCATGATAGAAAGGAAGAGGAGCGAAATTTGTTTTCTATCTTCGGGTAGATTTTCGTAGATCATGGACGAAACTTCAAGCGTGTTAGACCAATGCAGCACTGTGGTAAGAAAGTCTGCCTTTTGCAGGTTTTCATGCATCGAACTTGCTTCTTCGCCTGCTCTTGGTCTTTCATAAGAGTTATAGAGAATTAGGGCAAGCTTTTTAACACCTTTCTGTGATTGGGGGATAATGTATTGATCACTGTAGCTGAACAAATCATCTATATTGTGCCCTGACAACTCCTCATCTCTGGTGAGAGTTTGTAGTGCAAAGTCTTTGTCTACAATAAAAATGCCAAATAAATAAGTGATATCATCTTATGTGGTACAAAGTTTAGTTGGTGATTGGACACCATAGAGGTATTAAATACTATTACCTCTATGTTGGACACATATATCAATGTGTAAGGACTATCGACTACTAAAGCCGCTAGGCTGAATTGATGTGGATAGTTTTGACTATATCTTGACACAGCTCATATCCCCCACCATACACATTTTGGGATTTGACTGACGACCGACAAATGGAGGCCTTTGAATTAAAAAGTTGAGAGGATTTTCAGCTCTTTCTTACAATTGCTTTGCAAAAAGTCCTTGTTGAGTTAGTGTTTCAATTAGGTCATTTCATTCCCAAATCGTTCGTTCAGGTTCTATACAGCTACATCATAACAGTTGTGATTTTGGAGCGAGAGCTCTGGTGATTCTCACTTTTTTGAGAAGATACGAAGTGAGAACGAATTTTGCCATGTTATAATTGTACGGCCCCCCCATAGGCTTAATAAAAATTATTATTAAGTCTATGGGCTCCCCTGCAGTGATTCTTTTAATCAGTATTTTTGACAGTTGAAGGTCATGTTTGATAATGTTGGGTCAGCATTCTAAAATAATAATAAATTATGTTTCTGTCTGTCAGTGCAATGGACTTGCGCTTTTGGGGGAAATTCATTGGTCAGTGATGGCTATGAGGACCTGCACTGATGTGCACCGAGGAGTTGTATGCACGCCTATGAAGCGTCTATTGTGGCAACTATGTTTCCAAGTTGTTAGAGCCACTTTTCAACTGCTGACAGCCTATCCTGTGTTGAAGCGTATTGCCACAGGGCTGGGGTTGTAGGGGCTGGTGACAAAATATACTTCAACATATCTGGCTGTCAGGGGCAGCGCAGCAGTTTGTCCAATGCCGATAATGCCAAAATTTACCCCATGACAAAGTCTGGACAATGTTCAGTTTTATTATTATTTGCAGCTCATCAATGTGATCCATTTTTATTTATATGTCAATGCAATTCACTATCGTTCCGATAACTTCAATCAGAATGGCGAGGTTAGAATAAGTGTCTGCAATTGACTCAGGTTGCGCAAGGTTGAATGGTTAAAGTACGGTAAACTGATGACTCCACTTTACAGGCCAACAATAGATATACGCTGATAACTACAGTGGCTATGAATCAATACTTTATCATTACCAAACTGTTCAGGTTACAACTGCTTTGGAAGGGTTATGAAAATACAGGGGAGTGCGCTCATTGCTACTTCATGCAACAATCTTCTATAACAACTTTCCTGAAAAGCTTGGGACCGTAAGTCTTTGCTTGGAACATATCATTGTGTAAACATAGAAAACTCTATGTAAAGTTCCTAGCACCTGTAAGGTTGGGTGCAAATAATAACTTCAGCTGAAGCAGAATAAGACCACAGTTTTGAGAAAGGGAGCTCACACTAATTATAACAAATCTTTAAAAAATATTGTCTATTATACCAAAATATACAGAAACATTCATGTGCCCTAATTGTATGTGTTGTATGTTGATATGACAACATCTCCATGCCTGCAAACATAGCCTTGTCACGTGGCCCATGTTTGTTTTGTTGTTTTGAAACAACAAAACAAACATGGGCCGCGTGACAAGGCTACCTGCAAACAGATGAGAGTAGTTTGTGGTCAATATATACATATATATGGTCAGTGCTTATCAGATTAACTGCTACACGAAGCGAAATCCTGAACATGTGAAAGAATTTTAGACGCTCTGCCACAAGAAACCCAACATAAAATATTTGACCTTTAGAAAACACACTCACTCATTTTTCTGATAGTAAGCTATTAGATAGGGGCCTATGCTCTTGAAAATCTAACTGCCTGGTTTTACCAAAAAGCAGTGAAAAGCGTAATGAGGTTGGACTGATGAGTGGCCAAGAAGGGACAAAGAAAGCTCAAAAGAGAGGCCTGGTATGGACCCAGCCCCACTCCTCCATAACAGCATTTCATTCAACCGTGATGAATTTGAATTTCTTTAATATTCGGTTCTAATTTTGAGTAGTCTCCCCCTTTTTCAAGAGGGGACTACTGCTGGGTTCTTGGCTCGTGGCAGTGATCTCAATCACCCCTGCTAAGCCTTCCTGACCTGGATTTATCAAAGTTAATTTTGGTCACACAGGGGCCCACAGGAGTTGTGTGTTTTATGCTCTACATGTACAACTCATTGGGTCATCTTCTGTGAAATCTTACCTTCAATTGCACTACAATTCATAACAACATCCATAAGCAGAGCTTTCCAGTGAGTTACAAGCTGTCTGCAGCCCTCACAACTCTTTGTTTTAGCAAACTCTATTGCACTATTCATGCTATTATGCTTGATGTGTAAGAGAATGATCTCGTGTTTAGTTGAGATAAATCGTGAAAGTATGTTAGCTATCACATCATGACGATGGCACCTGGTCAATAAATGTAAAATTGTTGAAGCTCCAGCCTTCGTCTTAGTTCTTAACGTAAAAAGATCCAAAAGATCTTCCAAAGAAGCCAGCTTACTCACAACCAAACGAAATATATCCACAGGTAGATGATGAGCTCCGCGGTGAAGAAATGTATAACCATGTGAGTCAACAGTTTGAACAACTTTTGAGAGGACCAAGGATGCATCCCTCTGCAGCAGTGTTCCCAAAATGTCATAATGTTTGTGGGACACTACATGATGCAGTATGGTCCCAGCATGAGGTGCCACTGTCAGGTTTAGCAGTTTTGTCCATTTCTCAGCTGTCAACTGCTGTGATATAAATGTTATCATGGTCTCTGGTGATGAACTACGCAACGCTATGAATAGAATAGATTCACCTATCCCGTCTCTTGTTGGATGTGTCTTAAGCAGCAAAGTCTGCTTTCTGAAAGTTGGAAGATATTGTAACAACAGACGGAGTGTCTCTTCATTACTAGACATCACCAAATCTCTCAACCACTCCAACTCATAATGACCGACATGGTGATTTTCATCTAGGAGTATTGCAGTGCGGGTTTCTGGTTGAAGACATTCAAAAATGTGCTCAATCAACTCTGATGTCGATATTCGGTCACGTTTCGGAATCCTAAAATATGGATGTCGCTGTTCTTGCAGACAGGAGCAACATTTGAGAGCTGCACACACTTTAGTCGTCCTATGAATTTTCTTAATGCTTAGATAGTCTTTTTCTAGCAAATATTCAAACACAGTTGCATTTGTGTATTGTCCGCAGTAAGTTAGAATGAGCTTGACATCGTTCTCAGTAGCTCTGTCAAATGTCCGTTCTTCATAGGCTCCAGGCTCGGAATCTAACCAGCGACCCAATATTTGGATCAAGTACTGCACTGCAGCTTCAAAAACCACTGTTTCGTCTTCTGCAGTGTGTACGTCATGATGAGTTGGTAGAAGTCTACTAAATCCAGCGCCGTACAGCACATCAATCACCTTGCTATAATCTGTCTGTTCGAATAACGGTTCGTAGCCATTGGACCTGTTGCATACCAGCCGGCAGCAGTCATAGGTGCGTCGGAAAACTTTGACGAGGAGTATTATGAATACAATGGCGGAAAACACAGCGACCAAAATGAGACCAATGCTGAAAAAGATAACAAAAAGTTTTAGATTGAGATGAGAATAAAACTAGAGGAGTCAGCAAAGAAGAAATTGACACTGGAGATTTTGACAGCAGAGATTTACTGCACCCAACTTCTATTCGACACCTCTATACAACAACAATATGCAGATATTGCAGGGGCATAATTCAAATGAAAAGTGTCTCAAAAATTGGCACTGCTGCCAAGAGAAGCGATGATGAAACAAACACGCGCCATATGTCTGCATTCGGAGCACCCAATTTCAACAAGTATGTTATCTATTCATAGCGCTAAGTTTGTGAATTACCTGAGCATTTCTTC
>ERZ1740070.2169-NODE-2169-length-11487-cov-11.086774_pt1 | contig 11487 bp, 12 predicted proteins | sample MGYA00581734_ERZ1740070 | MGnify/ENA primary metagenome ERZ1740070 (study PRJEB43018, sample SAMN04849744) | marine metagenome | isolation source: floating plastic debris | place: Pacific Ocean | collected 2008-09-01 | study: EMG produced TPA metagenomics... | reverse complement strand
TTGCCATTGATGGACCGGCTGGAGCTGGTAAATCAACCGTGGCCAGACAGCTGGCTCACCAGCTAGGGCTGCTCTATTTAGATACGGGTGCCATGTATCGTGCCTTTACCTGGTACGTGCTCTCCCAGGGATGCGACCCCGAAGATGAGGTGGCCGTGGCCGATCTAATCCCCAAGTGCGTGATCAAACTGGTGGCCACCCAGTCGAGCGTAGGCCCCCAGCCCCCTGAGGTCTGGGTAAACGACACCCTAGTGACCCAGGCCATTCGCACAGCTGAGGTTACCGCCCAGGTTTCAACGATTGCGGCCCAGGGTGCCGTGCGTCAGGCCCTGGTCAACCAGCAGATGCAGTACGGTCTAGCCGGTGGGGTGGTAGCCGATGGCCGCGATATTGGCACCCATGTTTTTCCCGATGCCGAACTCAAGATCTTTCTAACCGCATCGGTAAATGAACGGGCGCGGCGGCGTCAGCAGGACTTAGCGAACCAGCGCCAGCCGGTGCCCGACCTCACCGAACTTGCCAAGGCCATTAGCGAACGCGACTACAAGGACAGTACGCGGGAGATTTCTCCCCTGCGTCAGGCAGATGACGCCATTGAAGTTGTTACGGATACTCTTGCTGTTGAAGATGTCCTCAACAAGCTGTTGATGCTGTATGAGGAGAATACCGTCGCCCAGGCGGAGTCCTAGCCGGATAGGCCGCTTGTCGGTTTAAGCTATGCGTGAATTTGCCTAGGTTCTCAAGCCGACGGCTATCTAATTTACGTATTTACGAGGACGCCCTTTGCGGCCCATCGGGTGACAATGGCATTAATTCTGGAGACCACCCGCAAGACATCCGATCATTCCAGGGGGCATTTGGATGATTGATTCATCGTTTTGCAAGGGTGCGTTTTTACAGGTAAGCTGTCTGACCCTGGGGGCTTTAAGGGGTCAGACATTTTTCTTTTTAAATACCCATAGAGAGAGCCGCGCAACAGTTAGAAGAGCGCCGTCAGCATCTCCTCACCCATCTCAAAGTTGGCGGTTACCGACTGCACATCGTCAAGATCTTCTAGGGCATCCATCATTTTGAGCAAAGACTTTGCCTGGTCGGTGTCGGTCACGTCGATCGTATTGCTGGGTATCCAGCGCATCTCAATCTCTTTGATCCGATAGCTTTCAACTTTGAGATAGTCGCTGAGGGTTTCTAGGGCACCGGGGGGGCAAAACACTTCAGCACCGGGGGTATCTTCATCCACCTCGGTGAGTTCGTAGGAGTCGGCTCCCCCTTCAATTGCTGCTTCCAACAGACTGTCTTCGTCCAGGGCACCGACAACGACCACCACGCCCCTTTGGTCAAACATCCAGCCAACGCAGCCGGTTTCCCCCAGGTTGCCACCGTTTTTACTAAAGGCTGAGCGCAGGTCCGCCGCCGTTCGATTGCGGTTGTCGGTAAGGGCCTCCACTAGGACGGCCACACCGCCGGGGCCATAGCCTTCGTAGCGGATGGATTCCAGGTTGCCATCGCTGCCTAGATTGCCCGTTCCCTTTGCGATCGCCCGGTCGATGTTGTCGTTGGGTACCCCTGCGGCCTTGGCCTTATCAATGGCCGTCCGCAGCTGAAAATTCCCATCCGGGTCACCACCGCCGTACTTGGCCGCCACAATGATTTCCCGCGACAGCTTGGCAAACACCTTTCCCTTAACTGCATCAACCCGCGCCTTTTGGCGCTTAATGTTGGCCCATTTACTATGACCTGCCATGGAATCTTAGCTATCTTGCACTGGCCCACCATTGTAGCGAGAAGTTTTAAGGAAAAATTGTAAGGCTTTGTCAAGCAATCTGCGCTGCCCGCAGCGCCGCCCCAATCAGCCCGACATTTTGATTGATCACCAAATGCACCGGAACATCCTTTAGTAGGGGGCTCATGCGGCCCTTATGGCCAAAGGCGGACAAAAAACTGCCATCGCGAATCAGCGGCATATTTTTAGCCGTGACGCCACCGGCCACATAGAGACCGCCGTAGGGTAAGAGTTTGAGGGCCAGATTACCGGCGGCCGCGCCGTAGGCATCGATAAAAATCTCCATGGCCCGACAGGCGATGCGATCGCTGGGGGCGGCCTTGGAAATGGCGGCGGCCGGATCGGTTAGCTGGCTGCGGTTGCCTGCACTTTGCTCCCAGCTGCGGATAATGGCCGCTAGCTCCTCGGATTCGGTGGCAAAGCTGCGATCGCGCAAAAACTGATAGATGGACACAATCCCCTGGCCAGACACCACCCGCTCGACCGAAACCCGAGAGATGGCATGTTTTTCCAGCAGATAGTACAGCAGCTGAAACTCCAGCTCGGACCGGGGGGCAAAGTCCACATGGCCCCCCTCTGACGGAAACACCCGATACTGTCCCGCGCAGTTGATCAAAAACCCCTGCCCTAGACCGGTGCCCGCCCCGATAATAGCGATGGGCGCTTTGCCATTGGGGGTGCCGGGCTGCAGCGTATAGATATCATCCGACGTTAATCCCAAAACACCGTAGCCCACAGCAGCAAAGTCATTGATCAGCTCCACGGTCTTCAGCCCCAGGTCGTCAGCGATGCGATCGCTATTGAGGGACCAGGCCAAATTTGTAAGCTGGGAGCGACTGTTGACCACGGGGCCAGCAATGGCAAAACAGGCCGTTTGTGGCTGGGCCGCCACCGGAGCCGCCGTCAGAAAGTCCTTAACCATGGGGACTAGATCAGCGTAGTCGCTGCTAACAAAGCGCTGCTCATGGAGAACGTTGCAATCGCTAGCGAGACTGCTGCCATCCGTTTGTACCAAACGCAGGATAGTTTTGGTACCACCAATATCACCGGCTAATAATTGCATCATAATAGTTTCAAAATAGGGTCAATACTAAAGCGGACGTCAGGTTTGTAAGTATTTGGCCTGTTTGCAGAGAGGGGCTGAGTCGTGGGTTCAGTTCAGCTTTAATCTTGATTCCTCAGCATTAACAATTTCTTAGGGAATCAGGATAGTGTCTATTAATTTTTAGTTAACGCAGCGAATGTAATGCCTCCCCAAGTAGCCACAGCCATAGCCGACATTTTAGATCGAGCGCTGGACGCTCAAGATATCTCTTTAGACGACGGTGTTGCCCTCTTGAGCCAGACGGACCCCGAGTCGATCGAAACCATTCGGGCCGCCGCTGACCAGCTCCGTCACCAGCAGGTCGGTGATACCGTCACCTATATTGTCAATCGCAATATTAACTACACCAACATTTGTGAACAGCACTGCAGCTTTTGCGCATTTCGCCGCGATGACGGCCAGGCGGGGGCCTATTGGCTAAGCTGGGAGCACATTTTAGAAAAGGCGACGGCGGCGGTGGCCGCAGGAGCCACAGAAATTTGCATGCAGGGCGGGTTAAACCCCGCTGCAAAAATTGAAGGTCGCTCCCTGGCCTATTATCAGCGGCTAGTCACCACCATCAAAGACGCGTTTCCAGACCTGCACATCCACGCTTTCTCCCCCCAGGAGATTCAATTTATCGCCCGCGAAGATGATTTGGAGTTTGCCACCGTAATTGGCGAACTGGCCCAGGCTGGGTTGGGGTCAATGCCAGGAACCGCTGCGGAAGTTTTAGAAGATAGGGTCCGCCGGGTAATCTGTCCTGAAAAAATCGATGCTGCTACCTGGGTGGAAATCGTCGCCCTGGCCCATCGGTTGGGATTGCCCACCACCAGTACCCTGATGTCGGGGCATATTGAGACCATTGGGCAGCAGGTGGGGCATCTGGACCAGCTGCGACAGCTGCAGCAGCGCTCCCTGGCCGCAGGCGACACCGGCATTACCGAATTTATTTTGCTGCCCTTTGTGGGGCAGGATGCCCCTGCCCCCCTGCGGTCTCGGGTGGGTCGAGACCAGCCGGTGGTCGCCGACGCTCTGCTACTCACGGCGGTAGCCCGCCTGTACCTGGGCCGCTGGATCAAAAACCATCAGCCCAGCTGGGTCAAGCTGGGGCTGGCGGGGGCTACCGAAGCGCTACGCTGGGGCTGTAATGATATTGGCGGCACCCTGATGGAGGAGCATATTACCTCCATGGCCGGAGCCCAGGGGGGTACCTGTCAGACCGTGGCGGATTTAAAGGGGGCGATCGCAACCCTCAATCGCCCCAGCCAGCAGCGCGATACCCTCTACGGCTCGCTCGATCCCGTAGCCGGGTAGCCGTTACTTTTTCATTGCCCGGCACCTTTTTTGTTGCCGGGCAATGTTAACAGACACGTCTAATCATTACGTTTGTCCCAATTTGCCCCTATTTCCATGGCAGCTTTGTAAAGTGATCCAGGTGCGTAGCGCTATGCACCTGGTTTTTAGCCTTTTTAGTTCCCACTGCAAGTCCTCACTGTTTCGCAGCTGCAATGCTCCAACTGATCAGCATTTTGCCCACGGCCAAGCAGCGGCAGCTCCGCCACTACCTTCACCAACAGCGCTCGCTGCTGACCCTAGATACCTCCAGCTATGGAGTCGGGCGTCAGCGGTACTGGCTGCAGCACGAGCCCATTCTCGGTAGCTGTGGCAGACGCTACCGGCCCGCCTCTCAACAGCCCCAGTTCTGGCAGCTGTGCCAGACCATCTATAAAAATGCCAATCGCATCGCCCTACCGGAGCAGGCTAGCGATGTTAAACCGGACGTGGGGCTGGTGGCCTACGGCGATGTCGGTATCCGTCAGCATCGAGACGATCCCTATGCGGCCTGTCCCGCTGTCAGTATCAATCTCTCAACCGCACCCACCCGGTGGGGCTATACCGCTATCTATGGGGGGTATGACAAACAAGGGGCCAAGCGCGCGTCAGAAAAAGTCTATCAGCTGCCACCGGGGGGGGTGATCATGTTTAACAGTCAAAATCCCCACCGCGTCATCAGCCCCGACCCGGAGCGCTGGTCCATTAATCTATGGCGGATCGCATCCACCTGTCGCCCCTACTTTCAGCACTACTTGGATGCCCACCCCCGAGCCGACAATAATACGGTAAGCTTTTCCCCACAGGTGGGGGAGCAAATCCATGGCCAAAAGCGAGCAGAAAGACGTGCAAATCGGGGACCTACAGTGGGTGTACCGTGAGCTGGTGCCCGATACCCCCAATGACAAGCCGCCCGTCGTCATGCTCCATGGCCTGGTATCCCAGAGCTACAGCTGGCGAGATGTGATGCCAGCGCTGGCCAAATATGGGTTTCGCAGTATTGCCCCCGACTGGATTGGTCACGGTTCTTCATCCAAACCCGACAAACGGGCATTTGCCTACGACCCGGCCACCTATCTCAACGCCTTCGCCGATTATATTAAGACCCTAGAACTCAGTCGGTTTTCATTGGTAGTGCAGGGTTTTTTGGGCGTCACCGGTCTGCTCTATGCGGCTCAAAACCCCGATAAAATTGAAAAGCTGATCATTCTTAATTCACCCCTGCCCCCGGATGCCAACCTGCCTTTGGGTGTGAAAATGATGGGCTGGCCGCTGCTGGGTCAGGTGATCACCCAGGATCCGCTGCTGGTGGATCGCACCCTGGAGGGTGGCGGTCCCTATGAAGTGGACGCCGACGATCTTGATGTGTATCGCCGCCCTTTTTTAAAAAGCTCGGACGTGGGTCGCGCCCTGATGTGGACTGTTCAATCCATGAATCTCCCCCAGGTAATTAAACAAATCGACCAGGGATTTACCAACTGGCCGCGGCCGACGCTGGTGGCCTGGGGCACCTCAGATCCGTGGCTCTCAGCGGAGGCGGCCAAGGGCTTTGCCCAGGGGCTGACGGACGGTGACTATGTAGAACTCGCTGAGGTGGGCCACTACGCCCAGGAAGATTGGGCTGAGAAGGTAAGCGAGGCAATAGTCCCCTTTTTACGAAAAAAAGAACTGTAGCCGCTTTTAGTGAGAACGCAGGGGCGGTGAGAGTTTTTGGGAGCAAATTTTTACTCCCTAGGCAGCTGTTTTTTAAGCTCTGCGAGGAGGGTTTCTTGTTCTTTTTGCAGCTTATTGAGTCGTTGCAAGATAGTAACAACCTGTTGCTGGGGGCGAGGGTCCCCAGCGGTTGTTTTGGCCATGAGCCAGCGGCCCAAAAAGAAGGGGGAGCGACTCAGCCACTGGAGCAAACGGCGTAGGAGCTGGCCCACCATGGTAAGACTCAGCTGGAGCAAAATAACAATGGCAACTGCGATCGCAACCAGCCAGTAGGGATGATGCAACCCCCATAGCACGGCTGTTTCCGTTGGCGTCAGGAGCGCCGCTGCTGTGAGCCCCCCGACCGCATCGATTCTAATCGTCACACCCCTACCCCCCTTAGATCAGCACTGTCTGTTCTATGGCTAATCATGCCGCCGTCCTCGCCGCCAGCGTTTGCGATTTTTTAACTCTCGCTTGACCGCTACCTCCCACTTATCCACCAGGGTCATCATAGCGGGCATATCGCGGGAGACCCTATCTTGCCAGCCCAGCTCAGCCACCACTGAATTAAAGGTGCGACGCTTGGTCATGCGATAGGCAATTTCCTCTACATCTGTCCAGGTCAAACTGCTTTCAATATAGGCCTTTGTGATCACATTCAACAGATTTGTAAACGGGTTGCCCTCTGCTTCGGTCATCATGGTGTGGGGGATATCCAACACCCGATCAAAGCTGTTGTACCAGCAGTAGGGCTGGCGTTCTAGGGCCGCCTCAAAAAAACGCTGGTGGTCGTAGTTGTTAACAGCGCGATCGCTCTCACTGGAGATTACAAACGTCGGTGCGATGGAGGATTTTTTGACCTGTTTAAAGTTGTAGTTAGCAATTCTCAGTACCGCCCGCAAAGCAGAGATCTCAAACCCTGGATAGCTAGGCCCCAACAGGCTTTCCCATTCAAAGTAGGTATCGATATGTTTAACAAATAGATCGATTACTTTGCTGCTGCTGCTAAAGTACGGGGCAAATAAAATCGCCCGATAGATCTCATTTGATTTTTCCATGGCTAGCCAGGCAGCCAGTGTGGCACCGCCGGACAGCCCACCAATCACCACCTGGGAACCCATTTTTTTAGCAATATCTAACCACTGCAGTCCAAACTTAAGATAGGTGCGGGGGTCGTCACTGAGCGGCGGCGGATTGCTCGGTCCCCATTCGCCCGCTAGACCATGTCCTGGCAGCAGCGGCACCAGCACATTAAACCCGGCTCTGTGTAGGGTTTGAGCCATGGGAATAAACTGATAGGGGCCAGCGGTAAACCCATGGAAAAATAAACACACCTTGTCAGTCGGTTGGCTGTGGAATAAAAAATACGACCGACAGAGATTGTCAATCAGCGATAGGCCCGACTCGCGGGCCGTTATTTTATTCTTAATAGATGTTTTGAGTGCCAGGTAGTCCGCCATAACAACCGGGTGAGTGGATGGGATAGGGGCATCCTACCGCTATTAAATCAGTTCTTAAGTTTTAAGTTTTGTAGGGTAGCGAGCTGTAAACCTTAAAACCAGCCGCCTGAGCCGGGTTGTAGGGAGACAAAATTATCTCTATGCCCTAGGGCGACGGTGTGCTGTCGGTTGGCAATTCATCGGTATTGCTTGTCAACAACAGCACCGCGCCATTGCCGTCCACGGTGCAAGAGCCCCACTCGTCGGGAAATTCTGTAATGGACCACAGGATCAAAAAGGTGCCGTCCTCCAGGGAGGTTGAGGGTTCTAGCTGGGGCGTACGTTCAGGGGTGGCCAGGTTTTCATAGCAGCGGTGGGCAATGGGTTCAACCCCATCTGGAATGGTGGGTCGCCTGGGGCCACAGGCGCTTATCCCGCTCAGCAGCACACAGCACAATAAAAGTTTTTGCCATGGCTCCAGTCGGACGGCGCGCTTACTCAACATATGTTCTCGCCAGTATATTTTTTTGAGCCAGCAACACCCTTACAATCAGTGAAGAGTTATAGCAGCTTACAAAACTTTTAGACCCGCTCCCCATGCAATTATTTCGCTTCCTTGTCCCATTGCTGGTTTCAGTCTTTTTTGCGTTTACCGGCTCCCCTGCGATCGCAGCCCCTTTAGCTGCATTGCCAGGGCTGCAGGGCGTTTTTTCAGGGACGCCCCCCGCTGATATCGGTGTCCATGGCACCCAGCTTGTGGACTGTCCCGCCTCGCCCAACTGTGTTAGCAGCACCGCCGATGACGACGAGCACTACATTGCCCCCATCGAATATTCCGCTGAGCCAAGTGCCGTCCGCGACCAGCTGATCGCCCTCCTCAACAACCAGCCCCGCACCCAGATTATTGAGCAAACGGACGACTATATTTTAGTGGAGTTTACCAGCCGTCTGATGGGGTTTGTGGACGATGCTGAATTTTATTTTTTACCCGATGGCCATACCCTGGCCCTGCGCTCTGCGGCCCGATTGGGGGAGTCGGACCTGGGGGTAAACCGTCGTCGGTTAGAGCAGTTTCGACTGGCCCTACAGAGCCTGGGGGCCTAGGTAGTTTGGTGTCTGAGCGCTACCACATCAGACCGATGGCCCGGCAGGAGTTGGACCTGGTTATGACCTGGGCCGCTTCAGAAGGCTGGAACCCAGGTCTCCATGATGCTGAGTGTTTTTATGGGGCCGACCCTAGCGGATTTTTAATGGGGTTTCTAGACGGAGAGCCCATTGCCTCGATTTCCGCTGTTAAATATGGTGACTCCTTTGGGTTTATTGGCTTTTATATGGTGCAGCCAGCCTTTCGGGGGCAGGGCTACGGTCTAGCTATTTGGCAGGCGGCCCTGGGCTATTTGCAGGGTCGCAACGTTGGCTTAGATGGGGTGCTAGCCCAGCAGGACAACTACATCAAATCTGGATTTACCCTGGCCCATCGGAATATTCGCTACGCAGGGGTGGGCCGGGGAGAGTCAGGTGATGCTAGCTGTGGGCCGCTGGCCGATATCTCCATGGAGGCGGTCTTTGACTATGGTCGCCGGTTATTTCCCGAGGTGCGATCGCAGTTTACCCAATGTTGGATTACCCGACCCGGCAGCCATGCTGTGGGTTGTATGCAGGGGCAAACGCTGGCAGGCTATGGGGTACTGCGGCCCTGCCAAACCGGCTATAAGATCGGGCCGCTGTTTGCCGATGGCGGTGCGATCGCGCGCAAACTCTTCCAGACACTGGTTGCCAGGGTACCCGTGGGGGCTCCAGTTTACCTGGACGTGCCGGAGGTAAATGCCGAGGCTGTGGCCCTGGCTGAGCACTACGGCATGACCCCGGTCTTTGAAACAGCCAGGATGTACACCCAAAAAGCACCGGAGCTGGCATTGGAGCGCATTTTTGGTGTGACCACATTTGAGCTAGGTTAGCGAACAGGCCGGAAACCTAACCTCCAGAGCGCTACAATAATGAGAACATATTAAGTGTTCTTTACATTGGGACGGGAGTTGGCTATGGGTCGCAAGCAGGCCATCGTGATTGGGGCTGGAATTGGTGGGTTATCCATGGGTATCCGCCTCCAGAGTTTAGGGTTTGACACCACCATTGTGGAAAAACTCGATGCCCCGGGTGGTCGGGCCTATGTGCGCCAGGTAGATGGATTCACCTTTGACATGGGACCGACGGTGATCACGGTGCCCCACTTTATCGAAGAGCTGTTCTCTCTACAGCGAGACCAGGCCGCCCTCTCCGTGCCTGACTTTCCAGACGGGCTAGTGGATGAAAGCAAACGCATTAAGTCCGGCATCTCCGGCGGCCCCAACACCAGCCGCTATGTTGAGATTGTGCCGATCCTGCCGTTTTATCGGATTTACTTTGACGACGACACCTTTTTTGACTACGACGGCGACCCCGACAACACCCGCCGACAGATTCAAGAGCTGGGTGAACCGGGCGACCTAGAGGGCTACAGCCGCTTCCATGACGATGCCAAAGCCATCTTTGAACGGGGCTTTTTACAGCTGGGCTATACCCACTTTGGAGACATCGGCTCCATGCTGCGGGTGGTCCCCGACCTCATGCAGCTAGATGCGGTGCGCACCCTGTTTAGCTTTAGCAGCAAATACTTTAAAAGCGACAAACTGCGGCAGGTCTTTAGCTTTGAAACCCTGCTAGTGGGCGGCAACCCGCTCTCGGTACCGGCGATCTACGCCATGATTCACTTTGTTGAAAAAACCTGGGGTATCCACTTTGCCATGGGGGGGACCGGTGCCCTGGTCAATGGCTTTGTGCAAAAGTTTGAAGAGCTAGGCGGCAAGGTTGTTTACAACGCCGAGGTCAAAAAGATTGACGTTGTCCGCGAGGGCGGCAAAAAAGTGGCCAAGGGGATTACCCTTGCCGATGGTACCGTCATGAAAGCCGAGGCCGTTGTCTCCAACGGTGACTGGGCCAACACCTACAGCAAGCTGATTGAACCCCAGTATCGCTTTTGGAACAGCGATCTGCGGGTAAAAATCACCCAGCAGTCGATGTCGCTGTTTGTGATCTACTTTGGCTTTAAGGCCGACGGCAACGAAGCCGCCAAGCTGCGGCACCACACCATTATTCTAGGTCCCCGCTATGAGGAGCTGCTCAAGGATATCTTTGGCCGCAAGGTCCTAGCCGATGACTTCTCGCAGTACCTGCACGTTCCCACCCTGACCGATCCGTCACTCGCACCTGCCGGGCACCACGCCGCCTACACCCTGGTACCGGTCCCCCACAACGGCTCTGGCCTCGACTGGGATAAAATTGGCGACATGCTCAAGGATAAGGTGCTCACCTTTATCGACGAGCGCGGCTACCTGCCTGGGCTCAAGGAGCGTTTGGTCCATGTTAGCTACATTACGCCTGACTACTTTGAGAATACGCTTAATGCCTACATCGGCAACGCCTTTGGCCCCGAGCCGCTGCTGGTGCAATCGGCCTTGTTCCGTCCCCACAACCGCAGCGAAGACATTACTAACCTGTACATGGTCGGTGCCGGTGCCCAGCCAGGGGCAGGCACCCCCAGCGTTATGATGTCTGCCAAAATGACTGCCCGACTGGTGGCCGAGGATTTTGACATTGCCCCCGAGGTTTTGGGTAGCGTGCCAGAAGAGAAAAAAGCCTCTTTGGTATAAGCGATCGCACCTGGCAGTGGCGATAATCCGCCTTGGACTGAAAGTCGCAAGGCTAGTTGGGTGAAAACCCACTAAAGGGGTTAAGAGATGGCTGAAAGCTCTGTATTTAGAGCGTCACAGCCAATCTTGTCCCTTTAGTGGACAGCCCTCAGCGGCGGGTTTTGAACCCGGCGTGGGATAGCGCCCCGTCGCCTAATCCACCCTCACCCGTCGGGTGAGGATCGCCATCATCTCATTGGGTCGACCGGTGGGCAGGGGTTTGCTCCAATCGTTGGGCTCGGAGTAATTGAGCTTATGGAGCAGGGCAATGGTGTTGCGGATAGCGGTGAGACTGCCAAACAGAGTGTGGTTGACGGTTTCGTACTCGTACTCGGGCAGCACGGGGACGATCGGCGGCAAATTAGACCCGCCTTGGGTGTTGTCTTGAAACATGGTTCTGGTTCTCCAGGTAAGGTATAGCCC
>ERZ1740070.2168-NODE-2168-length-11488-cov-4.830403_pt1 | contig 11488 bp, 10 predicted proteins | sample MGYA00581734_ERZ1740070 | MGnify/ENA primary metagenome ERZ1740070 (study PRJEB43018, sample SAMN04849744) | marine metagenome | isolation source: floating plastic debris | place: Pacific Ocean | collected 2008-09-01 | study: EMG produced TPA metagenomics... | reverse complement strand
GCGCGATCGGCAGGATCATCGGCGCGGGCGTGCCGAGCGGCACAAACAGCGTGAAGAACTTGATGCCGTGCTTCCAGAAGCCGACGATGAGCACAATTGAGAAGCTCAGAACCGCAAGCACGCCGGTGACAGTGAAGTGGCTGGTGAAGGTGAAGGGATGCAATGTGGCCAAACCAATGGGCAAAAGCCCCAAAAGGTTGCCGAACAAGATGAACATGAACAGGCTGAAGATGAACGGCACATATTTGCGCCCTTCCTTGCCGATATTTGCTTCCAGCATGTCATCGATAAAGCCGGTGAAGGTCTCCACCGCCATTTGCCAGCGGCCGGGCACCAATTCGCGCTTCATGCCGCCGTAAACGAAGAACCAGAGCAGGACGACCGTCACGGCCATCCACAAGGCTGAGTTCGTAAACGCGATGTTGAAGCCCTGAATGGCCCAATTCTCCGAACCCAGAATGGGCTCGAGCTGGAACTGCTTCATCGGATCGACTTTGCCACCTTCGGCTGCCACGATCTTGTGATCCCTAGTGTCTTCGCCTCAACCCGCCCTATTGAGATGCCCTTGCTTACGAAGGGTCATCCGGACGCGTGTTGGCGTTTTGAATGAGTTTTCTGAAGGCCACCCCAATCCCAAGGAATAAGCCAACCAACAGACCCCAGGGCAACGTTCCGAACAAGGCGTCTATCGCCCATCCGATCACACTGCCTCCGAAAATCCCACCAAGAAGATCCGCCAAGACCCGGTTGCCGCTGCGATAATTCGCATCGGCCCCCTGAACTTTGGGCTGGTTGCGTTTCTCTTCGCGCTCACTCGCGGCTTTGAGCCGGTCGTCGAGCGCGTCGATTCGCGCATCTTCAGCGATGGGTTGCGATGCGGGTTTTTCCTCGTTCACACCTAGCGTCCTTCAGTGAAGCGTCAGGCACGCGCAAAGAGCTGCCCGCCAAGGGCCCGCGCGCCTTAGAAGGGGGCAAAACTCAAGTCAACAGGGCGAACCATGCGCTTTGTGCGCCTTTAGTTGTAGGCGACGCGCGCGAGCCGATCAAAGCGGCGCAGAGCGAGTGATTTGCGCGCTGCGATCAGGGGCAACGCGGATCGCGTTCAGGCGGCGCGCTGGTGCGCGTTTTCCATGTGCCATCTGGCGCCTGATACTTCTCACCTGGTTGGGTGCGCGCGATTGACTGACACCCCACGGTGAAGGCGTAAGCCTCTAAAGTCGCTTTATTTTCATCGGCCTTTTTCTGAAAAACCGCGCGGCGTTTGATATTGATGTCGTTGACGATGTCCTGCAGCGCGGGCGTCGCCTCGCCGACAATGCCGATATAGCCATCGACGCGCTCACCCACGAGGCCAGCCGCTTTCGCCGCCTTGTAATCGGAGGTTTGCGCCATGGCGGGCGTGCCAGCCGCAAGCGCGGCGGCTGAAAGCCAAACAATTTTGCGAAGAAGGCTCATAACTTTTTCCCCAAACTCTCGCACCGCGAGAGCTTTCTCATCCAAACACGCGCCTCATCAAAAGATGTCGGCGTTTTCCTCAACCGTATCGGCCGCGTCTTCCGCAAGCCGGTAAATCACTTCTTGCTGGATATTGATGTTGAGCTCGATCACGATCGGCTCATCCGGCGCGGAGATATTGATGCAGCCACTCAAGGCGGCGCTCAGCGCGCTGGCTCCCAGCATTCCTGTCTTGGCCATTCCAAGCCTGCTTGAACGCATAGCGCCCCGCCCCGTTTTTCTCTCCGTCGAGAAACTGGCAGGCGCGCAGCTTGTGGTCAATTTCCTGAGCGTCATGGCAAAGTCTCGCTTTCTGAAGGTTGAACGCGCGGTTCATCAGGCTTGATGGCGCTGTTGCTATTCGGGCTGGTGTTTGGTGAGGGATCGGGTGGCTCAGACGGATCCGGCGGAGCGTTTGCGCCGATCGCCCCGCGACGCAGCTCGTCTGGGCTGATCAGCCCCTGATCAACGGGATCGGGTATGGATGAGGGGTCCCAGAAACGCTGGACCATCGTCGCCAGCTCATAGAAGTTTTCCGAACGCACGTTGACGTTAAACCGGATTGGCAGCTTAGCGAGGCGGCGTGTTACAAAGTTCTGGCTGGCCCCAACCCCTTGGCTGACGCCATCAATCCGGAAACGAGTGATAATCTCGCCCGCCAGATCGCCGCCCAGCCCCACGCTCATCTGGCGGTAATCGAGGCTGCGCAGCGATTGAAAGGCGAAGTTGCTGATCGCGCCCATATCTTCATACGTAAGCTCGCCGATGTACGAGACGTTGCCGCCGGGCGCGCGGCTAATCAGCAGGCCATCCTCAATCCGGCCATAGCCATCCGCATCGAACACGATACTGAGCGTGCCGTCGAACCGGCCCGTAGCGCTGAGATTGCTGAGTTCCATTTGGGTGACAAAAGTCGCCGCGTCGAGCGCGATAACCTCAAAGATATAACGCTGTTCCTTGTCGGTGCCGTATTCCAGCGTCGTGGGTCGCATGATCAACTCGCCGTCCATAAACGGCCAGCGCGCGTCCTCAACGTCGATGATGGTGCCATCGGTGAGGGAAAAGCGCACAGTGCCTCCCACCGCTTCGATCCCAGGATTGATTGATCCGACTTGAACGACTTGTCCCGGCTCGGTCGTAAGGTTGACCAGATCGCTGAAGCGCACTTCGCCTTTGATGCCGTTGATCGGCCCAAACGCGGCGGCCAGATCCAGATCATCGGTGCGAAACACGCCTGAACTGGCGATATCATCGCTGGTCCAGTCGATGCGCCCTTCCCCCGTCACGACCCCGTCGGTGTAGGCGATGACTCCCTTTGCCAGATCGCTCAAATCCTGAACGGAAAAGCCGCCATCAAAGGCGACACCGGGCACCGATATCAGCGCCGATCCGGTGGATGAGGACAGATCATGCGCGATGGCGACATTCGTCAACAGCGTCCCCGACGCCTTGTGATCCAGCTGCGCCAGTGCGGCGATGGCGCCGTCCTCAAGCGTCAGCGTCGCGTCGCGGCTTTGCAGCGGGTTGAAGCGGGGTTCGGCGTCGGGGCCAGCGTCCGGATCAAGGCGCTCGGTCACCGAAAAGTCGGCCTGATCGATACGCAAAACGCTGTCCGCGTAAGACCAGTTTCCAGCCAGCTGCGATATATCCAAAGGCACCGCGTCGAGCGCGGCAGTGGCGCCGGAAAACTGACCGCCAACCTCTTCACCAAGGCTCCCTTGCAGGGTGGCGCTGGTGATGCGCACCGCGTTGTCGGGCTGGCCAATCGTGGCATCGATATCACTCAGCTCGAAACCCTTTGGATAGGAGAACGAGGCGCGGCTGGCGGCAAGGCGTGTCGGCGATCCGGCCAGGTCGCCTGTGAGGTCGATGCCGTCGTTCAGAAGATCAAGATCAAGCTGCGATCCATAGGCGATCATCGCCCCGCTCTCGCCCGGACACACACGTAGTCTCGTCGCCTCGAGGTTGAGATCGTAGGCGGACAGGCGCTGGAACGCGACATTCTGGCACGCAAAGCCCAGGTTCACGCGGCCCGCGGAATTGATCCGGCCGCTAATCGGCGTTTCGAACTCTTGCACCGCGCCGCCCGGTATTGCGCCACTGGCGCTGAGCGCGCCGGAAAAAGCGTATCCGCCGCCGGGAAGCCCGCGCACCGTCACGCCGGGCACCGCGATCCGGTCACCGCCATCGGCGTAAGGGGCGAGAGTGAAACGCGCGATCAGTGCGCCATCATCGGCGGTGTCGATCCGACCGCTGATCTGCGGCAAATCGGCTCCGCCCGTCGGGGCGTTGCCGGACAGTCGCCCAAGGCCTTCCGCGCCCTCAGCGCTCCAAGAAAAGCGCGAGAGAGCCAGCACGGTCTCGCCAGAGGCGCTTTGCACACGGGCTTCGGGCACAACCACGCCAAGCGCGTCGCTGTCCGCCCGCGCAGTGATGTCCGCGCGCAACGTCGCCTCGCGCATCGCGGCACCGAGGCCGCCTTGCAGCTTGCTCAGCAGCGAGGCGATCAACGTGCCCTCACTCGCCTTTCGCGCATCGGTCAGGCTCTGGATCGCGTCAGATGCAATCTCGACCCCTTCGCCAGTCAGTTGCGCGCGCCACGAACTTTGCGTGAAGCCACGCGCGCTGCGCACCTCGCCATCGGCGCGCAAATCGGCCAAGCGAGCGTAAGGACTTGTCACGCGGGCCAGAACCAGATCGTGATCCATCACCATCGCGCCATCGCTCACCGACACGGTCGCGCGGCCTGTGAGGGCTTCGGCGCGATTGGTTTGGTATTGGAGCGCGCCCGTCGCAACGTCGAACGCGCCTTCAAGCTTGGTGAAACTGGCATCGGTGGAAAGCGCCGTCCCGATATCGGCCGAAGCCGCCTCTGCGCCTTCGCACGCTACAGCGCGCAGCCTTATGGGCCCTTCAAAACGCGGCGTGCCCGCTTTCGTGGTGAGGTCGCCATAGGCGGTGGCGCGCTCAATCGAACAGCCCTCGACACCCCAGCCGGGCGCGACGAGGGCGAGCCTTCCGGCAAACCCGTCATCCAAGGGGCCAGAGCCTTCAAGATAGGCTCCGACCTCACCGAAATCGGTTGCGAGGAGCACGCCGCCGTTCTTAACCGTCACATCGATCTCGGGAAGTCCTGTCGTTGGGCCATCAGTCTCCGCAAACAGCACCGGATCAAGCGCGCCAAAGGACAGCGCGCCATCGCGATAAGCGCCGTAGAGTCGGGTGCGTTCCACCACCACATCACCAATCCCTGGCGCGCCCAATCCATAGCTGACATCAACAACCAGCCGATCAATAGCAAGATCGGGCGCGGCGGGATCGCCGACCACAACGTTGGCGATAATCTGACGCTGCGCGCCGATGGAGACGATATCGTAGCTCGCCTGAAGATCGGCTTCGGTCAGATACTCATCGATAAGGTCGCCCGCGATGCGCTCACGCGAAAACCATAGGTAGGCCGCAGCAATGGCGACGAGAAGCAAACCAAGCCAAGCGCCGCGCGCGAGCCAGCCACGGCCGCCGGACGCCTCCTCCTCCACATTGTCCCTATCCGCCAAGCCCATACGAAGGGCACACTTGCGCCCATCGCTGCGCAAAGGCAATGAAGCAAAAGGCGAAAACGCAGCGATCATCGATAGGAGGTGCTGTGGCTTCGAGTGATGACGTATTTGACTTTGGACCCGACGGAGCCTCACGTCCGAGTGTCTCGGCGGGCTCCATTGCGGGCAAAGGCCACCGCGCGCGGTTGCGCGAAAGGCTGCTGAAAGGCGGGGCTGAGGCGCTGGCCGATTACGAAGTGCTCGAATACCTCTTGTTCGCGGGGATGCGGCAGGGCGATACGAAACCGGTCGCCAAAGCGTTGATCGAACGGTTCGGCTCGCTCGCCGGTGTGCTGAACGCCGAGGCGGCTGCGTTACAACAGGTCAAAGGCGTGGGCGAAACCAGCGCGGCGGCGCTTAAAAGCGTTTCCATTGCCGCGCGCCGGATGGCCCGCAGCGAAGTCGCCGACAAACCTGTGCTCTCCAGTTGGCAAGGCCTGCTTGATTACCTTGCCACCGATATGGCGCATCTGACAAAGGAACGGGTGCGAGTGCTGTATTTGGACGCCAAGAACCGCTTGATCGACGATTACCACCACGCTGAAGGCTCGATTGACGAGGCCGCGATCCATCCGCGTGAGGTCATCCGCAGAGCGATGGATGTAGGTGCGAGCGCGCTGATCCTGGTGCACAACCATCCCAGCGGCAATCCCGAACCCAGCCGCGCCGATATCCAGATCACCCAGAAGATCGCCGATGCGGGCCAGCATCTGGGCGTGACGCTGCACGACCATGTAATCGTAGGCCGCGAGGGCCATGTAAGCTTGCGTGCGCGAGGCCTTATCTGAGCTAAAACCGCCCGTTGGCCTTAATCGCGGCCGGTTATTAGGCGGATGCCGGAATGCTTGGCAAAAAAGCTCCAGCCCCAGTTTATCACCACCGTCACCCGGTTGCGCGCGCCGGTCAGAAAGCCAACGTGAACCAGCCCCCACAGCCACCAAGCCAGCGCACCTGACAGCTTGAACGCGCCAAAGTCGGCGACGGCGGACTTGCGTCCAATGGTCGCCAGGCTGCCCTGATGCTTGTAAACGAAGGGCCCGGGACACTTCGCGCCGAGCAATTCGGCTTCAATGACATCGCTGACATAGGCTCCCGCTTGCTTGGCCGCGGGCGCAAGTCCTGGAACCGGCTTGCCATCCCACGCCGTGCTTCCGGCGGTGTCGCCGATGGCAAAGATGTGATCGATCCCCTCGCCGTCTTCGCCGATAACGCGCATCACGCCGTTGACCGCAACGCGGCCCGACCGGTCGGCCTTGGCGCCAAGCCATGTGGCGGCGGGCGACGCGGTCACTCCGGCGGCCCACAAAACGGTTTCGGTGTCGATGAACTCGTCTTCACCAATGTACACCTGCGTTTCGCCGATTTGGCTGACGCGCGAGCCGGTGCGAATTTCCACGCCCAGCGCCTCGAGCGATTGCATGGCCTTTTCGGAAAGCTCTTCGGGAAAGGCGGGCAGGATACGCGGCCCCGATTGGACCAGCACCACCTTGGCGCTGGCCGGATCACAGGTGCGAAATTCCCGCTCGACATTGAGCTTCGCCAGTTCCGCAATGGCGCCCGCCAGTTCGACGCCCGTCGGCCCGGCCCCGACGATAACGAAGGTCAGCAATCGCTTGATCCGTTCCGGGTCATCGCTGGCCTCGGCCTTTTCAAACGCGTCAAGAATGGTGCCGCGCACCGCGACCGCGTCTTCGACGGTCTTGAGGCCTGGAGCAAATGCGCCCCATTCGTCTTTGCCGAAGTAACTGTGCGTCGCGCCGGTTGCGAGGACCAACTTGTCAAAGGCCAGCGTCTGCCCATTCGCAAGCGCGAGGGTCTTGCCCACGCTGTCAATCGCGGTCACTTCGCCCTTCAGAACGCGCACATTGCCATCGGCCTTGAACAAGGATCGGATCGGGGTGGCGATATCCGCCGGATTCAAAGTGGCGGTGGCGATTTGATACAGCAGCGGCTGGAACAGGTGATAGTTGCGCTTGTCGATCAGGGTGATGCGCACCGGCAAGCGTTTGAGGCGTGTGACCGCAGCCAACCCGCCAAAGCCCGCGCCCACCACTACGACATGCGGCCACGTTTCTGGGATATCGGCGTAGTCGCGATCAAACAGGATGTTCTTTTCCATCCACGCCAGGATCGCCCGATCCGCAGAGAGCACGCCCGCGCCGCGCGCTTCATACATGGCGAGGAACAGGAACGGGAACAAAGTCACATTGGGGTGCGCGTCGGCGATCATGAACGCCGCGATCAGGAAGAACAGCGCGTAGGACACGATCACCGCGCCAAAGCCGGTGAAGAAGAACACCGCCGCGATAATGGCAATCCACGCGGGCATGCCGGCCACGATCATCGTCGGCAGCCACGTCTGCACCGCAATGGGCGGCTCAAACACGCCAGCGTAAACTAGCACCGTGACGCCCAGCCATATCCGGATCAGCGCCATGACGATGGGAGCAATGTATTCGCGTGACCATTGCGTCGCGCGGATCATCGGAGAGGCGAGCGGCAAGGCGCTGGTCTTGAGACCACTTGCCAACACCCGGTCCATCGACAAGGCCGCCGGGCCCGCCACTGCGTACCAGGCGAGCATCGCGATCACCAACAGGTTGCTGGTCGTCGGCACGTAGACCGCTTGGCTCACCACCGTCAGCGCCGCCATAGCCAGCGCAGCAGGACGGGTCATGAAACCCGCGATCAAAAGGATGGGGCCGACAAGTTCGATGGTCACACCGGTCAGCGCCGCGTTTGCCGGGCTCATCCAGTCGACCGGATATTCGTTGGCGGCAAGGTAAAGCGCCGTGTCCCAATCCGCCGCTTTCACCAGACCGGAACGCAGGAACCACATGCCGATGAAAAAGCGGATCACCAGATCGCTGATCGGCCAAAAGGTCTCCGTGCCATCCAGATACCACTTCACCCAGCGCCGCACCGTCACGCGAATGAACGGCGGGTACTTTTCTTCAGCTAGCCGATTATCGGCTAGCTTTTCAGTCGCACGCTGTTTGGGCGCAGTGGTGGCGCTGTTCATTCGAATTGTCCTCCTGCCTCGCCATTCGCGCGGCCCCCTCAACAAGTTACACTTGTGAAGTGCGTGCACGGCCTTGCCAAGCGCTTCGCACACGCATAGCCGGAGCGCCAACTGTCAGCCTTTCGAAGAAAGCCCGCACTATGGTTCCCCGCTACGCCCGCCCCGACATGTCCGCTTTGTGGGAGCCGGAAGCGAAGTTTCGCATCTGGTTCGAAATCGAAGCGCACGCGACGCAGAAGCTGGCGGATTTGGGCGTGGTGCCGCAATCGGCGGCGAAGGCCCTGTGGGACTGGTGGGCGACCGATCCCGTGATCGACGTACCCGCCATCGACGCCATCGAGGCGGTGACCAAGCACGACGTAATCGCCTTCCTGACCTGGGTGGCCGAGCAAGTGGGCGAAGAAGCGCGCTTCATGCACCAGGGCATGACCTCTTCGGACGTGCTGGATACGACGCTAAGCGTGCAATTGGCCCGCGCTTCGGACATTCTTCTGGCTGATCTCGACGCGCTGCTCTCCGCGATCAAGGCCCGCGCCGAAGAACACAAATTTACCGCCACTATCGGGCGCAGCCACGGCATCCACGCTGAGCCGGTGACCTTTGGGCTGAAGCTGGCGCAGGCTTACGCCGAGTTTGACCGCTGCAAGGACCGATTGGTCGCCGCGCGCGCGGAAATCGCGACCTGCGCCGTTTCTGGTGCTGTGGGCACGTTTGCCAATATCGCCCCCTCGGTCGAAGAGTATGTCGCTGAGCAGCTGGGCCTGACGCCAGAGCCGATCAGCACGCAAGTGATCCCACGCGACCGCCATGCCATGTATTTTGCAACGCTGGCTGTGATCGCAGGCTCGATTGAGCGGCTTGCGGTGGAAATCCGCCATCTTCAGCGCACCGAAGTGCTCGAAGCGGAGGAGTATTTCTCGCCGGGCCAAAAAGGCTCCAGCGCTATGCCGCACAAGCGCAATCCGGTGCTGACCGAGAACCTGACCGGCCAGGCCCGCATGATCCGCGCCTACGCCCTGCCCGCTCTTGAAAACGTGGCGCTGTGGCACGAACGCGATATCTCACACTCTTCGGTTGAGCGCTACATTGGCCCTGACGCCACCATCGCACTCGACTTCAGCCTCGTGCGCCTTACTGGTGTGGTCGAAAAGCTGCTGGTCTATCCTGAGCGCATGATGGCCAACCTCGATTCGATGGGCGGCCTTGTCCATTCGCAGCGCGTCCTTCTGGCGCTCACCCAGGCGGGCGTGACGCGCGAGGACGCTTACGCCATCGTTCAACGCAACGCGATGAAAGTGTGGGAATCGAACGGCACGCTGCAACTGCTCGATCTGCTGAAAGCGGATGAAGAGGTGACTTCGGCACTCTCGGTCGAAGAGCTCGAAGAGAAATTCGACCTCGGCTACCACTTCAAGCATGTCGACACGATCTTTGACCGGGTGTTCGGCTAGACACATTCGCCACGGCCCTAAGCGTTTGGCCCGAAGCGCCAAATGTCCTAGGGTTGGCCTAGGGACGGAATAAGAAGGGGACGGGAAAACCCATGCAAATCGTGCGGACCATCATCTGGGTGCTCATTTTTGTAGCGCTGCTGGCTTTCTCATTCTTCAACTGGGATCCGGTTGAGGTGACCTTGTGGGAAAACCTGATCCTTGAGACCAAGGTGCCTGCGCTGGTGATTGTGTCATTCCTTCTGGGGCTGGTGCCGATGTGGGCCTATCACCGCAGCGTCAAATGGAGCCTCAATCGCCGCATCCGCAGCCTTGAGAACGCGGCGCGCTCCACCGCGCTTCAAAAGCGCCATGAGCCGAGCAAGGGCGACACCAAATCAGCGGCGATTCCCGCTCCCGCGCCATCACCCGCACCAGCGTCGGACACCAAGCCCGACGACACGCTGACCCCCACGGACGATTGATCGAGGATTACGCGCCTTCATGAGCAACCCCGTCTATCTCGCGCTCGATGTGCCCCAGATCGAACCCGCCAAGGCTCTGATCGAGAAGGTCAAAGCGCATATTGGCGGGGTCAAGTTGGGGCTAGAGTTCTTCTGCGCGCACGGGCCACACGGCGTGCACGAGATCGCGCATATGGGCTTGCCGATCTTTCTTGATCTTAAGTTTCACGACATCCCCAACACCGTCGCGGGCGCGATGCAGGCGATCCACCTCTACGAGCCCAAGATCGTCACCGTCCACGCGAGCGGCGGGCGCGCGATGATGGAAGACGCCAAAGCCGCGGCGGCGGATGGATGCAAGGTCGTGGGCGTCACAACGCTCACCAGCATGGACGGCTCGGACCTCGCCGCGACCGGCGTTCAAGGCGGCGCGGAGACGCAGGTGATGCGATTGGCAGAGCTGGCGCACAAAGCTGGGCTCGACGGAATAGTGTGTTCAGGCCAGGAAGTCGGCAAAGTCCACAAGCAATGGAAAGACGGCTTTTTCGTGGTCCCCGGCCTTCGCCCCCAAGGCGTCGGCACCAGCGATCAAAAGCGTGTCGTCACCCCCCGCACCGCCCGTGATAGCGGCGCCAGCGTGCTGGTGATCGGCCGCCCAATCAGCCGCGCCGACGACCCGCAAGCCGCGGCAAGAGCGATCGAAGCGACGCTGTAACTTGATCAATCCTTTACGCTTTTCGCCTATTCCTCTTGATGAAGGAAGGAGCGAGAATGCAACTCCACTATCGAGCAGCGGCGATGGGTCCAATCGTTGGGACTTCGCTCTATGCAGGCCTGGCGGCGACCAGCTTCCGCGGCGCTAGCGCCTTTTTCTACGGCGCGTTCCTCGGCCTGCCTTTCGCGTTGGGTTTTTTCCTGAGCGTGGCTCTGGCGCAATTGTTTGCGAAGACCGACACCGGAAAACCTGCAATGATCGCCTTTTGCCTGGTCGCGAGCTGTTCGTACGCCTTGACCTACAACATCATCAACGGGGCCTTGGAACCTTGGGGCAAGACTAGTTTTGATACGACCGCCCTGATTGGATACGCTGTCCACCTAGCGCTTTCTCTCGGGATCAGTCTCTTCGCTATGCTGTGTTTCGAACACTTGCCGGACGAAGAAAACCCATTTGCCCGCTGAGATACCCGTATGAGATTTTGAGTTGATCGTGCGGGCATTGGCTTCCAATAACCGCCGCGATGCCCATCCAGATCAAAATTTGCGGCCTATCCCGGCCAGTGGAAATCGACGCCGCTGCCGAAGCGGGCGCGAGTCATGTCGGCCTTGTCCACTTTGCCAAGAGCCCGCGACACCTGGAACTGGACGCCGCGCGAAAATTGCGCCTCGCCGTTCCATTGGGGGTCAAGACCGTGGTCTTGGTGGGCAATCCGGGTGGTAAGACGCTGGCTAATATCAAAGACATGCTGGCGCCCGACGTGA
>ERZ1740070.2167-NODE-2167-length-11497-cov-6.256336_pt1 | contig 11497 bp, 12 predicted proteins | sample MGYA00581734_ERZ1740070 | MGnify/ENA primary metagenome ERZ1740070 (study PRJEB43018, sample SAMN04849744) | marine metagenome | isolation source: floating plastic debris | place: Pacific Ocean | collected 2008-09-01 | study: EMG produced TPA metagenomics... | reverse complement strand
ATAAGGATAGTGCGGCCTGCATCATCCGTTCCTGGCTCCACATTTCATGGGTGTCTAGATATTCCTGAATTGATTGATGTAAGGTTTCGGGAATCTCTACCATGAGGCTGACGGTGACTGGGGCTGTAGCTGGAGTCATTGAATCTAAAGCTCCTGTAAAAATATAGGCATGACGAACTGGTGCCCAGTAGATTTCCCTTGCTCAATATTTGCTGATCAAAAATGGTATCAGCAGCACCCTGAACGCAGTGCAAGGAAAGGCTACTAGGTCACTGGGTGAGTGGAGCTTCATTGTGCAGGAGCCTATGGAAATTGGCAATGGTCCTAAGGCTTTAGCTTTTTCTAAGACAATTTTTGGTCTGACGAGATGATCAGGGTTCAGCCATGATTTTGTTTACATGTAGTTACAAAACAGTATTGATCCCCATCGAGCAGAGGTTTTCCACAGAATCGCTAGACTGACATGATTTTGGTAATGACCTGGGGAGAACTTGTCTCAAAGTGTGGAAAACCTGAGGAAATCCCTGGGGAAAACTCCCAATTTTGTAAAGAAATGTGTTTTTTAATCCCAACTTGGCCTTCAGCTAATGAATCTGGGCAAAAGTCCCCATATGGACTGCGTTTTAGGTTGCTGAGTGTCTATAGTTACATCGATGAGGTTCAGTAGTGTGATGTTCGTATATACGCTCAGAAGAGTTGTCTTGCGCTAACAAAAGTCTCTGGCGAAGACTCTCATCTCAAAGGTCTGCTCCAAACATGAAAGCTCGGTATTAGTTTCGATTGTTTGGCTAGATGAAATAGTAAGATGCATCGAGATCACTCAGTTTTGTAGATAGGGTCAGAGAAAAGCGGTACGGTTGGTTCGTTTGTTCTGGGTTGAGAAACAGATGATTGTTTGTCATTCAGATGGAAAATTTGTGACCCTTGTAACAGATTTTTGTTCTGTTGCTCACTGTGCGATCGCAAATAAGAAGCCCCTGTGGATACTTAGATGCACACAGGGGCTTCGGTTTAGATATAAAGGGTTAAGTAATACAGGAGTCTGTTTACTTAGATATGGGGTTAGCTCTAGGTAGTTATGCAATAGGGCGTTCTGTCTATGACTACACTCTATGCTGCGAGCCGTTGAACAGATAACCCTTGAGCTAGTAAGCCTACTATCTGCTCACACACGCATCAATTTTTTAGGGATTGTGCTCATGATCACAGCAAAGCGAGTCATTATGTAAAACTGATTAGTTCCAAAGTGTGAATTGGCCGTTGGCTGTGTGTGTCGAATACTACATTTGGGATTGAACACTGTAGAAAACACATTAGTGTTGTTGATCGATATGGCCCCGATCGGACTACAAAATTAGACTGTCTAAACAACAGATTAAGCCTGCTCTTTAGCAATCTTTAGGACGTTCTCAATAATGCTAGGTGTAAGCCACATCCCTTTCGCTTGAAGAGAGGTAATGAGGAGGTTTACATGCTCCACATAACCGAGTTGTTTAGCGCGAATGAGGACCCCAAGGGTGCCAGTATATGTGGAGTTATGTAGTTGGGCAATTTGTCTGCCAAGGGCGTCATTGAGGATAAGTAAACTGCCTGGGTTTTCTATGCCTAGAGCCATGACCTCCGCTTCGCCTTCGCCTAAATCGGTGACATTGGGTAAGAAGCTTGCTTTGGCTGATGTCAGAGTGATCCAGCTGAGGTCGTTAAGGTTAGGAATGCTAAGCCCCTGTGCTTGACCTGCCTCAAGTTCAAACTGTACAGCGGTCGGGACAGTGATTTGACTGTGGAGAGTTTGGAGTAAAGCTAGACGGTTGATCTGATGAAGACAGAAAAGAGGCAATGTATTGGTAATGACAATTCTAGGTATTTTGGACGTCTTGGGCCAGCTCTTCGGCAGTAAGGCTGAAGGGGGAAACTTGATATTGGCCAAGGCGGTTTAGGAAGTCAATGCGGGGGATTCCTGCTAGTTGTGCTGCTCGACCAGACGACAAACGACCGAGTTCAAAGAGTTTAATAGCCGCGAGAAGGCAGAGCTCACGAGATCAGCCATAAGGGGTTTCTTTGAGGCTGATCAGGACTTCGGCGGGAATGGTGATTTGGATAGTGCTCATAAGAGAGATTGACTTGGGGCAATAAATGTTTTGATTATAGTTAGCGGTCTTTTCTAGATAGTTTTTGGATAAGGGCTTTAGGACTTTACCGATGCAGCGAAAATCGACTGTGAGCCTAAGTTTCTATGTCATCCCACAGATGGGAAATAGGCAAGGTTTGCCAAGAAATAACTTGTTTAAGCAATGTTTGAAGATTAGTCGGGATTTGAGTATTAGGTTCATGCTCATCGGTCCCGGCTAAGCTACTCGGTGTATCACGTAAAGTCTTGATCGCTTGCGCCCAAAGCACTACTTAGTTTAGATATTCAGTAAGTTCAATGATGTAACCATGAGGCAGAGGCTACTAAGGGTGAATCTGATTCAAAATCATCCGCAATCGATCATAATCGTCTTTTAGTAATGTCCCTACCGTCCGTCCGGCTAGCACCAGCCAATCGCGCTCAAACTGCCGTAGCTGATAAACCTCACGAATTGTTGCTGCCACTAAACTTTCGCTGGGTACCGAACTAACTTGTAACAGCGTTCGCAAAAAATCTAGCTCATTTGTAAACCCGATCACCTCATCTGGCTCGCAACGATAGACTGCCTGATGTACCTGCGGCGGTCGCGGTGGCAAATGCTGATGGTTGCGATCGCTAGACGTCTCAAACCCCACAATTGCAACCCGAAATTCAGTTTTTAACATCGCAAAAATCTGCGGCTGCTGCTGTCGCAGATCCTCTAGCGACATTCCTAACGCTCTTGCTCGGTGCACCGAATCAATTGGGCTAGTGGTGGCATGGTAAACCACTCCATAAATCTGATTGCCCGCTTCCTCATCAAATGATTTGACCCAGCTCCCAAACGGTGGCATTGCTGGAAAGCTCAAATCCTCTGGCTCTAGACATTGAGCCAAAAACTCGGTTGTGGACGTTTCAATTACCTCAGCAATATGGGCCGGATGACGCTCACGATTAGCCAGCTGCGGTAGAGGAAGACGCATAGTGAAACAGTACAAACGTCCTCAGTACATTAGCACCACAGCCAAAAAAATACATCCCATAGGGGCTCCCCTTGTGAATGCCCCGGCTAAAACCTATCTTCCGTGCTCAAGGGCGTGAGCCTATTTCTTTTTACCGCGCTTAGGCTTAACCACCTCGATATCAGACATCCTAAAGGTCACTAGCTTATCCCAGTTACCACCCTCAAATAGCACAGCAACCTTGCCATCTGTGATTCGCTGTACTAATCCCTGAAACCCGTAATATGTATCGTTTACATTCGTCACTTTAACAGGGGAGCCAGGCAAAATTATCATTGGTGTCGCTTCACTAGAGTTTCCATAAATAGTGTAGGTTGGGTTGCCAAAACGCCCAACCCCTAGCCTATATCTCAATCCCTCATCAACCCAACACGTCGAACTTTGGGAAAAACGGTTGGTGATGATTGGGTTAATGGGAATCTTTCAAAGATGCAAGATATGTTGGTGTGGGATAACCCAACCTACGTTAATGCTTGCTGCCGCTTTTCTTAAAACTTCAACCGGTGATGAAAATTCGCTACCGATTCCACAATGCCAATGCCAATAAAATTTGTTAGCAATGACGATCGTCCATAGCTCATCCACGGTAATGGGATTCCCGTAATCGGTGCCAGGCCAATGGTCATCCCAATATTGACCACTACCTGGAACACAATCATCGACAGCACACCAATCGCTAACAGCGACCCAAAATTGTCCTTGGCATGCTGAGCGATAATAATTAATCGCAAACAGATAAACCAGAAAATTAACACCATGGCCAGGGCTCCCATAAAGCCGAGTTCTTCGCCCAGCGCCGAGAAAATAAAGTCTGTATGCTGCTCAGGAATAAAACTCAGCTGAGTCTGTGTGCCATGAAATAACCCCCGACCCCACAGCTGACCTGAACCAATGGCAATTCGTGACTGAATTAGGTGATAGCCACCGCCCAGGGGATCTTGTTCTGGGTTCAAAAACAGGGGCAAACGATCGCGCTGATAGTCCTGCAGCAAGCTCCATAGCAGCTCACCGATTTTACCGGCAATGGAGTTAACCACAACAATTATCAAGGTGCTGTACCACCTTAACGGTAGTGTCATCCAGGCAATGACTCCGGCAAGTATCACCCAGCCAATCCAAACAGGAATCGAGAAGGAAAAGATAATGGCCGCCACAATGGGCGATACCAATAACACTAACCATCCTGGATTCATATTGCTCCAATAGAGCATCCCTAGCACAATGGCCCCAAATACCAGCGAGGTGCCTAAATCAGGCTGTAGAAAAACTAGTATCCAAGGGACGGCGGTGATGGCAAGTGCCTTGAGCAGTCCTCCCAAGGTGGTGGATTCCCGGTCTTTAAGGGTGGCCGCTAAGGTAATGATCAAACCAATTTTTGCAAATTCTGATGGCTGAATATTAAAATTACCAATGCTGATCCAGCTCTGGGCACCGTTTCCCACCGTACCAATCAGCATCACGGCCACTAAAGATACGTTGGTAATTAGGTAGATAACCCAGCGCCACTCCAGTAAGGATTCATAGCGGCTGCGGGCGATCCACATGCACAGCACCACACCTACACCACACATAACAATGTGATTCCAAGCGAGATCAGCCTTACCGGTGTATAGCCGGGTGCTGGCAATCAACAAACTCGAAAAGAGTGTGATGGCAACAGGAAATAGCAGTAACAGCCAGTCAATCCCGCGCCAGGGCTGCAACCATCGATGAAACCATTTGCCTAGAAAAACGGTTTGAGCCATAAAAGCAAACCCACTTGCAAAAATTTGTTCCTCGTAGGGTCGTTCCATGGAACGACCCTACGAAAATCCAACCCTTATGTTAGTGCTGCCACGGAAACTTTGGCAGCTACCTGTTGAGAAATTTTGGTAAGGGCAACTGCAGAGGCTGATTCAGGCTGTGCCAATACGATGGGTTTACCTTCATCGCCGCCTTCTCGTACAGGCATCTCTAATGGCACACAGCCTAAGAAAGGTACCCCTAATGCTTCGGCTGCTTTAGCGCCACCTCCGGAGCCAAAAATCTTATAGCTCTTATCGGGCATGTCGGGAGGAATAAAGTAGCTCATGTTTTCTACGATGCCCAATACACGAACACTCAGTTGCTCAAACATTTTGAGACCTCGTCGAGCATCTGAGAGGGCAACATCCTGAGGTGTGGTGACGATAACGGCTCCCGCCATGGGTACGGCTTGGGCCATCGTTAGCTGTGCATCGCCCGTACCAGGAGGCATATCGACAATCAGGTAGTCTAATTCCCCCCACTGTACCTGATATAAAAACTGGCGAATAATTCCGTTTAGCATAGGGCCGCGCCACACTACGGGCTGGTCGGGGTCAATTAAAAAACCCATAGAAACTAGTTTGACGCCGTGGTTAAAAGCGGGTTCTAATTCCTGCTGGCCGTTTGTGCCGTCCCTAACGACAACATTGCCATTTTTGACACCCATCATAATTGGGGCATTTGGGCCGTAGATATCGGCATCAAGCAGCCCTACAGTTGCGCCAGCTTTGGCCAGAGAAACGGCGAGATTTACAGCCACGGTGCTCTTACCAACACCGCCCTTACCGCTGGATACGGCGATGATATTTTTGACGCTATCAATCCCTTGCTGATCGGGCAACGTTGCTTTTTGTTGAGGTGTTTCTGCAGTAACTTCTACGGCAACAGACTCAACACCATTCAATGCTTTGACGGCTTTCTCGCAGTCTTCGACAATAAACTCTTTCAGGGGACAGGCTGGAGTGGTGAGTACAAGGGTAAAGCTCACCTGACCATTGTCGATGGCCACGTTGCGGATCATATTGAGCTCTACCAAGCTTTTCTGTAGCTCAGGGTCTTGAACAGGGCGCAGCGCGTTCAGAATTGCCTCAGTTGTCGGCATCATGTTTGTTAAAGGCGGATGGACAAATTCTTAAGAGAATGTTTACAGTCCATTCTAAGGGGTCATGTTCAATGCCATGCTGTCCTGGTTTTTAATGGTTTAGCTAAAGATGTCTCGATATTGGTTGGGGACAATGCTGGTAGTGGTGGCTTGTTCAGCAGCTTGGGCCAGAGCCGCTGCAACCCTGGCTGCATAGGGGCGAAAAAATGACCAGGCGACTGGTGACAGCCAACCTTTGAGTTCGATGGAGTAGGAAATTCTGGTGCCACACAGGGCTGATTCAAGTCGGTAAATAGCGCGTTCTTCTAAACCTGGTACTGGAAAAACTCGCACGCTGATGTATTCGCCAGGCAGAACATTTTCTACAAAAATTTTGATCGGTACAGGCACCCAATGGGCAAATACTCGATAAATCAAACCGGGTTTAGCCTGTTGACCGTTGGGGGCGTTGGTTGCTGTAATGAGTGGGTGCCAGGAGGCTAGCCCTGCAAGGTCATTGATTTTTTGCCACAGTACGTCTATTGAAGCAGTGCTGCTAACCTGATAGTGCTTTTCCAGGGAGCGTTTATTTCTCTGGGTTAAAGCTGATTGTCTGACAGACCGGGGGCGGCGACAGAGTTTTTGCTTAAGTGACTGAAACCAGAGTGGAGACATGGTAGAAGCATTGGTAAATGTGTGACCTACCGATTATTTGCTCTGTATCCCTGGGCAACAATGGGGGGTTGCTCTGCTAACGGATGAGACTGCTGGCAAGAAGGGGGCCGGGGCTAATAAAGGGATAACTATTTGATTATTTTGTTGTATTGAAAGGCATTTTAACCTTGGGTTAACATTTCACCTACTTGCTAACATGGTGAGAGGTTTGAAAACGAAGGTCTCACATAGGTTTGAGCTTTTGTCAAGGATTGTCACACTGTGTGTCAACTTGGTTGAAATAAGTCTGAATCATGATTCATTATCATTAATGTCTGCTTCTCTGGTCTCTCCATTGGATAGATCTTTAACAGTGATAAACAGCAGCAATTTTAGTCAAAGTAAATTGTTTTTTTAGCTCTAGATCGCCATGGTTATTGCTTCTACGCAGGACTCTACGCAGAAGGTATCCAGTCCAGTTACTCCCCCTAGTGACTCACGTGAGCGTGTAAGCGAAGGTTTTAAGGGCCTACAGGATCGTATATGTCAGAAGCTGGCTGAGGTTGATGGTGGCGGTCAGTTTATGGAAGATCAGTGGACTCGCCCTGATGGTGGCGGTGGTCGTTCACGGGTGATGAAGCAGGGCGATGTCTTTGAGCAGGGCGGTGTTAACTTCTCTGAGGTTTGGGGTGATCGGCTGCCGCCATCTATTTTGATGCAGCGTCCTGAAGCAGAGGGCCATGGGTTTTATGCAACGGGAACATCCATGGTGTTGCATCCTCGAAATCCTTATATACCAACAGTGCATCTAAACTATCGCTACTTTGAAGCGGGTCCTGTTTGGTGGTTTGGAGGCGGTATTGATTTAACACCTTACTATCCTTTTGAAGAGGATGTGGTGCAGTTCCACCGAACGCTGAAAGAAGCCTGCGATCGCAGCCATTCTGAGTATTACAACACCTTCAAGCTATGGTGTGACGAATATTTCTATCTCAAGCATCGTCAAGAGACCCGTGGTGTTGGCGGTATCTTTTTTGATTACCAAGACGGTACTGGTCAGCTGTATCGCGGTCCCAAGACTGATGGGTCTGCGGCGCAGCACAGCCAGGCGGTCGGTGAGCCGATTCAGCGTAATTGGGAAGATTTATTCCAGTTTGCTGTCAACTGCGGCGATGCATTTTTACCGTCGTACGTTCCCATTGTCGAAAAGCGACGCAACACGGCTTACGATGAGCACCAGCGTAACTTCCAGCTCTATCGTCGTGGCCGCTACGTAGAATTTAATCTTGTCTACGACCGTGGCACTATTTTTGGCCTTCAAACAAATGGTCGCACCGAGTCGATTCTGATGTCACTGCCACCCATGGTGCGTTGGGAATATAGCTATGCACCTGAGCCAGGTACGCCTGAAGCCAAGCTATATGAGGTTTTCCTAAAACCCCAGGACTGGGTTAACTGGACTATGTAGAATCACTTTTTAAGTGTCTGGAACTACGTTTACCCTTTTTGCATCAATAGATATGTCGGGTGCGATCGCATCTATAAAAATTAGATGCAATAAGTGCGTAAATATCCTGATTTATTACGTGTATTTGTGCATACTAGTTGGCACGTTCTTCTGAGCGTGTTGTATCTACGCATATTTACAAGTGTCGAAAGTCAATACAAATCCGCAATTTGTCGTAAGGTATTGACATTTCATCTCATTTTCACAATCTCAGGGGCATTATGGTGTGCATGGGTACATCTTTAGGTGAGTGCTCGATAGACGTTTGATTACTAGATATTGAGGGCCGGTTACTATGGAGCAAAGAATTGTTACCCCCCCTGGAAGCAGCCACAGTGTCATTGTCTTTTCTCCCCAAGGGCGGCTAGATATCACGACAGCTTGGCAGTTTCGCCTAAAGCTTCAGGAGTGCATTGTTAATACAACTCCCCATGTCATCGTTAATCTTGGGCAGGTTAACTTTATCGATAGCTCTGGGCTGACATCTTTAGTCGCTGGTATGCGGGATGCCGATAAGCTGAAGGGCAGCTTTAAGTTGTGTAATGTTCATCCAGAATCCAAGCTGGTTTTTGAGGTGACCATGATGGACTCTGTGTTTGCAATTTACGACAGCGAAGAAGAGGCCATTAGTGCGGCTCCTGAACCCATGATTTTTTAGGACGGCGAGGCTATTGATACTACTCCTAAACCCATGATTTTTAGGACGGCCTAGATAATTCAAAAAATATTAGGTTTCAAGAAATCCCAGAGTTATTTCTTGGATAGGTCTACAGAGCTCTGAGGTAGCTAACTTGACACGTCTCATCGGTGTCAGTTAGGTAGCATTGCGCCTTTGGATGCGTTTAACTCATGTATTGGGGCAGACTGATTTATCTGCGAGATGGGCGACTAATTTCGTTAAGGTGGTATTGGCATCCATCACAAAAACACGATTTAGCCTCAGTAAGCGATTCTTGGCAAAAGGTCGCCCTCAGTAGAATAATGATGTCTAGCGTTTTATTATCCCCACCTGTGACTAACCTTCGTACGGTCTCTGACACTAAGAGAGCCTTTTACAATTATCATTCTCGCCCAATTAATTCTCTGTATAGAAGGGTGGTCGAGGAGCTGATGGTGGAGATGCATCTGCTGTCAGTAAACGTTGATTTTGTTTATAACCCCCTCTATGCCCTAGGTATAGTTACCAGTTTTGATCGGTTCATGGTGGGGTATGAGCCAGAGCAAGACAAAGAATCAATTTTTTCGGCCATTTGCAAATCGGTGGAAGGTGATCCTCAGCAATACCGTCAGGATGCTGAGTCACTAAAGAATGAACTTTCCGGTTTATCGCTGGATGCTCTCAATACTCAGCTTGATAATGCAAAAGCCACAGCTGGAGAAGGTTTGCAGAGCAAACTCCACATGGTAGCCAACCAAGCTAGCACAAAGTACACCCGACTTATGGCTGTTGGGCTATATACCTTATTCGAAGCTGTTGATAAATCTGCTTTAGAAGATAAGGACAAGCGAGAGGAACTGCTCAAAGCGTCGGCTGAAAAGCTTTCTCTACCTGCTGATAAGGTAGATAAGGATCTAGAGCTCTACCGCAGCAATCTCGATAAAATGGCTCAGGCTCAAGAAGTGATGAAGGACATTCTAGAAGCTGAGCGTAAAAAACGTGAGCAACGGGCTCAGGCCAAAGCAGGTTCTTCTGCTCCTGAAGCGACAGATACTCCATCGGATACAGCCGCTGAATCAGATGCCTAGGCGTCTGAAGCCGTAACCCAGTAGAGATAATATTCTTCATTTTGCCAGGCTTTTGTGAATTCCCTTATGGGTTCAATGGTTAAGCCTGGCGTGGGTTCTTCAAGTTTGTCAGTAAGCACTAACAGTATTTTGGGATTTTCAGCAATAAGCTGATTAACCTGCCGGATAACTTCTAGATGATCAACTTCATTGCGTACTCCCTTAAAGAACAGGGTGTAGCTACCAATAGCCTGACGCTCTGGAAAATAAAACGAACGACCTAGATAGCCACTAAGGGATGCCATTTGGGCATCGCGGCTAGCAACGATAAATTCGTCTTGTAAGTTGGCCTGATGCATATAGGCTGCCGTCACCCGGCTAGCAGAATAAGGAATATTGAGATCCATAAAAAATAGAAACACACCGCCCAAAAAATGGGAAACCAAAATGGCCCCAAAAATGCCTGTAAACCAAGGTCGAGTATAGTTTTGCCATTTTTCTAGTACAGGTAAGCGGAGGCTCGGCGCGTAGTGATGAGCCAGCCACAGAGTGGCAATGAGTACGAGATAAAAGTTGCCATAATGCCGAATGGAGATAGGCATAAACTTGGCATAGGTAAAGCTCAAGAGAATGCCATTGCTAATCAGGTAAAACGCAAGAGGGTAGGGCTTTTTAGCAATTTTGAGCAGCACTAAAAAGCAAGAGCCCAAGGTGATGGCTGCACATACTACCAAATCTAGATAGCGTTTCCCGTTAGGAATGATGACGTAGTACCCGCCAAAGATGCGGCCAATGGCCCTGAGCAAGTGGCGGATGTCTAACCCGGTGACATAGTCTTCTAGGGCGCGATTGGCCACCTCGCTGGGGGGCAAGATGAAATAAAGGGCCATGGCATACCCCGCTATGATTAACCCTCCACTCAATCCGATATCTAGCCAGTTATGACGCAGCTTAGCTTCAAATAGCAGCTCTAAGGCCAGGGTAAGTGCCAGGGCGATCGCAATTAAAAACGCATATACATTGGTATTCGCCAAGAGCACCAATAACCCGGCCAGAGGCCAATAGGCTCGCTGTCGCTGAGGCCAAAGGGAACAAATGGTAAACAGCAGCAACATTGCGATCGCATAGTTACGGGCGATTAGCAGATGTTCATAGAATGGCAAATAGCCAAAGGTAAACAGCCACTTTTGCCAATGCTTAAAGGGACTGTAGCGCCAGACTAGAAGCAGCGAACCCATCGCCAACATCCAGTGAAACACCTGCATGGCAACAGGGTGGCCAAAGACGTGATATAGCCCTGCCACCAGCAGATGCCACAGACCTGGGTGAGCACGGTCATAGTGAATATTCTCGACAAAGGCCCCCCAGGATGGACTGTCTCGTGCAATCAGCCACACGTTCATCTCATCGCGCCACATGCTGTGGTTGAGGGCACCGATCAGACCAACGACCGCCACGATGATCATGGCTGTCCAGGAAGATTTATAGAGTGCAATTAACCAGCGGGGCAAACGAAACGTCATGGATCTCGAGACTTGAGGGCGCCCTCGATCATACTGCTAACTGCTGCCGCTGTAGCGAGCAACTGCTGCCGCTGTAGCGAGCAACTGCTGCCG
>ERZ1740070.2166-NODE-2166-length-11500-cov-4.079860_pt1 | contig 11500 bp, 12 predicted proteins | sample MGYA00581734_ERZ1740070 | MGnify/ENA primary metagenome ERZ1740070 (study PRJEB43018, sample SAMN04849744) | marine metagenome | isolation source: floating plastic debris | place: Pacific Ocean | collected 2008-09-01 | study: EMG produced TPA metagenomics... | reverse complement strand
TGGCGGTAGTGCTAGAGAAAAGAGGATACCTAGCCTCTTGTTATACCTGTGGAGATGAGCTTAATAGCGCCTCCTTTATGGTGAGCCTTGGCGGTGACCACCTCATTAGATTCCTAGTTTCTGACTACGGGATCACTTGGACGGAAATGCGTGATGACCGCGAACTTATGAAGCTAGAAGGCGCAGAAGCCATCAACCAGCTTCAGGAGCTAGCTAACTTAATTAAGTATCAGGTTAGCCCAGCTGAGTGCGAAGTCGTCGCATAACAGCTACTTCGGGATCAACGACTCTAGTTTTATGGACGAGTCGTTGAAGTCCTGCCTGTCCGTGCAATAAAAGCACTCTCCCACCACAGTAATCGGGAGAGTGCTTTTACTATATGAAGAAGCCGTTTATGATGCCTTGCTGGCGCGTGTATTTTCTAGAGCTGTGAGCAGCGCTTGTTCTATTTCTTGCGCGATCGCAGGCCGTTCCCCCACATAGCGCACTGCATTATCCCTTCCCTGTGCAAAATTTTCCCCTCCATAGCTGTACCAAGATCCTCGACGTTCTATGATTCCTGCTGTTTCAGCCAGGTCGACCAGGCATCCGACAGTAGAGATCCCTTTCCCAAATAAAACGTCGAACTCAGCGACCCGGAAAGGTGGTGCCACCTTATTTTTCACAGTTTTGACTTTGACGCGAATGCCAAAGTTTTCGCTCCCCTGCTTTAGGGTTTGTATACGTCGAATATCGAGCCGTACAGAGGCATAGAACTTAAGTGCATTCCCACCGGTCGTCGTTTCAGGATTGCCGTAAACGACGCCAATTTTTTGCCGCAGCTGATTTAGAAAAATCACCATACAGCCAGATTTGCCGATATTTCCTGTGATTTTTCGCAGTGCCTGACTCATCAGCCTCGCCTGCAGGCCCATATGAGAATCGCCCATATCCCCTTCAATTTCCGCTCGGGGTACTAGCGCCGCAACTGAATCAACTACAACGATGTCCACTGCCGACGAGCGCACGAGCTGATCGGTAATTTCTAGTGCTGTTTCACCGCAGTCCGGCTGTGAGATCAGTAAGTTGTCAGCATCTACGCCAATGGCAGCCGCATAGATAGGATCAAGCGCATGTTCCGCATCGATAAATGCAGCTGTTCCCCCTTGGGCTTGAATGGCTGCGATCGCATGCAAAGCCAACGTCGTTTTCCCCGAACTTTCCGGGCCAAATATCTCCACCACACGTCCCTTCGGTAGGCCACCACCGAGTGCAATATCGAGCGGGAGCGCACCGCTAGAGATCGTTTCTACCTTGAGCTTGGACGTTTCTCCAAGCCGCATAATGCTGCCATTGCCAAAGTGCTTTTCAATATTATTAAGCACTCGGCCCAGGGCCTGCTGCTTTTCAATGACCGCAACAGATGATGAGGAAGATTTCGTAGAGGGCGATGAAGAGGGGGCCATGGATACTCCAGTGAAATGCTGCTGAGATATTAGAAAAGAAAACGGTAAAATTACCAATGACTTAAAACGTATGTACTAATATTTAACTGATTTTGCTTCAAGCTGTCTATAGAGAAATCGAGATATTATCAAGATATTCATGGGCCCAAAAAGCAAAATGCTCAATGCTCCTTCCGAATCGGCCACCAGCATGGCAATTGGCGTTGCTGGCCTCACCGACTACCTCAAACTGCTGCTAGAAGAAGACGCCCAGCTGCGTAAAATCTGGGTCGTAGGCGAAGTTTCTAGCGCTAATAATCATCGTCAGGGGTGCTTTTTTACCCTGCAGGAGCCGGATGGTTCTGCCGCTGTAAATTGCGTTGTGTGGCGATCGCAGCTGGCCAAACTCACTGCTTTGCCCGCTGTCGGTGAGCAAGTGACTGTGTTGGGCCAAATTCGGCTGTATCCAAAACGCGGTTCCTACCAGCTCACGGTATGGCAGGTTTTGCCAGCGGGTGAAGGCCTGCAGGCATTGCGCTACCGGCAGCTGCGCTCGCGCCTCACCGCCGAAGGTCTATTCGACCAAAGCCGCAAGCGCCCTCTTCCTTCACACCCACAAACGCTAGCGGTCGTCACCTCTCCTCAGGCCGCCGCCTGGGGAGACATCCAGCGCACCCTCCTCCAGCGAAATTCCAGCGTTAAGATACTGCTCTCTCCTGCCACTGTTCAAGGCGCGCAGGCCCCCGCTTCTATCGCCAAAGCAATCAACCGAGTCGTCAAAGATAGTAGAGCCGATGTCATTGTGCTGGCCCGAGGCGGTGGCGCTGCCGAAGACTTAGCATGCTTCGACGATGAGCGAGTTGTCATGGCCATCGCTGCAGCCCCCATTCCTGTTATTACAGGGATTGGCCACGAGCGTGACGAATCCTTAGCGGATTTGGCTGCTGATATGCGTGCACATACGCCCACTGCCGCCGCCGAGCGTGTGGTCCCCAGCCTCGATGAGCTTTATGGTGAGCAAATTCAATATTTGCAGCGGATTGGTCAAGTGTTCGCCCGGCGACTGCAAACGGCCCAGCAGCAGGTGCGATCGCTCCAAGCCCGCCTCCAGCGCCTCCGTATAGATCGCCAACTCACCCAGCACCAAAAGGACATCAGCTGGCAAAGGCGACAGCTGATAGCTAGCCTCACCCAGCGCCTACAGCTAGCCCAGCACCAGCACCAGCGCCTGCGTGAAAAGCTGACTACTTTAGATCCTGAGTCTATTCTTAAGCGCGGCTATGCAGTCGTCAAAGCAGAGGGTAAAATTGCCACGTCTGCTGAAAAACTGAGTCCTGGCATGGCGCTAGATATCCAGCTAGGGCAAGGCCATGTGAAAGCCGTCGTTGTAGATTCAGAAAGAGTAGATTCAGAAGACACCTAATGCCTAAAAAAACGCCCGCTCTTCCAAAAGACTGGAGCTACGAACAGACGCTCAGCCAAATTGAATCGATCACTCAGCAGCTAGAAACGGGGGAGTTGCCCCTAGCCGATGTGTTTGAGCAGTTTTCAGAGGCCGTCGGTGCCTTGCAGCAGTGCGATCGCTTCTTGCAAGAAAAGCAAAAGCAAGCCTCACTCCTCATCGAGACGCTAGTCGGCGACGAAACCGACGATTAATGCTTTCACCTGCAAGCGTTTTCTTTGTCAATGGACCTAGCGGTTCGTTTGCTAGCTTCCGGTGCTTACAGACGCCGTGTTCACAGCAGCAGATTTGCCAACTGCATTCAAGGACTCAGCATGACTGCTGTTGACTGGCTCATGATTGACGCCGACCTGCTTCTTGTCAACGTTGCTCCATCCAGACTGTTCTACGGTCGTTTGTGAGCTGAGCGTTCTATTTTTGGTTGTATCGTCAGCTGGCACGCTTTTACTTGCAGCTGTATGACTGCCAGCGCTTAAATCTACAGGCAAAAGAACCTTGAAGCTGGTGCCGTGGTTAGGCGTGCTGTCGACCGAGATGCTGCCGCCCATATGCTGTACTAGCTTGCGCACAAGTGTAAGGCCAAGACCTGTGCCATTGGTATTGCCAGGCACCTGATAAAAGGCTTCAAATAAATTTTTGATATCAGTTTTGGCAATCCCCTCGCCCGAGTCTTTGACCGTAAGTGCAATAAATCGATTGCCTTGGGGAGCTGCCGATACCCATACGCGGCCACCTTTAGGTGTCATTTGAATGCCGTTATTAATCAGGTGAATCAAAACCTGCTTAAGCTCAGCTTCCATGCCTGATACGGCTGCCAAAGTTTGGGGGACGGTGTAGGCCAGCATCACGCCGCACTCTTCGGCAATGGGCTGGTAGGTGCTAACAATGCCTGGAATCAGGTCGGCAAGCTGAATAGATTGAACCTGCGTACTTTTTGCGGTCTGTAGCTGTAGCAGCTCAATGATGCTATCGATTAGTTCCTTTTGCTCGCTGCATTGAGTGGCAATCATTTCCATATATCGTTGCCGCTGGGCGAGTTTCTGCGTTGGCGAACCCTGGAGTGTCAGTGCTGTTTTGATGGTGGTGAGCGGTGCCTGTAGTTTTCGGCCCGCTTGGCTCAAAAAGTCTGGTGATACTAGCGCTTCGCCCTGAGTGGAGTTGCCTTCGTTTTGAGCTGAATTGCGGTACTCGGCTATTTGCGATCGCAAGTCTTCCTGAAACTGCATCTGCCAAGTCAAAAATGCTTCTGAAAGGGGCAGAACGCTTTGGCTCAGCGTGCTCGTTGGAAAAATTCGCTCCCATTGGCTTAGCGCTGCAGCACCCGCAATTTCTCGTTCGCTACAGGAGGCAAGATCAGTTGAAAAATCAACGGCCATCTCTCTGTCTGGCAGGCTGTGTTCAACGATGTGCTTAATGCCTGCGGACAAAGCGGTCATTGTCCGCGCTGCTGTGGAGCTGTAGAGCTGTAGGGTCCGTTTGTCTGGTGTGGGTAGCCCAGGCGCAACGCGGGCTGCCAGCAAAGCACCCATAAAGTTTTCGGCAACTGCTAGGCAAAGGTACTCGCGCTAGAGTTCGGGCCCTGGTTCGATGGGAATAGGCCGAAGACTTGCGGCCAGCGTATCGGGTGGTGTCCCTGTTTGCTCACCTAGTGTATATATTGTGCAGCCTGCGGCTTGCTGGCCATACTGCCAAATGTCTCCCCACCAAGCATCATCTTTGGGCAGCTTTAGCCACAGCGTGGCCGACACATCGTGCGCAATCAAAAACTGAATAAAAGACTGAAGGGCCGACTTAAACCCACGCGGGTCGACTGCCACTGCCGCCGGAGTAGGCTGCAGACCCGCTAACCGATTTTGTAGAGAAAGGGCTGACATAGCAGAAGTGTCCATGAATAATCAGTTAAAGGAGGCCGAAGTACTTGTTGTTATTGACCCTGTCAAGAACAGTGGCAGGCTGACCATCGTCGCCAGTGTACTGGTTGCCCTGCAGAGAGTATTGGCCATCAGGTAAGCGGGTTAAAGGGTAATCACACTGGGCCATTCTTAAAAACTGGCCCAGTGTGATTACTAATGTTGCGCGGACTAATCTACTTAAATGTGCCCGGATAGTAGCCGAATTATGTCATTAATTCGGCAATTTCCCGCTTAGCTACTTCTTAAGCGTTCGTTAAGGGCATTGCGAGACTGCTCCCTATCGTCAAAATGAATTTTTTCGGTGCCGAGTATTTGATAGTCCTCGTGGCCTTTACCCGCAATGACAATGCCATCGCCCGGCTTGGCAAGCAAAATTGCGCTGCGAATGGCTTCAGCGCGATCGCAAATTACCTGTTCCTCAGCCAGCGGTCCCTCAATCCCTGCCACCACATCCTGCAAAATTTGCTCAGGATTTTCGGTACGCGGATTATCTGAAGTGACAATGGCCCGGTCAGATTGCTCGTAGGCGATACGGCCCATCTTAGGGCGCTTGGTGCGATCGCGATCACCCCCACAGCCAAAGACACAAATCAGCTCACCGGCAATAAATGGCCGAGCTGCCTTGAGCGCATTTTCTAGGCTATCAGGCGTGTGCGCATAGTCCACAATCACACTAATATCCTGATCTTTTGGTGTAGATACCTGCACCCGTTCCATACGCCCAGGAACACCCAAAAACTTAGGAAGCGCCTGAATAACAGCCTCAAGAGACACGCCTAGGTGTAGCGCCGAGCCGATAGCCGCCAGCAAATTTTCCAAGTTGAACTGGCCAACGAGCGGTGACTCAAATTCTGCGTTGCCCTTGGGCGTACAGACGGTGCCCTTCACACCAGTAGGTCCATAGCTTAGGTCTTGGGTGTACAGGTCGGCGCTAGTATCGCTGATGCTGTAAGTCCAGGTATTTTCCTTCCCGACACGCTCAATCAGCTTTTGGCCATAGGGATCTTTTTGGTTGATGATGGCTTTGCCCTTTAAGTAATCAGGGCTAAATAGCAGGGCCTTGGCTTCAAAGTAGTCGTCTAAATCTTTGTGGTAGTCGAGGTGGTCCTGGGTGAGGTTAGTGAAAACAGTCACCTCAAAGGGAATGCTCCAAGCGCGGTACTGGGCGAGCGCATGGGAGCTAATTTCCATGACGGCATTTTGGCACTCGGCATCGGCGGCACTGGCGAGTTCGCCCTGCAGGTCGACCGGGAAGGGTGTGGTGTGGACGGCGACTTTTTCGTGGCCGGGCCAGCGGGTATACAGGGTGCCAAGGATAGCTGTCTTTTGCTGGGCCTGGTTCAGAAAATATTCAATGAGGTGGGTGGTGGTGGTTTTGCCGTTGGTGCCGGTGACGCCAACCATGTTCATTTTTTTGGCGGGCTGGCTGTAGAAAGCGGCGGCTACTTCTGCGCAGGTTTTAGGAATGTTGTCTGCGGTGAGGACGAGGGCGTTTTGGTCATTGGGTTTGCTTGAGAGCGATTGAGGTGTGATGAGTGCTGCGATCGCGCCTTTTTCGATCGCGCTTTGCCAAAAGTCACCGCCATCTACACGCGTGCCGGGCATGCCAATAAATTGAACGCCAGGGGTAATCGTTTGCGAATTGGTCGATAGGCCAATGACTTCCTGCGTCCAGTTAGGATGCTGGGCCACGGCTTCAGGCACCGAAAACTTGTTAGAGCCCAGTCCCGCAAACAATTCTTTTAGCAGCATATTAATTTCGGTTTCCCTATCTCTTTTGGCCGTTTTCCCCACCGTTTTTTGGTTGGGAAGATGCTGAGATTATGCCTCAAATGGGCCAATGTGTGTCTGTATAATTTGCGCCATTCGGTTGGCAGAGACGCGTGGCGACAGGCGCGGTAAGGGCTGTTCTGCCGGAGAGTCGCCTACATAACAGAGCACAGGGACCTCGTACTGATACTTTTGAAACCACGCATCGTTTTGAGTGATGTCTCGAATGTCTAGCTGAAGTGGCAGGGTTTCTAGCTTTTCCTGTAACCCTTCACACAGATGACATCCCGGCTTGCTGTACATGATGAGCGTCTTCATAGGGTTTTGGTTTGTATTTTGGTTTGTAGTTAAGCGGTGTGGCGTGAATACTCGATTATTGTCTCTTTTAAGGGACACACAGGCTAATGGCACACAGGCTCAAATGCTAAGGGTTCAATTCACTTTAGTCTTAATTTTATCTAAGGCATAAATAGCCGGATCGGTTAATGACCGGTATCCCGATCGGAATAGTGGTGTTTATGAAGTACGATTGGGGAGAATACACTATATTCATCTGGCACAAGCGTGCCAAAACACTATGGTTAAGTGCATAGAAGTGCCTGACACCTTTACCTACGCCGACCTCAGCGCTTCAGCTCAATCTGCGGCAAATACGCTCAGTCCGCTGCGCCAATTTATTGCACAGCTCGATATAGACCAGCTCAATGCGCAGTTTGCTGAGGGCTCTCCACAGGAAATTTTGGCTTGGTGTGCTCGCTATATTCCCCAGGGTCTGGTTCAAACGACATCTTTCAGCTTACTGGCGGTGACTCATATGCTCTACGCAGAGCTGAAGCATCCGATCCCAGTGATTTTTCTCGATACGCTACATCTTTTCCCCGAAACGCTAGAAACAGCGGCCAAGGCAAACGCAATTTACAACTTGGACCTTCGCACTTACCGCGCTGTGGGTGTCGATAGTCGTGAGAGCTTTGCCAACCGCTATGGCCAGCAGCTTTGGGATAAAGATGTTGAGCAGTTTTATGCCATTACAAAAATAGAGCCGTTGCAAAGAGCGCTGGATGAGCTTGAGGTCGTTGCCTGGATTACGGGCCGCCGCCGCGATCAGTCTGATGAGCGGAAAAACCTGCCGATTTTTGAGCGGGATGGGCAAGGGCGGCTGAAGGTCAATCCGCTAGCGACTTGGACTCACAAAGATATTTGGCGCTATATCTTTGCACACGATGTGCTGTACAACCCGCTGCATGACAAGGGCTACACCAGCATTGGTGACCAGCCATTGACGACGCCGACCGTTGCTGGCGAAGATGAACGGGAAGGTCGCTGGCGTGGCAGCGAAAAAACGGAGTGTGGAATTCATTGGTAGCTGTGAGTACTTTTGCGCATCATGCCTTTATCGATCCATTGGGCAATAATCGCGCTGAGGTTGACGCACTACTGCATCAGGCGGTGACGCTGTTAATTGATGAAATGACAAATGCTGATCAGCGATCGCCTTTGCCAGAGCCTGTATCTGATGAGCGATTAGCGCAGTGGGCCACCATTCCAGAGCAGTCAGGTGATGTAGATAGGCTGATGGGTGAAGTGCGATCGCACCTCCAGCACGCTATGAATGCTGCCCACCCTGGCTACATTGGCCATATGGACTCTATCCCCACAACGTTGTCCATTGTGGGCGATTTGCTAGTTGCCGCGCTCAATAACAATATGCTCAGCGTGGAAATGTCGCCTGTTTTCTCGCGGCTAGAAACGTTAGTGCTTCAGAAAATAGCGGCTCGGTTTGGTTTGGGAGAGAATTCCGGTGGCGTGATGGTGAGCGGTGGCAGCTTGGCGAATTTGCAGGCGCTAACCGTTGCCCGCAATGTTGCTTTTGATGCTGTTGAAAAGGGTGTGGTGGGCCTATCGGCTCAGCCCGTTTTCTTTGTTTCTGAAGTGGCTCATACCTCGATGCAAAAGGCAGCCATGATGATGGGGCTGGGTTCGCAGGCTGCGATCGCACTCCGCACAAACGCCAATTCTCAGGTAGACCTCGCCGACCTATACTGCAAGCTCGCCGAAGCAAAAGACAATCGTCAGCAGCCCTTCGCCATTGTGGCCACTGCGGGTACAACCGTGACGGGAAATGTGGACCCGATTGGGGAAATGGGTGCGATCGCACAGAAGCACAACCTGTGGTTCCACGTTGACGCGGCCTACGGCGGTGCCGTCATCTTCTCGCCAGCGCACCGCCACCTCCTCAACGGCACTCACCAGGCAGACTCCATCACCTTCAATCCGCAAAAGTGGCTATACGTCACCAAAACCTGCGCCACCGTACTGTTCAAACGCTTCGACGTACTCAAACAGCATTTTCGCATTCGCGCGCCCTACATGGGCGAAGATGCCCAATGGCCCAACCTAGGCGAACTCACCGTGCAGGGAACGCGCCACCCCGATATCCTCAAGCTTTGGCTTTCCCTGCAGCATATTGGCAGCGCTGGCTATGGCAACATCATTCGTCACAACTACAGCCTCACTGCGCAGTTCCTACAGCACGTAAAAGCGCGCCCTTTCCTGCAGCTAGCCAGCCAACCGCAAATGAACCTAGTGTGCTTTCGGTTTGCCCCTGCAGGTATTGAGCCAGCAGAGCAAGACAACCTCAATGCCAAGCTGCAACAGCATTTACTAAGGCCCCAGCTGTCTACTCAACCGGTCAATCCGCTCGGCTCAAACGCCGCTGCTAAAAAAGGCTCCGAATCACATGCCGCTGAATGTGGAACCGTAGACCATAAAAACGCAGTTTTCTTATCTCTGCCAAGCTATCGCAATCAGAACTGGCTAAAGGCAGTGCTACTCAACCCGTACACCACATCTGCAACTATCGATTCCTTATTTCAATCAATCGATCGCTTCGCGCAGCCATATATAAAATTAGACACATAAAATTAGACGCATAAAAAGAGACGTTAAATCTGCTCAGTAACCGCTTCTGAGGCTGCCTCATCCTGCCCTGCCGTATTTTGACCTGAAAGCATCAGCGCTTTCGTTTGCATCATCTTAAAAATGTTGTAGAACCCATTGGCTCGTGAGGGTGTGAGGCTAACGTCCAGCTGAGTCTCTTTGATGAAGTCGGGTGAGAGCTGCACGACGGCTTCTGGCGTCAGGCCATTCAGGCCATTGATCAAGAATGCCAAGAGCCCCTTGGTCAGCTGCGCATCCGAATCACCCTGAAAGCTCACCTTGTCACCTTCCGCGCTGGCCGTGATGTACACCTGCGATACGCATCCTTTTACCTTGTTCTCAGGCGTTTTGCCCTCTGGCGGAAAGTCTTCAAGCTTTTTGGCATACCAAAGTAGCTGTGCATAGCGCCTTTTGGGGTCGCTAATTTTGGCGAAGCGCTGAACAAGTTTATCGAGCTGGGCGGGGCGAGTCGCTGCAGTCATTCAAAAATTAAGTAAAGACTAAGGATAACTGTATTAACCATAACGTCTATGGCGCTTTCATGGCCCACAACATCTTCTCCTTATATCTTTTCTACCGCATGCTTTAGCGCGTCATCTTTGGCGGTATCTTCTTTTTGGCTAACAAACCTTTGGGCAACGGTTTCTGGCTGAATTGCAGAGAGGACAACATGGCCCGAATCGGTGACTATTACGGCCCGAGTTCGGCGGCCATAGGTGGCATCTACAAGCTGAGCACGCTCACGTGCATCAGAGATTACTCGCTTAATCGGGGCCGATTCTGGGCTTACGATGGCGACCACACGGTTGGCGGAGACGATGTTGCCAAATCCAATGTTAATAAGTTGCATGGCTCTATAAAATAAAGAGAGGAAAATAAATGAGAGAACTGAAAACACTCAACAGATGCTACGTCCTGCTTTAACAATTCAGATGTTATGTAGGTAAATAAACGTCTACAGGGAGTTGCCTGAATAAAAAACATGGGTCTTACATCCCCTGGAGATACTGAATAAAAGTTATGTATTTATGGTCAGCTATTGAAGTTGCCTTCGCTAGCTTCGGCAGCCTGTAGATAAGCAATGTTCTTATCTAAGGAGGACCGTAGGGTATCTACTTTATAAATGGCTTAACTCTCTTGAAAATACCTAAGAAAGCTTTATTTTCAACCATTCTAACCATACTGATCTTAGCGGAAAAAGATTAGTATGAGCGTTGACTATAGCCTGTAGTTAACAACTCGAAACCATCGATAGTTTCCTTTTATAAAAAGAGGCCTTCTCTTTTGAAAATCTATCTTTAGAGAGACCTGTCGTATTCGCTTTATGCCTCTCTTTCTTGTTTTTTTGTCAGCTTTATTGTTAGGGGTTATTTGTGCAGCCAGTCGATTTCACCACTTTGGCAGCTATCAGCGCCAATCTTCAGTCTCACTGGCTGCCTGCCCGCTGTGAGCAGTTTTATCAGCGCGATCGCTTCACCCTCTTCATTGCCCTACGCACCCTAGAAAAAAGAGCCTGGCTAACCGTTTGCTGGCATCCACAGGCCGCACGCATCCATATCGGCGCGCCCCCACCAAAAGCACCCGATACTTTCACCTTTTCACAGCAGCTAAAGCACCAGCTGGGCGGCCTCGCCCTCACCCAAATCAATCTGATCTCACCGTGGGAGCGCGTGCTCGACCTGCAATTTGCCCGTCGCCCCGATGAGCTTGCCCTATGGCACCTCTATGTCGAGATTATGGGCAAATACAGCAATGTCATCCTCACCTCTGCCGATGGGCAAATTGTCACAGCTGCCCATCAGGTCAGCGAGCAGCAGTCTAGCGTCCGCCCCATCCAAACTGGACAAATGTATGTACACCCACCTGCAATTCGCGGCAAGCTCCCCAGTCTCGATGAGTCGTTTGAAGATTGGCAAAGCCGGGTTGCACTTATTCCCGGCGCGCTTAAGAAGATGCTGATTAAGTCCTACAGCGGTGTGAGTTCTTCCGTT
>ERZ1740070.2165-NODE-2165-length-11507-cov-14.046018_pt1 | contig 11507 bp, 7 predicted proteins | sample MGYA00581734_ERZ1740070 | MGnify/ENA primary metagenome ERZ1740070 (study PRJEB43018, sample SAMN04849744) | marine metagenome | isolation source: floating plastic debris | place: Pacific Ocean | collected 2008-09-01 | study: EMG produced TPA metagenomics... | reverse complement strand
ACCTCTATTAAACGTATGGGCACTTTTAACAAAACTGCGTGTCAAACTCGGGAGATGGGTTTCCTCAGTTCTACGTTCTTCTCCTAGGTTGATCAGTCTGTTGAATTGATAATCAGCTGTAAGTTGTACTTGGGGTAAAGGTGCAAATCTCAGCGAGGAAGAGAAGGTGTTTAAATTACCATTAAAATATCCACCAAACCTGTATGCAGCGCTAATGGCTACCTTTCTTGAAAAGTCGCCACTGTAGCTAAAGCGATGACTGGTGTATTCGTATTCACCGGGAAAAATATTAATTCCGACCGGAGAAAACGTATCCCGAAGAGACTGCCAGTTGGTGCGTAGGCTGTAAGAAAATTCGCTGCCGTTTTGAAGTTCAACAGAGAATGGGTTGTAACTAACGAAACCTTCCCTAAAAGAAAGATCATCTAGGTAATGATAAAAATAGGTGGTAATGCCGGGGCTATACTGTCGAATGAGTCCTGGTAGCCATGCGGGTCGCAACCTTAACTCAAACGCAGGGCTTGTCAGCATGTAGTTATTAGCGCTGATAAAACCAGCTCGGGGATTGTATTCAGAAGTAACAAAAGCCTGAACATGCCCCAGATAGATCCAATTGTTGGAATAGTAGGTCCACGTTGCTCCTGAAAGACCTTCATCGCTAATTGCTCCCGAAGACTTGGAAGCAGATACCATCCAGAACGAATTAATTTGCTGAGTAGGACGAAAAAAACCATCAATTGTGGCGGTAACATTAGTTTTAGATTGACCTGAAGCATCGGCTTCATCGTGTCTTAAGGTGGCCATACCACCAACCCTACCCTGCGATGAAAAATTGGCGGAATATCGGGCTACAGCAAAATTGGCTGCCGGGGTATTTCCGTCTTCACGCTGTCGGATAGCCAACAGACCAATGTTTTGTTTTTCATTCCGATTAGTAAATCGAATTCCAGCATCTATTGGAATAGGGTTTCCGTTGTCATCAAGTCCAATTCTTCGGCTGAAGAAGGGTTGCAGTTCATCCCATGCCGCCATGCTGTAGATTTCATTTCCCTCTAAAAAGAACTGTCGTCTTTCAGGAAATAAAACCGAAAATCGTGTCAAATTCACTACCTGTCTATCCACATCCGCCTGGGCAAAATCCGTATTAAATGTAAAGTCAAGAACTGAGTTAGGACCCGTCACCCATTTGATTTCACCTCCCGCTTTAAAATCTGTATCTTCCTGCACAACCTCCCCGTCAACGGATGACCTCTCATTATTGATAAGTACATAAGGTGTTACCTGCACATTAGCCGAAGGCGGAGGCGGCTCAATGCCGCTGAGAACTGCCTCATAAGGCATTCTATAAACGTTAAACGCTCGAGGCACAGCGGGATAAGAAGCATATTCATTATTACTCCGAATGTTTCGTGTTAAAATCATACCCATTTTATCGCAACCGGGAGGGTAACGTAGTGTTTTCCAGGGTATGGCCATTTCGACCGTCCACGCTGAATCTGAAATTTGCGTTCGCACTTTCCATAAACCCGACCATTCACGGTTAAAGATCTGGTCATCCATTACCAGGATTTCGCGTTGTGTACCATGAGGGTTTGTTTGGAAAGCCATGGCATTACGCTTATCTAAAAACCCGTCAATAGCTATCCCAAACATATCGTTTTGGAAATAGTTAAAATCCCGTTGCATATTTTGGGTCCTGATATCCGCTTTTCCATTTGTAGTTTTACAAACCGCACCTACGTACAAATATTCCTCGTCAAACAGAATTTTTGCTTCTGTAGGCATGCTTACGGCTGATCCCTGAACAGGATCCTTCTGTATAAAGGCGGTAATACCTGATGCAGCCAACCAACTGGTTTCATCCATTTCACCGTCAATGTTGATTGGCTCGTTAGCTCTGACCGCCTGAACCCTTTCAGGCTCCTCAGGAGGTTCAAAGGTTACCTGCGCCAGGCAATTTCCTGTGACCGCATTGATTATAATCCAAAATGCTAGTCTTTTCAAAGCAGCCAATCATCCGTAAACTGGTTACCAGACTCCATTCCAATAATATCAAGATTATTGACAAGGCAGTTGTCTAACTCTGTGCTGATTTTTTCCTTATCCATGTCCATGCCTATAAAAACTAATTCGCTCATACGGTCGCCCCATTTTTTGTCCCATTTCGCCTGGATCTCGTCCTGATTTTCAAGATAACTTGGGTTCATGGCGCGCTCTTGCATAGATACACTCGCCCACCAGCGGCCATAGACTTCTGCCTTCAAGGAACCTCCCGCTTGACTCCACAGCAGGGCATGGTTCGGCCGGGAAGATAGCCAGAAAATGCCTTTGCTGCGTACCACAGAAGGCGGAAAACTGCGGGACACATACTCTAAAAATCGTTTTGGATGAAAAGGTTTCACTTCACGATAAACAAACGAACTTATACCGTATTCTTCGGTTTCCGGGCTATGAGCAATTCCCTTTTGAGCCAATTCTAATTCCTTCTGCCATCCGGCCGATTGCTCTGCCTCGTCGTAATCAAACATTCCGGTATTTAAGATCTCTTTGGGATCGATCTTACTATGAGCTGCCCGGATGATTTTGGCGTTAGGGTTAAGTTTATGCAAGGTTTTTTCTAACACGTCCAGCTGGTCTTTGGCAACCAGGTCCGTTTTATTAAGAATAATCACGTTGGCAAATTCTACTTGGTCAGTCAGTAGATTAACGATGGAGCGCTGGTCTTGTGTATCGTCCGCCATGCCACGGTCGACAATGGTATCTGCGCTACCAAAGTCGTTAAAGAAATTAAATGCATCCACTACTGTGACCATGGTGTCGATCTTACTTACCTTCCCAAGGTCGCATATACTTTCTGCTACAGACCATGTTTGAGCTACAGGAATGGGTTCTGATATTCCCGTACTTTCTATGAGTAGATAATCAAAGCGGTTCATTTTAGCCAGTTTTTCGACTTCGATCATAAGATCCTCTCGCAGTGTACAGCAGATACAGCCGTTGCTCATTTCCACGAGTTTTTCATCCGTACGGGATAGCTTTGCTTCACTTGCAACCAGTTTTTCATCAATGTTTACCTCACTCATGTCATTTACGATAACAGCTACCTTTAAGCCTTCACGATTGTTGAGTACATGGTTCAGTAAGGTAGTTTTACCGGCGCCTAAAAAGCCACTAAGTACAGTAACCGGTAGTTTTTTCTTTCTTTTTAGAATGTTCATAAGAAGCTTTAAATGTCGATTTTATGTTTTGTTACTTGTTGGAGTATCTTTAATCAATGGGCTAATCTCCTTTTAAAACCTTTGCCGGGTTTACCGTTAGCGCGTTGCGAAAAGGCATTAGGGTGGCAAGGATTGACGCCGCAAAAAGAGCTATCATTACGAGGCTGTATATTGAGATATCAATAAGATCTACTTCGAATAAAAAAGGAACAATAGGCCTTAGTAAGACTGGAGATAGCAGGATACCACCCAAAATACCAACTCCTGCGATGCTTAACATTTCCTTTAATACAAGCGTGACTACTCCCTGATCGGTAGCGCCAAGTACACGCCTTAACGCCAATTCCTTCACTTTGAGCAGTAAAATGAAGGTCATCATGCTGAAAAGCCCTATCCCGGCTATAATACTCCCTATGGCGGCAATAGTGAGAAAAAGAGCGCCTGAAATTTTTGATTGCCAGTTCTTCATGGCAACAATATCAGCCATGGGCATATACTCAAATGTGGGTTGATTCTCATCGATTGAAAGAATTGTGTTAGTTAACACCGGAGCTAAGTCTGATAAAGGCTTGGAAGATTGTACAACATAGTGTGCATCTGTATGTGGATAGGCGTAGAAAGACACATAGATATTCGGGATATTGTCACCCATAATGCTTTGATGCTTAACGTTGTCAACAACACCTATTACCGTCAACAACGGTCGGTCCGAGTCTTTACCCCATATATTTATATGTTTTCCCAGGGCATCGCCATTGGGCCACATTCTATCCGCCAAGTTTTTATCGATTATAGCTTGATAGCTATGCACGGTATGATCATTAGGATCAAAGGCGTCGCCTTTTTGGATTCCGATGCCCATCGCATCGAAATAATTAGGCGCCACGCGTTGCACGCTAACAAACGGATTGTCTGAGGCCTGAATATCCGATTGACCTTCTACTAAAAAGCTCTCTTGCGCCGAAGCGGAAGTATTGACCATTTCTGTTAAGGGTAATATGCTGTTTAAAGTGACATTTTCCACTCCTGGAATGGCCTCTATTTGTCTTAGGCTGTTCTCAAAAAAAGCGCTCTTTTTTTCAACGGACCCATACTTAAACCAGGAAAGGGCGATACGAAAAGTTAACTTATTCTCAGTGACAAATCCCATATCTGTTTTGCTGGCGCTAATAAAACTTTTGAATAATAGCATCCCACCGATCATTAATACTACACTCACTACTATCTGCATTGTAGCGAGCCCTTTTTGAAGTCCATGTTGCCGCTTACTTCCTGTCGTCTGCCGACCCTCTTTTAACCTTGAGACCAGCTGTTTGCCGGCGCTATTAAAAACCCACGGTATTACCCCCGTCAAACTCCCTAAAGCAAGAGCCAGGAGTACAGCATAGATCAACACACTTTGATTTAGGCTCAAATTGATCCAATGTGGTAAATAAGGACTAACCAGGTCATGTGTGACTTCAATAATTCCCCAAGCCATCAACAGTCCTAAAAGGCTGCCCAGCAGAGCCAATATAATGCTATGCACTACGGCATCAGTAATAATGGAAAGGTTTGATGATCCGAGAACCTTACGAACTACAGTTTCTTTGGTCTTTTGAATGGTCTGAATAAGAATTAGATTAGAGACATTTACTGTGGCAATGGTTAATAAAAACAGGGCGGCCGCACCCAAAAGTAGTAGGTAGCCATGCAATTCTCCGATGTAGAGATCGGAGAGCGGCTCTGCTACATAAGAAATGCCCAGGTTTGTATCAGCATGAGTTTGTTGCTGCAATTCCGCAAATGCCTTGAGTTCGCGGTTAAAATCTTCCAGGGTCACTCCCGGTTTCAGACGGGCAAGCCCAATGCATGGTCTGTACGTTCGGGAGTCGACCACAAAATCAGCAAAGGCCATTGCTCGAAAGGCCTCATTTCGATGGGGAAAACTAAACCCTTCGGGTAGCACACCATAATTGGTGTAAGAAAAGCCATCCAAAGTAACCTGAAGCATTTCTATGCTTTCTTTTCCATCGAAACGCCTTTTCCAGAAATCATGGGTTAACATGATGGTATGTGAACCGCGTTCGTCTAACGTCTCAGGCCAGTAGCTACCAATTTGCGGTTCTACTCCCAGGACTCTAAAAAGATTGCTGGAGGCGAAAGTTGTGGTAAGGTCTTCCGGTGGTTTACCATCTCCGCTAAGGTTGTATCTACCTCCATCGCGATAAACGGCCAGCTCCTTTATCCCGATCAGCTGTTTCTGCATATCCAGAAATTCAGGATAAGAGAATAATCCCTTCTCACCTCCTTTCACGGAATGAACGCGTACCAGATTTTCCGGCCCCTTAAAAGGAAGGGACGAAAATAACAGCGCGTCCATATAGCTATAAACTACGATGCTGGCGCCGGTTGCTATGGCAAACGTGAAAATGATTATCACCGAGAATGCCGGACGCTTTCGAAGCGTTCTGAAGGACAGTTTAATACTTTGTAGCAGGTTCATTCTATTTCCTCCTTTCGTTATTCAGCACACTATTTTCATTATATGTTGACTAACCCATGAGCTATTCTATCTTTCCTATAGCTATCAGGGTCTCGCCCTTATTTACAGGGGGAGTTCCCAGCATGTAGAGTATAATGCCACTTGAGGTAGTATAGATGTCTTCAATGGTTTGGTTGAAAAAATCGGTGATGTACCCTATTCTCATTCCTTTTTCTACATAATCGCCACTCGATTTTAATGGATAAAAAAAACCGGTATGCGAACTGCTTATATAGGCGCGTTCCTCAACATAGAGGGTCCCTTTTGGCGGAATTGGCGTTCCGCCGGTCATTTCAAGATGATGCAACAAACTGCCCAAGCCGGTAATAATCTTTTCTACAAACTTGCTTTCTATCATTCCCAATCGGCCACATTCGATATCCGCGGCAGGTATCCCATGCTTGAAAGCCTGTGCTGAACAATACAGGCTTGGCTGACCCGCTTTCATGTAATTGCTTTCAGTAGTTTTGAAGACGATCACATGATCGAACCCCATATGTTCAGCCATCGCACGACCTTTTGCAGAGATCTCGCTTTTTTCATCATGCTGGTAATAGGCAGCATATGGCATCAAATCCTCCGGGGCATCACCGCTATGTACATCTACAAAATAATTGCACCTTGGGATGATCTTTTCTGAAATAAAATGGGCGATTCTTTCTGTTAATGTTCCGTTGGCATCACCTGGAAATGACCGATTCAGGTTCTTACCATCTAAAGGGTTAAGGTAGGGTGACCTGCCAAGAAAACTTTCTACATTAGCCACCTGTACTAAAATGATGGTACCGTTAAGTTGATTAGGATCTATCTCCTGAATAAGCCGTTGGCCTGCCAGAATTGGGGCATATTCATAACCATGCACTCCAGCTGTGATCCCCAGTACCGGTCCGGCTTGCCTTCCATGAAAAACTGTAACCGGTATAAATGTAGAAGTGTCCTTATCTGAAATGGTGATGGTAAAGTGTTGCTTCGTGCCTGGCCCCACAGCCGTATTGTTGAATTCAAAAGGACGTTGTGCATGCACCTTTACATACAGGAATAAGACCATCAACAGGTAGAATGATTTAACTTTTATTGTCTTATTCGTATGAGCGGTCATTACAGTTTATCGCTCAAGGTTTGTAAGTCATCCGAAGAAAACTGTTCCCCTTTGAAAATTCTGGCGTAATACAATTCTTTTAATCCATCGTGGTAGGCATGTACTTCCTTCACAAATTCAAGGTGACTTTCTCTATCCGTATCTGAGAGTGTAGACAGCTTTTCATGTACCATAGCCGCAGGAGCAAGCCATTGCCATTGGTCTAATAATGCGTTCCGCTTGCTTACCTGTTTTTCAAACTCTGCTTTTAGTGCATTGGCCTCTTTATCCAGTAGAGTGAAGCTGGCATAGTACCATTTACTGAAGTTTGTTGTATCACCATCGTTATACTGCGGGTTTTCAGGATAGAATCTGTCCCATACGAACGATTTCGGGTGTTCCCAATTCCGACCATTCAGGGTTCTGACTGCATGGATCATTTCTGCCCGGTTCGGCAGCGGCTCATTGGCCAATACAAACAGGTTAAGTAAAGCGGGGGTAATCAGCGCGAAAATCAGCCAGATACCCAAGCCAAGCATCGCGCTTAGCGCTGAACTCAGGCGTAGGGCCACAGCCGCTCCCATCAACACTACCCAGAAAAGACAGTAGCCATAAATGATTATAAGCCACTGGAAGAAGAGCTCCCCATTTTCTAAGATTGAGATTCCCTGTAAAGCGAAACTCAGTAGTAAAAGAACCGCAGCTAATAACCATATAATGGTTAGACGTAACAGCCCTTTACTAAAAAGAATCGTCCTCAATGAGGTGGATTGAGACTGTAGCAATGAAAGCGTACCGCCTTCTTTTTCCCCGGCATAGAGGTTATAAAATAAAGCCACTACCAACAGCGGAAAGAGAAAAACAAAAACGTAGGACAGATCAAAATTCCCTGTTAAAAGCTTCATTGGGTTGGCCAGTTCCCCTGTATTTACCTGTCGTGCCAGGTCGGTAACATTGAATCCATAATATACCGGGTAAAGATCCCGTTGACCCAAGCATAATCCGGCGGCTGGTGGGGCATTATTAGTAAGATAGTAGGTAAAATGCTTGTTCCATCCTACACCAGTTGGTGATACGGCCTGTTGGTACTTTTCTTTGTTAGACGTTATGGTGGTGTCCAGCTCTACCCAAAGCATAAGACTGTCAAACTGCTGTCGTTCGTACTGCTGAACTTTTGCAATCCGTTTCTGCTGTTTATCAATTTCAAACTTGCCAAAATAAATACCGTAAATGCCGGCACCAAAAACGACCAGTAACAATACTTTGAGCGAATTGCTGCGCCAAAGGGTTTTCCATTCGAAGGACAAGATGTGAAAGAGTGTTTTCATAGCTTCGATATTTTAGGTGCATAAGTCATAGACAGGGAAAAAAGGAAGGCTAACCAAAAAACCAATGCCACTACACTGCGCCACTGATTGGAAAGGATGGTGGCCGCGTTTGGGAGGTCGTATTGAAAAGGTTTTATGCTTGACCACATTTCCTCTCCTACACTGTAATCGCCGTAAGCTATACCTGGTTTGTGGTTCACTTCCATGTCCTTATTCATCTTTTTCACAAAAGCCCTGCGATAGTTTTCAGCGGCCCGGGCAAAGGCTACGTGGTGATGAAAGTCAGTACCGGCAAGGGCCATGGATAGGTTCCTAACCGCCAAATACGGATTGATAAATCCGGCCCACTCGGACAATCTATTCTGCCGGTTGAAGATATTCTCCACCTTAGTGAACTCGGCGTCATAAACCTGATCTGTATATTCCTCTCCTGCCTGCATAGCAATACCACTCCAATTCACAGGCAGTTCATCAATGGTTTCCACACCATACTCATCCAATACCTCTTGCCGGAGTGATGCCAATCGCACATCCGATGGATTGTGCCCATTGATCCCATTTTTAACCTTGTTTTTGATGGTCTTTTTAAACTCGAATTGTGAAGGAGTGGGATACACTTTATCTGCCAGGTTGGTGGTGGCTTTAGGTAAAATGATGCAGGAGACTATCCATAAACCGAGCAAGGTCAACAAGGAGAGTCCTGAATTTTTAGCAAACGCTGAGATCAAAACGCACAGTAGCACAAACGCCAAAAAATAGATGGCATAGCCGAAAGTAAGTAACAAAAACTTGGTGGTCACTGCAGAATCAAGACTAGCCGATTGTTGATCCAATAGCAGGTAGGCAAGTAGGATGATCGGCAAAAATATCAGAAGTACCATTAGGTAAGCGCCCCACACTTTTCCCATGAATAATTGCCGCATGGACAGGCCTTGAGCATGGATCAACTTAAGTGTACCTTCTTCTCGCTCTTTACTAAAGATGTTGAACGTCAGGAATATGATGAGCAATGGAAGCAAAACCTGCAGGATGAGCGCGGCAGTCATTTCACCAAAGCGGGTCATGCCATTACTGTCCTGGGCAGCGCTAAACAACACTTCATTTTGTTTGTGCGCTTCAAGGAATACCGAGATGCCCGTGTAATTATCAAGCCCTACGTCCAGAAAACTTAGAACAGGTTTCGGCTTAAAAGCAAACTGCCCGTAGTGTGCCGCACTATGTGGGTGTTTGTTACCCTGGTTCAGCCATGTATCATACATCGCAGATTGGGCTTTGGCCCGCTGTTCCTGTATTTGTTTCTGCCCCTGCCATCCTACAAATACGGCTGTCAGCATAAGAACAATCAAGATGCCACCCGAAACCTGTAATCGAACATCGCGCAGGGCGGTCAGAATCTCTTTCTTAATGATTAACTTCCGCATGGCTTTCAGATTTCATGGTTTCCAGGTACAAATGCTCCAGTTCCGTTAGGGTGATCTCATCACTATCCAATGAATGGATTAGTTTTCCAGCTTTCATAATTCCGATGTGGGTTCCACTTTCCTTTGCCCGGAAAAGATCGTGAGTCGCCATCAAAATCGCCACATTGTTCTGTCGCATTTCTTGAAGTAGCTGCGCAAAGTCATTGCTTGCTTGTGGGTCGAGTCCGGAAGTTGGTTCATCGAGCAGGAGATTATCGGCCTGCTTGGCTTTCGCGATGGCAATACCCACCTTCTGACGCATCCCTTTCGAGTATTGGGAAACGCGCTTGTGAACAGCATCTGATTGCAGCCCTACCGATTGAAGTAGATTTTCGGCAGATGATTTGTCAGGTTTCTCACCGCCCAGTCCCGCAAAGAATTGCAGGTTTTCCAGTCCGGTCAGGTTGCCATACAGGCTAAGGTTTTCAGGAATATAAGCCAAATGCTTTTTGGTATCCTGGGGTTGAGCGCTTGCATCAAGCCCGTTTACCTTTACATGCCCGGAACTCGGTTGGATGAAGTTCATGAACAGGTTAATGGTAGTAGTTTTACCCGCACCGTTGGCGCCCAGGAGGCAAAACACTTCCCCCTGGCCAACGGTAAGTTTCAAATTGGAGAGTGCATCGTGCCCGCTGTATTTTTTGGATAGATTAATGGCTTCTAACATAAGAAAGAAGTTTATGTGAAAACTAAAATTCGAATGAGAGACTGTCACGTATTTTCTCAGGCCCCGTATTTTCTCCATGTCGAAGTGCATGGCATCCAAAAAGAACGCACAGCGCTACGCAATAAGCTGTTAGTAGTTTTGAATTTATTTTGATGACCGACTCACAATATCTAATTTAAAGTAAAGTCGTCTTTAATGCAACATAGTTGCATTAAATTACATAAGTGGCTTAATTATGTTGTGATAGTGACGATATAAAATTGTTACATCCCACCTTAAATAAAAAGAGCTTCAAGAATTTCTTGACGCTCTTAACTGATTCATAATCAGTATACTCGGGGCGAGACTTGAATCTACCTGTCGGTAGAGAGGCCCACACTTGAATCTTTGATGTGTCTTAACCTTTCCTTGCCAACCCCTGACTTCATACACTTTTCATACAATCTTGCCTATTTTCGGGTCGTAAATTCCTTGGAATAAATCAGTTTAAATAGGGCATAAGGTTTAGTAGTTCTTTCATACCCTATTGTGCCTTTCCTAACGTTTTTCTAGGTTGGAATTAAGGCCAACATAGATATAGTTTTTGTTCAGACTCGAAATAGCATAAACCAAATACATACTTCTAAAAGAAAAACCCCGATTTGCATCGGGGTTTGTACCCGGGGCGGGACTTGAACCCGCACGGGCGCAATGCCCACAGGATTTTAAGTCCTGCGTGTCTACCAATTCCACCACCCGGGCCTGCATGCTAATAGAAGCAAACATCGACTACTTTGTAGCCTTGGTTTCTAATAAGAATGCCTGCTTACGCAGGCATCTTGGAGCGAGAAACGGGGTTCGAACCCGCGACCTCAACCTTGGCAAGGTTGCGCTCTACCAGCTGAGCTATTCTCGCGTATCATTAATCAGGAATTCTATATACTTCCTGCTTTTTTTCTTTTTTATTTCAAACTCACGCTGGTTAGCTTGATTTTTTGTTTCATATTTTTCAGAATACACAACACGCCATGGACCTTTGTTTCGAGTAGCCTTTACTCTGCCATTATTATGGTAAGATACCCGTTCAGATGAATCTGAAGTATGACCAATATAATATCGACCGCTGTTTTCAGATTGAAGTATATACATATAAAACATTTCAACGAACTTCTTGCTATCTTCCCGATCTTTATCGGGACGCTCTACCAGCTGAGCTATTCTCGCAAGTGGAGTGCAAAGTTAAATAAGGAGGT
>ERZ1740070.2163-NODE-2163-length-11509-cov-9.426314_pt1 | contig 11509 bp, 6 predicted proteins | sample MGYA00581734_ERZ1740070 | MGnify/ENA primary metagenome ERZ1740070 (study PRJEB43018, sample SAMN04849744) | marine metagenome | isolation source: floating plastic debris | place: Pacific Ocean | collected 2008-09-01 | study: EMG produced TPA metagenomics... | reverse complement strand
GTAGGAGAGTAACATCCAGAAACCAAGCAAAAGCGACAAAAGAGGGAGAAAATAAGCACCGGCTGGTGAGATTTGACCCCCTTCAACTTTTGTCTTCCTGGATGGTTAAAAGTCACACTGGAAAATATTGCTCGACTTTTTTGGTTTTGTAGCCTTATGACAGTGGCCAGAATCAAAACAAACAGGTTATACCTTTTTATTTCATGCAAATGATCAGTGCATATCAACATTTGTAGGATTCCGTGATCGGACACCACAAACTTTGACAGCTTTTTGGTACATTTCTCCATGTTTGTTGTGTATCCATAGAGGTAATAACACCCCATGTTTGAGGTATCAGAGGTGGGTCCACTTCAGATTTACAATTTTTATGAAATCTTATGACAGAAAATTAGGGTCTTGTCAAGGATTTTTTGCACTGTTGTTATCCTGGAATTTTCACATCTGCGCAACATTTTTAAGATGTTGTCACAACCAGTCAATCTTTTAAAAGGTGCTGGATCCATCACACATAACACCGATACGTTCCATGAGTCACTAAGATACATCAGCCGGAATCATCATGTAAAACAATCCGCTAATTAATTTAATTATGGAGTTTGTGGCCGTGCCAAAAGAAATCCCTTAGCACTTGAATTCATGAGCTACTGTGTGCACCGAGAAAATTTAGCCAATTTGTTTGAGGTTAGGTGTCAAACACAATTTAATATCGGCAGCTTCTACACCGACTGGCTGAAGCAGAATTGTATCAATATCGGTTCTTGAACACCACTGGTCAGTGCGAGAAAAAGCTCATGTTTCTCGATGGTCTTAATCTCATCCAGACATTGGCGTTTGCTCTGAAACAGACGGTTATCTCTACTTTCATATAATATCCTGATTTTATTCTTTTATCCTATTGCACTGCCAATTTAATACATGGTAGTAACTTTTAGCTCACTATATTCAACAATTAATTCATATATTTATAAGAATGAGAATTGAGTTTTCGCTCTTACCTGTTCCTCTCGCTGTCGAAGCATGTTCTGTGGGTAGCCTGTGTGTTGCTGATGATGATGTAAGGCAGCATGGTACGGATCATGTGAGAAATCTACAGGCTGCTGACTGTGTCCTGGCATATAAGGTGGTGGAAAGTAAGGAGGTTGAAACTCAGCAGACGCTCCACCTCCTCCTGCACTCGGTGTGTGTGTGAGTCGAGGCGCTCCGACCTGCATGAGCTGTGATGCTGTCGATGTGTTACCTAGCGCTCCCAGTGCGGCAGCGTTAAAATTACCTCGGTCCTGAAAATGAAGCAAAAAAAGTTTGGAATTATTCACATCTAAAAACTTTGGGAGTCTGATGGGCGCGGGGCTGTCTTAGTCACATGCAGAGTTTCAGGTGCCAGCAATGTATGGGTGACACGTTACTATCATATTGTTGGTCCAGAGCCCTGGCGCCCGAATGATGTCATACCATCCTCTTGTTCATAAAACTACCAATTAGTCTGTTCTCTTTAATTATAAAATGGTAGCGTTTTGTTCTCTGGATTAATGTAAATCATAGTGTGAGAACGTTAGCAACGCAAATCCCTTTCACACCATTCTTTTGTTGTAATAGTCTACCACATGATGGCAAATTATCACCCTAATTACCAGATGTAACCCGTTCTCATAATTCATTCAACTGCTCTCATCGTCAAAAATGGATAAGGTGAAATGCCATGATACGATTATATCTCATGTATCACGTAATCATAATGTTATATAAAGTGATATTCATATGCCATCCTGGCTGCCTACCATATATTTAATAGGGGTTTTAACTGTTTAAGATTATAGGGTTTAAATCTACATCATACGGTGACTTGATGTTATCTCATATTATACCAGGTAGTGGTAATTGATGCTCCAGCTGCTTCAGGGCGTGATGGGAGCTATGCCAGCTTTTAAGACGACGCTCTTCTCACTTCATTTGTTGTCTTGACAAAAAAGGTCCATTGCTGGTCTCACCATGGATATCAAAACCCCGAGTACACTCATAACAAATGATTATACTACAAAACCCCTAAATTTTCTACTCAAAAATGTGATAAATTGCGCTGTAGTAAAGAAAATATGCTAAGAGAACTTACAAAATAGTTGTGATGGTGCTGATTTGGAGTAAAAATTGGCATTTTTGAATCACAATTTCGTGCTTAGTCAAAGAAATACATGCAAATAAAACCTGTGCGCTCCTGACAGCCTAATCCCATAAAATGAGCCTTGCTACTTATCGACACTTTTACATTGCTGCACTCGTCATTTATGTATATAAAATGTCTTGTTGCAATGGTTAACCATTAATCTTAAACCAAAAAACGCCTGCAGCAATTTTCACGCTGAGTGTGACTTAACAAATAATGCACACAAACAATTAGCTAGAAAGCCTGGCCCCGGGGCTGTATTTTCACAATAAATGTGTGATAAGATGGTTGGATTTATAACATCGTTAATTGAAATGGTATACAAAACAATCTGTTATCATTTTACAATAATGATCTATCCTTTTAAAACATTATTATTGTTTAAAAATTAATTCATTCAGCTCTTTTGAAGTTTTATGTCAAACGATGAAACTTCATCAAAATATTTTTGTGAGCAATTTTTAAAAATGAATTTAGTAAATACCTAGACCATGTCTCATATTCTAATGTTGACCCCTTATAACTGTTCTGGTGGATTTTAATCAATGATAATTATATGGAATATCAGACATTAATAGCGATAGTACATAATGAGTTGGCCTACCATCTCTGGGCTGCCGATAGTTGATAATGCTGATAGTATGTTATTGTTGTTACAGTTATACATGTTGCCGTTATTTCCTGTCATTCCTCCTGCTCCCATATTTCCTCCATTGAGTCCGTTCATATTACCTTTAATATGATTATTGTTGTTCATTTCTTTATGGTGATGTTATGTCCTCATAAACTTGGCAGCCATGCTCACGAAATCGTCATCATCCAAACAAGAAGTCTTCCTCTTTAATTCGTTTTCGTCGTTAGAAGCGATGGGACTCATTAGTGCCATCAGGTTTCAACTTGCCCCGAAGATACTGCCTTTCCCTTCTAGCCTCTCCCTGTTTTTGCTGCTAATACTGCTACGGTATCGATGATACACTGCTGTGTGTTCCTCGACCTCAAACGGAGGGTTTAGGAATATACACCCTGAGATGATGATCTATAGGACTACGTTCTGTTGCTCAATTGACCTCGTCCACAGCGTTGAATGACAAACCTAATGTAATTTGACTGTGAAAAGGTGTATGTTTTAATAGAGACATCTTATCTTTTCATTGAGAGCTGTACCCCCTCATCATTACAGCTAGCCAATATGTTAAGCACCGCCTCTTGATCAGGCGGGAGCCAATTGATAATCACTGCCTATTGCAGTTTTATACATTTCCACCCAAAATGCCTCTTACTATTTTAACACCCTATCGATAAAAAAAGATAATTGCCATCCTGGCATTAAATTGAAACCAATAAATGAGTGGGAACTTGGTATTTTTGAAAAGCTTGAGGTTGCCGTAAGTGGATCTTTTGTTTCCAAAAAGTGTCCACTGTCTGTAATTAATGTCAAGTTTCAGTTACTCATGAGAGTCAAAATATTGCTGTCAAGAGAATTCAATAATGAGTTTTCTATCGTGACAGGATTATATAATTATCGTGTGAATCTTCCGTAAGAGCTGCCGTAAAAAACATAGACGGAGCATGTGTGATGTGTTCATTGTGTTATTCACACGGGAGCGAATAGTAGCTACCGAACCATCATAGAGATATTCAGTCAGTTCAAGAGCCCAATCAGTGGATAAACTTTCTGCTTCTACAATATGTGATTGAATTTGAAGAATTTTTGTAATTACGACTGTTTGGGGAGCATTTTGCAGTAATGTGCTTTTGATGACATATCTATTAGTTTACTAGCATTGTTTTTTATTTGATTCGTGATTTGCTGCAGAAAATATCTTTCTGTCACTTTCCATTCTCATCTCTTGCTCAAATTCTTCAAACCCTAATTTGGCTTTTTGAAAGCTGACAACAATTTCATCGCTTGCCAAAAATGATTTTTTAATTTATTTTTAAGGCATAGTAGTCAAAAACCTGTGTAATTGAACGTTTTAACAAATTTACCTTTATAAGTCTAATTGCTCATAAACCACAAAACTCATTTACTAAAGTGGTATACTACACTCAAATTGTATTATGGTCTACACCACGATATAAATGAGATCCTTCTGCCACAAATATTTGAGCACGACCATATTATTGTGAGAAAGCAACTCCAATTTTGAAGTCATTGCTTCAACCTGTAATCAGGACAGGGAGGGTGTAATTCAGAATGAATAAACAAGGGCATCCCTGTGGTTGATATACTGATATTTTGCTAACAAAACCCGCAAAAAGTCCTTCAGAGAAACTATAGGCAGTGCTATCATCTGGACAAGCTCCCAGGTCAGTGGTGTACCGTGTAGCAACCTTCTGAATCAAAATCGCCCAATGACCACATAACATGAAAAAACACTGATGGCATAACATACCACCTGCAATCTAAAGAAGTTTATTTTCATTGATTTTGTGTTGAAATTTTGTTGTTGTTTCAACTTAAGAATCGAAGATAGACTATATTCCTTTAAGTTTTTGCAAGTTATAAACAGAAATGATTGTAATAACCTTTGTCACAGATTTTTGCTGTAAGGCAAATTTTGAATTTCCTCATGTTTGTTATACAGTAATGAATCTTGTTATATGTGAAATGCCATGTGATCGCTATAGTAATTAATCCCCATAATCATATTTTCAAAATTTCCACTATCACAATAATTATTGTATAATTTAATCACATTTTAGACTACTGATTGGAATGCTTAGCAGGTTTTTTTCATATTATTACGTGGATATGTACATGTATGTATTTTATATTGGCCCTGCGTCATATGAAATTAAATGGACAATAATCAAGGAGATAAATATAAATACATGTTTATTTATATTTATCTCATTGTAATAATGCAATGAGATATATAACATATTATTCACAATCATTGAATAATGTAACACACAACTTGTGAAGTTATCTTATGCTACCACAATTTACAAGCATCCGTTTTGGATCTGAACCCTGATGTATTTACTTGTAAAATCCTTTGAACATGATAATAATAATAAATGCTTAGGATGTTTAAATAGTGCATAATTAGATTTGTGTCAGCTCCCTTATGTCATGAGACGCAAGATAATGAAATAAAACTACAAAAAATACAATGTTCAGTTTTCTCCTCAAAACATGTCACGATGCAAGGGTTGTTTCAATCCGATTTGCTGGTTTGTCAATTTAGTCATGCTGACCATCTATGTCAAGAGTTTTCTCTTTGCGTAACTTCTCGTAACTAATTGGTGTAGCCAGATTTTTTTCAATTAATAGCCACTATGTAATTGATTTGCCGTACTAACCCAATCTGGCAAGGTTAATAATTTACTGATAAAACAGCCTGGGGCTTCAGCAACACTTTTTTGACGACATGTAATCACACTTATGTCGTCTTTGTTTGAAAGTATCGGAGGAACAGCAACTGTAAGCCCACTATGTGCATATACATGTAGGCCCGCATCAATCCATCAAAACTTAATTCTTGTGTTGGCTGGATTGACAAGTACTTGTAGGATAGAATAGAACTTATTCCACACTAAATATGATTCAGATGATATTTTCCTATTTACTCTATCAGGAGTGTATCATGTATTCAGACCTACTCGACTCCATTGCTGTTTCATCGTACAATTTAAATTTAGAAAGTTTTTCTAATAGTTTACAATAAGGGTTTGGCGGGTCCATCTTGCGCTGATAATGGACCTCACCCTTCAATTTGTTTTTACGCTCCAACGTATAATAAAGCCGCTGATTGGATAAAATGTTTTATAAATCTGTCATTACATTGTCTTACTAAAAGATGAGTTCGGTAATTGCTTGTAGTTGTCACAAATAGTTATTGAAAAACATTAGCCCTGCAGGGTTAGAAGCCAGAAATAAATGAGCTTTGCTCACTTTCGCTGTTGAAAAATAATTTTTTCTACCACAGAAGAGAAGACAGTTGGCTCCCTATCATGCTGAGTATAACAATAAGATGTTTAGTTCTACTAGCAATTATGGTTTTGAGTTACAGAATTAATCGGTTTCACTTGACGACATGGACCAAGCTATACTACAATAAGGATATAAGCGTATCCCGGAGTCTGTGGCTTGATATGCAGTCGTCAGTTGTGTTTTGTGGCGATGATCCTATGTATTCTCTCATGTTTTCACATTTCACACAATGGCAAGCAGTAATTTTGGGTTCAAGAGCCTCTTCTCCTACAATTCATTCTATTGCTATTGACAATAATTGAGGATTTTTTGTGCATTTTTGCTACGTCCTCACAAAGTTTGCTCTTTCATGCATTATGATTCAAGTGGCACAACAGACACAAGGGCTCATCGCTGTAAATACGGATCAGAAAACATAAATGTTCTCCTTAATGATTTTAAGTGTATCAAAGACCAAGAGTAGAAAATTTTGAGATATTTTACACTGCATGTTCCCTGCATGTACTGAGAAAAGAAAAGAGAAAAACTATAATTCAAGCGGCTCATATTGAGATACATCTGGTACCGTCTTTTATGGCTACTACTGTTTTCCAATTTTTAAACAAGACAAATCACATTTCCTCTGTTCAAATTATATGAAAAATAATTACCATCTATTTTTAGCCTGCTTTTTAACGAGTGGCATGGAATGGACAAAATAACAAAACCAAATGACCAAATTACCTCTGCTCTGCAAAAGAACGTTCAAGTCAACAATAATCCGATCCAGAAATGTTATGATAGAAAGGATTAGACCGAATGAAAGATGTTCTTTTATTTGTGTGTTTGCGAAGGTAACATCACTTTAATAGCAGTATTGTGTCATCGACATTTAGCCGTCTATTTGACAGCACCTGAATTTGCCTAAAGGCCATTAAAACATCAAAATTCATTTTTGTGTAAGGTGAGATACAAACTAATATGTTTATTGACTGAATTGTGAGCGCTAAGTAGTTACTCACTACTAATCTGTTTATTCAATTCAGACTTATTTATAAAGCCAAAGGATTTTCACACTTTAACCAGCACTGTGATTATGGATGTGCAGTCAATCCTACAATATCCTCAAGTTTGATACATTAAAAGTCACTGTAAAGATCAGCTCTAGGAATAATAATAATAGCCAGAAGCTAAGCTTAAAACTCGACACCCTCTTATTCCCATCTACTACAAGTATGTGAACGGGAAAATAGTTTTCCTCTCGCTAGTAGGAGAGTAATTGCCAGCGCCAACTAACAAATTCCGCTAAAAAAACTCTTTGATAGAAATTCGAATAATGATGGTTTGTGATAAGACAATTGCAATGAACAATGAGTTTTATGGTTCAAATAATCGCTGGATCGCTATTTCCCTCCAGGCGAAATCTTTGCTGAATGAAAATCATCTGATTCTGAACAGTATTAATTCATATGCTAATCCTTACATCACTCTCAATGATCACCTGACGCATGCCTCCTCGTAAATATTGTAGTAGTCAGCGTGTTAGCTCAATACGCTAGTAGTTTTCCTAGTATGAAAATCAGGTATCAGGTTTTTTCACTGGCATATTCAAGACATATTTTATCCCTTACAACATAAGTAATGGATATATTTTCCCAGAGATATTTTAGTCTCAGTTTTCAACCTTAAGGCTTAAATCATCAAACTGGCAGAACTTTAAGACCTTTGGCATAAAATAATTATTTTTAAATTTTATTTATTATTGTAAGTCACTTTAAAGATGCTTCTCTTTATGAGCATGGATCTCTCTTACCTCTTTATCAAATCTCTGCTCTTCTTTTTCATCTAGGCAGGTTACATAATACATAGAAAAATATAAAGCGATAACCAAGTCGGCAACACTCACCATTATTATCGGCATAGCGTCTGAGGTCGCCCGCAGTCTGCATGTATCCATGCTGTCTTTATTATATGCACACACAATATAATTTTCCAAATGACTTACTGTGTTTCACGCCATGTATTCAGTGGTTAGAAGCAAAGTGGATCACTTTGAAAGTATTTTGCTAGTTCTTCCTTGGTTCTTCGTATGTTTCATTGCTCACATAAAAGCTAAATTTTGAAGTTAAAAGCCATTTCACCTTTCAGATCAAGTTTATTGTGTACCGTTAGTGGTAACTGGTTAGTTTGGTTTACTGTGCCTAAGCTTATACTCGGCATGCTTAGACTACCTGTTATCATAATGATGACCATCGTTACAATTTTCCTACACCTCCATCAGTCCCTACCCTACTTACATGCCACAGATACTTAGCTCAAACATTTTATGTGGCCGTATGTAGATTTCAAAGGGCATGAGAAAAACTAAATCAGAATATTGAAACTGAATATGCAACTCTTAGATTCTGCTTCTGGTATGAACTACAGAATGTAAAACTGAATGGGCAGTAAGGTAAATGGATATCGTCTAAGATTGAATATAAGCTCTCCTTACCTGCCAGGAATTGGTATGATCCAAGAGAAAATTCATACTGTCTTTGAAGTGTTATATAATAGTTATTATATCCACAGGTCTTCCAGAGTTTCTGGAAGGATAAAGCCTCTCTGAGGTCAGTGTTGCTCAGTAGTGTGATTAGACTAGATATAAAGAGAGAAAATCCCTGCTGATGGATTAGCAGACCTCCTTGTATTCAGCAGGCTGACTGGCACTCTCTGAAGAGGAGAGAAGAAGAAGAGACTAGGTTAGCGGCATGACTAGATCTAAAACACGTCCCTCCATAAATGTACGGCTTCACACCGTTAGTTTGTGTGCACTAACGGTCCCTCGTCAATCACAAATCAACTCACTCCCATAGATTCCATAGTTTGGTATACTCCTTTCTTAAAACTGCCTTGTGTCTGCGCTCTTTTGTGATTGGTCAATACATGATTAGTGCCCGAGGACATTTTTGGTAGATGAGTTTTTTTGTATCTCATTGTACAATGTTGGTGTTAATCGTGTTTTCAGTAACCACAATCAAGTGTACAGCATTATTAGATTTCAAGGATCTTTTGGCAATAAAGAGTGAAACTAAATCTGGTAAGAGGAGCGGTGATGGGGCTCTGTTCTTTTCTGAGTACTGGTTATACAACCTGATAACACTATTATAAGCTTCAGACCACTTGAGTTCTATTGAAAAGTGTCAATCGTATTTATACCATTGCTCAATTCAATACTCGCTCTAGCTAGCTAGGAGGTTGAAGTATCTGTTACTCTATAGAGGCTTGTTCCCTCTGGCGTAATCAAGCTCTCCTTGTCATCCGAATTAATTTCTAATGATCATTCAACCTCAAAACGATACAAGCCCTTTGACACATGCTCCTATGAATGCTTGGTAAAAATGAAGAAAGTTTATGTGACGCTTTGTGAAGCTTTTCTAAGCGAGGGATTGCCGCCATTATGAGCAATGACGATCAAAGTAGTTTAAAAACTCAACATGCATCATCTGCTCGGTTTTCTACAGCGCTCGCTTGCCTGAGTACAAGTTGTGAGATAGGTTTGTTTTGGTATGTAAATTAATTTCAGTTACATGCAATTCTCAGTTCATCTCTTTGATGTCAAAGACAATGCCTGAAGCAAAGAAATTTGCATTTTTGTCAGTAGAAAGTATCAGGTAGATAAAGTTGTCATTTTGGTTCCTTTTTTATGCTACCATGATTTCTATGGGTGTAGTCTCACATTGACCAAGTTTGCTAGAAAATATCTGATACACGTGGCACATATAGCGTTATTCCAATGAAAATAACCTATATTGGAATTGTGTTCCTACTGTTCACTGATAATTGATGGTCAAAAACAATACACCACTTGGCTGATTTAAGATGAAAGAGACCTAATGATTTATCACACGTGGGTAAAAAACGAAGTGTGGCATACATATTGCCATTGTGCTCAAATGTTGCAAGGACGAGTATCGAAGAGCAAAGAAATTCCTGTAACTGCTAAAAATACCTATTTTTGTCATATTTAGGAAAATGCACTTGTGATACCTAATGGCAACTCAAGAGAGAAACCAACAATTGTATGGTACATGATATTCTAACCGGTTAGGATAAGCAGCTCTGCCAACCAAAATTCAGCAAGTAAATATGTGCTGATAAAACCCCTGTACGCTAAAAATTCTATTTGACAGGTCATCAACTGGTTTTGGCTAGACTTTCATTCCGCAATTTCGTTTTACAATTGAAATGTTCATACGAGACCAGACGTACAGCCTCATTAAAATTTTCAAAACGCCGTTCAATTTTTTAGAGACAGGCAAAATCAAAATGGCTGCCAGCTATATCAAAGTCTTCACAATAACTTTTACAAGCGGACGAGGTCATTTGTCGGCGAGGACAACCGACTATCGCTCACAGCTTCTTTCGTCTCACGTTCAGAACGCCAAATTAGAGCTCCACTCACCTCTCATTAGACAAAATTACTCTCCGTATCAAAACAAAGTAGCAGACAGACAATGCACACAGTTTTCTAACCTGAGGCAGTGCAATTTTTTGATATAATGGCTATTTAGTGCTCTTGAACTGTGTATGTGATGTTTCAAGGGCATGTCGATGATGATGACCATATTTTACTACGTCACTACCGCGCCGCGGCAGAAACTGGGCGGGTCTTAATCTTTACAAAAAATAATGACAATTGTGAACAAAGACTCTGGTCGTGTTCAGGTTGGCAGACAATGCTATAATTACAAGACGAGCAATTAAAATCGTGTTTGCAAACCATAATTACAGGAATTAAATATACACCAAATACATGTTGGTTTTGAACATTTTAGCTATTGTTTAATTTTTTTTTGTGATTCGAGAAATAGAAATGATAAAAAAATCAGAATTGTTATCGATTGACACTGGGCGCAGAGCGGCAGAAATGTATAACACATTTCGCCTATGGCCACACATGTAAATTATAATACAACACTGACTTTTACGGAATATTGTCAACAAATTATCACTTATAGCCATAAGCCATCTAGCACATTTTCAATCACTGATTAATCTTCCTCTCTATGAATTTTATAGCAAAGCCATCAAAATCTTAACTGTCCCAACCAAAGCTACAAGTTTTCTACATTCACTTTTTTCTTTCATAACAGATGCAGAGTAGAGTGTCACAATGCGCTTATAGAAATAATTGAATAGATGTATTGATAGCTTTGTAAATGGTGACAATGTTTTATTACATTATATTCAATGGATTATTATGTTTTTTTCAGTAGGTAAAAACAATCTGACATTGAGTTTCAGTGAATGGATGATACATGATAATATAAATCCAATATCCTTATTAAAACGTGTAGTTCCCTAACTAGGGACCAACTAGCTATACTTATTACTATGCATGAAATGTACTGCTGCACGAAGAGAAATCAACACCAACGGTTTCAAAA
>ERZ1740070.2162-NODE-2162-length-11511-cov-7.470059_pt1 | contig 11511 bp, 7 predicted proteins | sample MGYA00581734_ERZ1740070 | MGnify/ENA primary metagenome ERZ1740070 (study PRJEB43018, sample SAMN04849744) | marine metagenome | isolation source: floating plastic debris | place: Pacific Ocean | collected 2008-09-01 | study: EMG produced TPA metagenomics... | reverse complement strand
ACCCCAAATACCCAATCCAAGACCCCAACCCCAAAACCCCAAACCCCAAGCCACCATATATGAGCAAATTTCAGAAGAAAGTATAAAGAATAAACCTGAGAAAAAATAGAGCTATATCTATATATGGAATGGTCGGAAATTTAGCCACTTGACATTTTAGGAATTGGACTATTCCAGAACTGTTCAAAAACATTAACAGAAGAGCTCATAAATGAAATGCGGTATACTTGATGACTAAAGCAGGAGCAATTAGAAGACAACTCAACACTAAACATTTCCCAATTATAACTGTAATCAGCTACTCTAGGTTAGTGAGATTGGTAATACTTTAATTTAGTATTTCACAAGTTTTCTGTGAAGATTTGACACACTTTGTGCAGCAAGCTCAGCGCATTGGTTGCAGTGCGGATTTGTACCCCCTCAGAAAATCCCAACTAGATATTGAAAGGGTGCCCCGATCTTGTATCCGATTTAAAAAACCAAACAGATCATGATATGGTCATCAGGGTTGTTGTTACCTTGATAGAACTCTTTAGTCCTGGTTCATGGACATTGAAATATCCATTAATTGCAGCCTATAAGAGGATATCATTTTAACATTGTAGACAGCACCTGCCAAACATGTAATGTAGCTAATGCAGACATTTCCACACCCATAATGATTAGTAATTCCCAATTCCGCTCATGCATTCCCATCGTCATGAGACATCATATGGTTTACAGCACAACAACATATACGTAAATTACGATTGGCGACACTTTGGCGACTGACTTGGACAAATAGAGTACCGAATCCCTGCTGCGAATTTTATTACTGTGCTGTATGCAAAGGTGCCGCACAAGGCACGTGTACATGCGTACATGCAACTTTTACCAAAAACATGACATTAGGTCTATTTGCTACCCTCTCCCACAGGCTGGAAGAAAATTAAAACTCGTCATACTCAAATTTAGTGAGTTTTCTTAATGATTTTTCATCTTGAACACTTGGAACAACCCGCAAAAATCGGAATATATTAATGGCAGGACAAGGCAGCAAATAGACCCATTACAAATAATGAAAAATACTTTTGTATTCAGTAAGGGGGTTCGCACAAAGACTTTAGGATGGACAGCCAATATAACCAAACTGTGTCTTTTACTGTGGACTGCAAAGAAGTAGCTAATGCTGGTTTACCTTTATCGAGTTTCGGAGTTCGGGCTCATGGATATTAGAGTATCCATTGATAGCAGCCTTAAACAATCAGTGTTAGAGTTGTCATTATAAATTAATAAAGTGCAAACAAATATTTACAATTATAGTGGATGTACAGTATTATAACGAGACAGATAGAGTAAGAACACATTAGCTGCTCTAATCCAGTCTATTTCTGCACTGCATGTGGCACAAATCACACAGTTTAATGATAGATTTAACACACAGAGCAACGAGCACATGGAACTATCCTAAAGTTATAGTTACAATTATAGTAAAAGTTATAGCTGATGTGCATTGTCACTATTGCTATGATTTCTTGCTATCTACGCCTTTTATATAACAAGCGAAGATCATTTTAGAGGGAAGTCCAATCAATCCTCAACCAGGAGTCTGGGTAACATAGATACCCTACAACCTGGGACGTTGTGCAAAGAAATGGTTTTACTACGTTGAACATATATGGTAGTCCCCAATGAGATAAATATATTGATCTCCTGGGTTGGGCCTATATTAACATGTAGCATTTATCTCCTCTTTGTACATTTCCCCAAAGAGAAGACAAATCACAAATTGATGTGATACACTCGTTTGAGTGTGAAGCACAGAAATCTTGAGGTGGTGGTAGAATAATAAATTTTCATCAAATACAGGCAACCCAAAATTACACCCAAATTATACTCAAAAACCTCCACTCCCAAAATTCAAAACCCTGAAAATTTAACTTACTATGACCAGAAAGTTCACATCTCCATCAGATATCGTGTTTTTATTTGTGTAAAAATGTTGGATGGTACTTGAATGGGATGAGATGAATGGGTTGATAAAACCATAAAATTTTGAATCTAATATCGTTTTTTTAATTCATTATTATTTTAATTTTATGATTATTATGTGTATATAATTATTTCATACCTTGAGCATGTTTTTAGCCTCGACCTCATTAGGGAGAGTTGGTGTATTCTGTACTTTCTGGCAGTGAGTAAAGAAATTGTGCACAAACTGCTCCTGTATAAATAAAACAAAAAGAAGAACACTGTAACTAAACACAATGAATGCTGGTGTCTGTTATTTTACATTCATTGTGACAAAATACCATTGGATCACAATTTGATGCAGCTTAAGAGGAAGCAATCACCAAATCATTTCATAGACACAGAAAAATACTACATATCAATTCTGAGATTTCTCAAAAGAGCAAATCTCTGACTGCATTTTCTTTGAATAGAGCATTTTGCATTTGGAATATCTTCCTATATATAGGAAATTCCAAATGATGTTAATATGCTCCTCGTTCAAATTTTGATTGGCTGTTAATTACTCAGTCAACAGTGCTACAAGCTGATTGGTCTAAACTAGATAATAATGAGAGGGCAATATGACTGCGTTTTTGGACTGTCACTTTAGTATACCTAACCCTGTTTGTTCTCTAAGCTACCATCACTTACATTGGTATATATAGTAGATTGGAGTTTCATTCTGAGTTTGAACAATCCTTTGCCTCCATCATGCCACTTGACATCTGGTACGCTGTTTCTGTGCATAGCAGGATTCTCATGCTGCAGATAATTCGGAGCCAATATTCCGGCTATCGGTAGAATATGATCGCCATCACATATTCTGTAAAGTGGTCAATACATATATAAAATCATGGTCATTCTTCGGGGGTTAGTCACAGCAAGATTGGCTAACAGTTTAGTTGTCCAATGAAGTTCATTGGGTTGTTCAAATAAGTGAATCAGAAAAACATTCATCAGCGGTCAACAATTCAGAAAACAGAAATAAACTTCTTGATTGAATGTGTCGCGCATATTAGATCTTGTGAGGGAATATTACATGAAAAAAGCACAGAAGTTATAATCGTACATAATTTCTATGCTTGTAGCTATACGAAACAACGCTGCTCCATAGCACAGTTGATCACATCACAGAAACCTCTAGAATACCAAATTAAACGACTTTAAAAAACCTAGAGCTGGTACAGTCTGAAAACCAACCCAAACTGATATGTTGCCAGAGGGAAGTGGTAATTTTAAGCGACCTAAGTTTAGCTCCACCAGGGAGGCTACGCTTAGATAAACCCAATGTGACAAATTTTTTTTCATTTGATAAGCCTGTGCGTAAATCCCAGAGTTATTTTCCCTTAAACCAAGAGAGGACAACTCCCTCTCCGAAATAGTAAATGAATTGATATTATCACATACCTTTTCTGTCTCATGAGAGGTATCCAGCTGTAGCCTACAACAGTGTCCACACCGCCTCTCACGCTCTGTCTCGACTGCTTCACACTAGACTCACAGCTTACATGATAGAAAGTCATCAGAAGGTGGTGTCGTTCTGTTATCTCGCAGGGGAGACAAATCTTAATCTCCTCGTAAAAGTCTGGTGACTGCACGTGGTGTACCACAGCACATGTGGCTACCGATGTAAACACACTGCAGCGTGGCTTACTGTATATACACTGCAGTGAACAAGTAAGATAATCAAGGGTAACAGCATAATTCTAGTGTCTATGATGAAATACGTTTGCAAAACACAATTGAGAAACTTGTGGGTATATTGCATGACTACATAGGAATATTATACAACGCTATAAAATTATGCTATACGGTACCTATAAATTAGTTCGTAGCATCATTGTGCGCAATACTTAGATAAATTTGTCAGCCTTGTCTCAAAAATTATGTAGAGATATTAGCAAGCCTTCATGATATTTCCATTTAAACACACTGGTATGTTCAGTACCCTGTTTACACTTCACAACATTATACATGTATGGTTAATACACACAGTACATGTTTAGTACACACTATACAAGACCATTACATACCTTGAGCGGTAAAGTGCCTTCGTCATCTGAATCTCTCAGCTCTACACATACCGCTATGTTACGAGCCTGAAACAATGAATAATATTCATATCAATATTAAAGATTGACTATACAACTTTCAGGAACAATCAAAAACAGTGTAACTGATTAGGATTAATGTGCCGTTATTCAGATTGAGATAACTCCACAAACTTCTGCTAGGATACCAGTCGTATCGAATAGAATGAACAGTCAATGGACTCTCTTTTCTGTCAAAACGCCAGTGAATGGCTCAATATTAAAGAAAAGTAAAAAAAAGTCAAAAAATTCAGAAAGGAGGAAAATCTGCTCATTCAGACAATGAGATATCAACAATATTTAGATAATAGGATATCAACAAGCCTTGATATTCTTGATGTTGTCACATTTGACACTCCTCGGGTAGACGTACAGATGATTTCTGTATACAGAGTAGGGTAGAGCAGAGTCTGGTAGACCAGTGGTAAACTGTTCTACTTCCAACACCGGCTTACGATCTATCTTCAGTGGAAAGGGCTTAACGACATCCAGAGATGGTGTCAAAATACCTGAAAAACAGAGAACTTCATTTAACAAATGTTACGTTTTCAAAAATGGCTTCACGGCATATCCAGCGAAAGATATATTATTTCGGGGATAAAAAGAACTACCTAATGGTACAAGTACGATGCAAGCCACTTCTCAAAGAGAGCAGCCCTTGAAAATGGCAAATGGTGTCATAGGCAGTATAGTTGGTGGGAAGGTTTAAATTGGTAATGGAGAAAAAAGATCACTATCAATAATTATTATTAGTAATTGGAATTCCAATTATAGTTTAAAGCAGCAGTTATGTTGCAGCACAGAGAAGATACAATAAAGCCTGTTGGACCCTAGACGGTTCACCAATTCTCACTCATTACAGACAATATCATTAATTGAAACACGAATATAAGCTTCCGTGTCAAAGACACATCAATGGCATTATTTGACAACAGCTAAAGCAACCATTTTCAGCACAGATTGTCACCAAAACTTGTAACAACATTATGCAGACACCCGGCATAACGTTCATTCTGTTTACATTCGCCATGATCAACCTTAATGCGTGAACATAAGTCTAAGTGCTCAGACTCCTAGTAAAGTTGAATAGGGCTTGTTGGTGTTTACAGGTGCCTTCCTATTATTTTCCAATACCACCCAATCACCTTGCAGCACTCCTGACTGAGTGTTGAACAGCCAATCTGATTTTGACTGAGTGTTGTGTATACGTCATTGGGAAATTCCAATAAATAGGAAGATAAATCCTATGTTAACATGCCCTACAGGGGGTGCTCATTATTCAAACGGAAGAGGAGAACGATAGTGGGTCCTACAAATTTGACCCAATTTGTAGTATGAGCACTTAGACATCATGAACATTTACTTCTACCATTTGCAAACCATTCCAAACAACATCAGCAACACACAAAATATACATCGAAGGAATAATAATGAAAATATATATCACATGGATGCATTTTAGTTTCTTTACCTCTATCCCTGGCGTCAGCTGTGAATGGGAAAGGTAAAATCTTCACAAAAATAATACACAATATTGACAAATACGATCGAAACGGGTCATTGAAAATTGAGGATGATGGCAGAGTTCAGCAGAAAGTGACCTACATTTTTGAGGACCACTGTAGAATATACAGTCAGCATGTCTTCAGTTACACTGTCAGATTCATTTACACATGTAGGCACATCTACATTGGAAGTGAGCAATCGGAAATATTTGTTGCAAAAAGAAATTTTCCCTTAGCATTTGTCAGAGAATCAAAAGTTTTTAATGGAGAACTTTTATTTCAACTCTCCAACTATCATGCCACAAAAATAAACACGCAGATAAAAGAGTGAAAGAAATGCACAAACCTTCCATTTTATCTCTGTTAGTGTACATATCTAGCACCAGTTGAAGCGTGGCGGGTATCGCCACTAGTTTGGACACTTTGTCCTGCCTGTTGAGGTCAGATAAATGTTTGAGTATGTCGTCCTCGCTGAGACGAGACGACTCCTGCCTGTACAGAGGCAGGTTACCTGCTGTCAGATCCAGAGCTGTCGAACTGCCTGAGTGTCTACACAATGGCCTGAAGGAGATAGGAAAAACATTGTATGAGACAAGGAAGATGTGGGTAAATGAGTTGTTGAAATTTTGTTGTTGAATGTTGTTGAAATTTTGAAAATTAAGCAAATGGGGTCACACTATAAAATATTATCTTACTGTCTCCCACAAACATGCAGAATGGTGTGGGTTAATATTATATGACTGACTATTTTTATAAAGAAGAAACTGACAGGAACACCAACTCAATTGCATGCTGAAGCAAAATACGATGTTTCACTAGTTTGTTTATTACTACAGCCATTTTCTAGATGTTCTTGATCAAGTCATGTAGCTTCTAACATTTGTTGAGAAACTCTCTAGATTGAAATCACACTACCACTCACTTTGCAGCCCATGCGAAAGGCATCCTGTAGTGTCCTATATGCTGACAGTATTGTCTCATCTGTCTGTGGACTTTGGCTCCAGTTTTGGGATCGTCTCCCTTAAGATACGGGTCTACAGACGCTGAGATGCCGCCCTGAAGTACTTTCTCCACTAGTATTACTATATACAACTCTGTGTGAAGACTGTTCACGCTGAACAATAACTGTAACAAATAATAATAATGCAATATAAAAGAATATTATGTAATATCATGTAGAATGCAGCTCTTAGCTTGGTGCACTCATTGCTAAGTTATTTTTGCAAAATACAATTTCAGGGGCCGGCCATGCACAAAATACATGGGGCAGACACAGACTGGTCCTCAGACTACATTGCATCAATGAACTCAGGAAGTTCACTGACTGCATAAATATCTTCCTCATCAGAATAACATACACAAATTGGAGTTGTCTTCTATAATGAACCTCAAATGTCAGAGAGAAAACAACTCCCACACAATCTGATCTGATTGAACCAATTAATCATTGTTTCATTGATTATATTTGCTATTCAATGAGATTAATGGGGCGTTGATGCAATCGAGCAAATAATTGGTGCACCCATGACTATTATCAAACTTTTTATTCCTAAATACAATTATTGTCTCACCTTGCCAGGTCTTGTGAGCCATTTCTCATTCTGTACTCGTATTTTAGGTGAGGTCATTTTTCCCTGTACCGTGTTGAGCATATCGTGACCCATCACTAACTCATCCGGTATCATCTTATATACTGTGTCACTATTACAGTCCAGATACACATTCTCTGATACTTTGCGACCGTCTCGGGCATCATAAAGCGCGAAGGTCAGGAAAAATGGCTCCGGCTAGAAATAGAAAAGTATAGGACATTATTCGTTGGCGCATTTTACATTACAGCAACACTGGCAAAATCTAAATTATCACAGGTTCTTCAGGTAATTTGGAGTCTTGGACACAAATTTTTGCTGTGAAGGAATAATATTTTGAGAAAGCAAATGACAGCATCTTTATTGCATCCATAAAAAACTACCTAGGTATTCCTATTCCAGCCGACAATACAAATGTATGTACTACTGATTTCAAACTCAGTAAATTATTATATGTCAATAGCCTTACTACCTGCAAACTATTCCATTGGATAATAATTTAGAGCTTTTTATGTCTATACAAGATCAGATTGTTTGTTGTTTATTCATTGAGATACCCCCCTGAGTATGACACTACACTATGTACTATGAGATCTTATCTAGAAACGGAAGAAAACTGAATAAAAAATCATGATCATTTCGGTATGTGTCCACATTGCACAGTGTGTGATTTTCCTAGGGATACTTGGAGTCATTTTTCAGCGACAATAAGATCTCCAATGTCACAATGATATTGCACTTCTGCATATTTATTTTACACTGTGTCAAGTTTCATGAATGGAGTCATACTAGCTAGTGGACTGTCCTTGACAGATACGATCATAGTTCTTGTGAAATTGTTCATGACCACAACCCTAGATGACCACTCAGGTGAAACTGTTGCTTAATTCACTGGAACCAATAAATAAAGCACTACCAAAGATAATAAATTCAACATCGACACAAGACTGACAAATCAAATGACTCATTTGTTGAATGCATGCATTGTAGCAGCTCTAAGTAACTGCGTAAAAATGTACACCCATACAATTGCATTGCCTCACCACAGCAGCAATGGTTAATTTCTTCACAAAGATAAACTCACATTATCAATCACTTCAGAGCCTGTGTCTTCTGCAACATTAGCCTGAAGTTTCAGCTTGAACTCTTGTAGTAGTAATGTAAATCTATTAGGAAATTTCTCCTCAAACTTCCCCACTTCCTGCTCACGATCCTTGGCATTACGCTAAAAAATAGGCAAAGTAAATGTTGAAACATGATGTGCATGTGACAAGCAAGCAATCCCAAGCATAGTATAAAACTAGTAAACATACATAGATGCAGAGTATCCTAGTCAAAGTTCTAGATCGAGTAGAGTTTGTGGCGAACATTCTCAAATTCCTTGATAGTAACGGGCCGAATTTACTCGTATTAAGAGTTCGAGCATAACAAACATTGTAACAATAAAAGAACAGATGCTCGATCCTTACATCAGGCTACATGCCTTAGCCTTAACCTTAATTTGCTTCCAACCAAAAGGAAACAAAAACAAAGGCAAATTCGTAATGTCGCACCAACAATTGACCATGTGGGCAGCATTCCTAAAATGCTTCAATTTCATGATCCCATGTCATTGTAGTTAAGTTTGGCATAGAATGTTCGGTTTAAGTTTACACTGTTGATAATGTTCCAAAAAGTTCTGAGTTGTACTCTTACCGGTAGCTGCGTGTAGACATTGAAAAGACCACATCTTTTCTGTCTACGTTCTCTAGCCAGCGACGAGTCAATTTCCCTCATATAACGAGTGATGTCATGATAATCTCCTGACGGCTTGTAGTTTTCAGTCATGTCATTGCCGTTTAAAGACATAGAATCCTCTGAAGAAACGAAACAGCAGAACAACTGTGAAAAATTGCTGGCAGAGCTGACTATATAAGCTCCAAATCTGCACACTCAAAAATCAAGTTTGATCTAGAGAAACGTACATAAGCTCATGGCATAGCTAGCAATTTTTGCAATTGTGTGTTACATAATATGTACTATAAAAGCCGCTACAGGATACATATGGCCATTTGGGTCTGAACGTTATACATAGCCAGGCCGGGTTCTGAGGCATTACAAAGCAACGTCTAGGTTCGGGGCTTGGTTGGTTGGCTGCAAGTAAGCACTTTTTTTACAGATTTACTGATGAATTCCTGATGATCCTATTTTTATTAACAACTTGGTATTTTTTTTTCCGCTTGCTAAATAGCCTATCCCCAAGCGCTCCTGGGGCTTTGAGTGGAGGGATAGGTAGGCTCTATGGCAACACCCCAACTTATTCTCCAGGAGTATTTAATAATGGCTAGTAAAGCCAAATTTTGCATAATTGGTACTAGGGACGGCCTAAAGCAGGAAAAGCTGATATAGGAGAATTCGGATAGAAATATAAGCAACTTCAGCCAATACGTCTAATGCTACTAATTATCAACATGGGGAAAGAGATGAATTTGCCTGTCATCTATGACTTTTTCAATTATGGTAAACATACTATAAACTCATTTCACGGGTACGAAAGGTAGATGAAAAGCCTAACTATCCGCCTTGGGTAAAAAATACTTCCGAGTCTTGTATGCAGTGATTGTTACACAAACCTATTTTTGGATTCTCTCCTTCAGTTGAGTCTGAAAATACATCATGTTTATTGATTGGATAAAATAAGCAACGTCTGAGGAATGGTAGGCTTTGACTCTAAATTAGGTGAAGCTTGGGTCACCCACGACCGAACTCCACCCAATCCATTGTCTGAACATTTAGACTAGAGATGTATAATAACCGTGCATTTGACCGATGCACCTCCTATCTTACTTAAAGTTTGAGCCTTTCAGACCAGCTTAAATGTCTTTTTATTGCAAAAGGTGACATACTTGATGACAACTGAAACAGAACATGTAGTAATAACCATTAAATGCTGACTTATATAACCTCCAGCAGGTCAGCTATTTCAGTTCTTACCATCAGTTCTTGTACTGCGTTGTGAGATATTATCAGAGCTGATTACTGTCTTAATGACTTGTATCCATTCACGCATTTCAGCATCCGACTCAGCAGCCATTGTATAGAATGATCCGTCTTGCATACGGATAGTAAATGCATTCCTGGCACCTCCATTCTTAGCAGGCTGCAAGAGACGCAACGCAGTGATTTCAAATACAGGTATTTACTTTGCTAACTATCATAAACAGAGTGCAACCTATACAACTGGACCAATATACACTAAGCAATATCTATAATTCTAAGGCAATGTTTCAAACAAATCCTTTTTTTCTAATCCAGGAAAGACCCCAATCTGTGAGCTATAATGCAAAAATTGTTTGCTAAAGAACCATTTTCTGTGATTATGATGAGCTTGCTGTACCAGAACAAAGTCCAGGGAGCTAGAAAGCATGACCTTGTATAGCAGTGAGTTAACACATGTAACATTCCATCTACATCAAAATCGGAAAATTTAGACAACCTAGAACCAGCGTAGAGGCAGTTCAGGTAGATTCATCGCTCAACGCTGGTACTGGGTTTTACACATCAACATCATGAATCTTCCGCCTATCAGGTTCAGGAAAACTTATCATGTCTGGTTTGTTCACTATTCCTACAATTTCTTGCAGCTACTCATGTGTGGTTTCCCAATAATTAGGCGTGGTTTTCCCACTATTTGTGTGCGGTTTTCCAACTATCGTTGCACAGTTTTCCTACGACTCACTCACCAGCACTTCCACAGCGGAGTCGAGGAAGACCTGGCCTTTAGAATCAGATTTCTTCTCATCCTTGCATATCTCCATAGCGTATGTGGAGTCTGGTTGCTTCTTAAGGTACACATACCGCCTCTTAAAAGACTGAATGATATACAAGAACATGATGAAAACATTATTAGACATTGCATAACAAAACAACTCCAACTTTATTCACACACAACTCCTTACTGCGGGCAGCTGTGTCAAGTTGAGAGCTAAAACCTTCATGCAGTCTGTTGATATCTAGATGTGTGTACTTCTAGAAACATACAGTATATTTGCCATACTACCACTACAGCGCAACGCATATTCTACCTAAAATTTCATACTCTAGTACATGATTGGCCACATTATGCCCAAACTTTATAGCACAAAGCGCGCATTACATATACTAGCACAGATGATCAGAAAATGATTGGAACTTTGTGCACATTGGTAATGTTTCAGCTTGTGTAATGCACACAGACCCCTACGGCTCTATGATATGATAGGAAAATCTTTCAATTCACAACAGGGTCGTATTTGAAATTATGGATGGGGAAGGTAAAGGATGTAATTCTACACAATCGCCCTTGGCAGAAAACTG
>ERZ1740070.2159-NODE-2159-length-11524-cov-6.310053_pt1 | contig 11524 bp, 10 predicted proteins | sample MGYA00581734_ERZ1740070 | MGnify/ENA primary metagenome ERZ1740070 (study PRJEB43018, sample SAMN04849744) | marine metagenome | isolation source: floating plastic debris | place: Pacific Ocean | collected 2008-09-01 | study: EMG produced TPA metagenomics... | reverse complement strand
TCACGTTACTTACACTACTCATTGAATTATTCATGGAAACCATACCAGTATCGGTTGACGTTACTCGGTCACGGACGCGGCGGCGAGGGATACGAGATTCAACGGCCGATGTTGCTGCCATCCCTGTAGTCGGCTGGGGCTGGGGCTGGGGCTGGGGTTGAGGGGTATGGTTCTCTTGTTCGTAGAGGTTTTGATACTCCTCACCGTCCATTTCGTCATATTCATACTCATAGTCGGCTGGATCGTTAAGGCCAACAAAGTCACGTAATTTAGTAAAAATGGTGCTCACGGCTGAAACTCCGTCATGGCTAGTACTAACTTGGCTAGGGAAAACTCTCAACGCTTGATTGATCAGGGATTGAGAGTTTGTTTGAGACTAAAGTGGACCGTTGATGGTTTGAAATATCAGTTCCTAAAGCAAGGTTACTGATAGCTCTAACCCCATTACCTAAGACCAGGAATACTTTAGACTCCTTGTGCTCAAACGGCAATGGAAGAGCAAACGTCATAAGGTGTGAGTACGTTTGCAATGGTTTATCAACCCAGAGAATTAACCCTCTTTAGTCGATATTTGAAAATACCCTCGTGTAATAGTTTGGGCATAACTTTGAGCCACAGTATACACGAATCGATCAAAAAAAATCACCAATTTCAAAAATAGGTCTAAATATCTTGATCTTTTTTGTGGATAGGGTGGATGTAATGGACCAAATCCCTCACCTACGGGAGCCAAACAGGGTAGTTCCTAATCGAATGATATTTGCTCCTGCTGCGATCGCAAGCGGAAAGTCCTGGGACATTCCCATCGAAAAGTAACGAATTTGCAGCGGCGTTTCATGATGATTTGTCATGGTCTGACCCAGGGCATAGGCGCGCTCAAAAAATGATTGGGTTTCAGTCAGCAACAGCCCATAGGGAGGAATGGCCATGATCCCCTCTAATTTGAGATGGGATAGCTGAGCTAATGTGGGCAATGCGGCTAAAAGATCGGCCTCATTCCAGCCACTTTTATTGGGGTCGGCCAACAGTTTCACCTGTAGACAACAAATCGGTGAGCGAGATAGCTCACCGGCTATGTGATCTAACCGCCGAGCCAGCTTTAGACTATCTACAGAATGAATCCAATCAAAATGTTGTACTGCTTTACGGGCCTTGTTGCTTTGGAGATGGCCAATAAAGTGCCAGGTGATATCCGTTAAGTCTGAAAGTTCTGCTTGTTTTGCGATCGCTTCTTGCACCTTATTTTCGCCAAAGTCACGCAGCCCAGCTCCATAGGCCGCTCGAATAGCACTGGCAGGAAATGTCTTACTCACAGCCACCAGCCGCACATGATCAGGTAGCTTAAGCTGCTCCACACGTTGAGCAATCTGCTGGCTGGTCTGTGGCTGTTTATTTGCAGGTTGAGAAGGTTCTTGCGATGTCCCTGCCGCGTTCATCATTGAAACGTTCGTTTATATACCTTGTTTAGCTGCTCAAACTCGCTATATTGACCGGCCTGACGCAAGATACGAAGCCGCGTTTCTAGCATCATGCGGGCCTCGGTGCGACCGATCGGGTCAAACAGCAAACCTGCTGCTCGATCGCTCTTTGCAAGAAAAAATAACCGTTGGGCATAGAGGGTGGTAAATAGCTCTTTATCGCCATCCACCAGGCAAATCCGAAACAACAGCCCAAAGTCGGGGTGGTTAAGATAAGTTTCAGTGCTCATTAAAGGGGTGCGACAAATGTGAGAACAAGGGACAGTTAATACAGGATTTATTAAAAGCAGCTTAATGCTATTGATGTTCTATTATCGGCTAAGGCTAATCGATGAAGCATAAACCTTGTCTAACAGGATGTCAAAACCCCGTTTAGCGAAGCCAGCCTAATCAGACCATAAACAGATGACTCAAGCTGTCTGATGCAGAATAGAAGACAATGGTAGGAAGTTTACAGCGTTCTCCTCACTATCTTCAATAATTCGTTGATATTGCTTCGAAGCAACAGCATTATCTCTGGATTGATTTAATGTGAAATGCCGAGTGCCATCAGCTGGGCCTTGGCTTTTTGTAAAGATTCTAACCACTCTTGATGGGGGTCGCTATCGGCGACAATGCCAGCGCCTACTTGACCCCAGACAGTATGGGTATCTGTCGCTGTTGGGGTTAACAGCAGCGTACGAATCAAAATGTTAAGGTCCAAATGCCCTCTTTGATCTAAATAGCCGCAGGAGCCATAGAACAAACTTCTGCGTATGGGTTCTAGATTTTCAATAATTTCCATACAGCGAACCTTGGGGCAGCCGGTGATGGTGCCGCCAGGAAAAGTGGCTCGAATGAGATCGATAGCATTGCACTCAGGCCGCAGGGTACCAATGACATTGCTAACAAGATGCATAACATGGCTATAGCGCTCAATCACCATTAGCTCATCCACCTGGACTGAGCCCCAGGTGCAGACTCGGCCTAGATCATTACGTTCTAGGTCCACCAGCATAATGTGCTCTGCCTGTTCCTTGCGATTCGTTTTTAGGGTCTGGGCAAAATCGTGATCGGCTTTTGGGGTATGGCCTCGGGGGCGAGTGCCGGCGATCGGGCGAGTCTGGGCCGTTTGCCCCTTGAGCTGCACCAGACGCTCGGGAGAACAACTAATAACATGACCCCATGGAGTCCGCCAGTAGCTGGCAAATGGAGAGGGATTGATCTGGTGGAGCTGTCGGTACAACTGCCATGGGGAATTATTGGTTTCGGTCTGAAATCGCAGAGAAAGATTGACCTGAAAAACATCCCCAGCACGAATGTGGTCTTTAGCTTTTTGTACGGCTGTTTCAAATTGAGGTTGGTCAGAGCACAGGGTAACTTTTTTCGCACTCTGGTGTGGGTGGAGGATGTTGTCTGAAAGATGGTGCTCAAGCTGCTGCACCATCTCGTTGATATCTTCTGGAGCTGTCGCTGCGAGCCACAGCTGCTGTTGCTGGTGGTCTAGAATGGCAAATTGTTCCGGTTCGTACCAATAGGCCACTGGAAAAGGCAGGGAGTCTTCTTTGTTATGGGGAAGGTGCTCAATTTCCCAGGCCGTGTCAAAGCCGAGCCAGCCGAGCCAGCCTCCAACAAAGGGGAGATCCGGCGGCGCAGATGATTGGGGAGCGCGTGGTGCAGGTTCTTGGTTAGAGAGTAATCGCTCTAGGGTGGGTAAAATCTCACCGATGGCGGGTGTAAAGAGTTGGGGCCGTCCTGCTAACTGACGAGGTGCTCCAGCACATAGGGAATAGCGAATTAAATGTTCGGGGGCTCCGTCTACGTGATCGGGACTTTCGAGGAGAGTTGCGATCTCAGATGAACAGAACAACGCTTCAAAGACGTCAGCGCCGCTGCGGTGCTTGAGGGCAAGCTGATGCCAATATCGCGGCTGCAAGATTGGTGTATTGGGTGATATGTCAGAAGAAAAGGGCAAGTAATAGAGGAGTAATGATCGGTGAAAGCTTTGATGGGAAAGGCTCTAAGGAATAGGGATTTTACAACATCCAAAAACTATGTCTGAAGAGGCGTTCCACGGGACGTCTGTACGCTCTAAAGATAGAATTTGGCTAAATCCTTATGCCTAAGTCGGGTTGCCGAGTGCAAAACGACCCCACCAAAAGAAAACAAGAGTCACTAGAAATACCCAATCCCACCAGCGTAGCTGCAGCTGATGCCATTGCACCTGGTGATGATCTGGGCTGGTGAAGCCGCGCACTTTCATGGCACCAGCAATTTGCTGTGCTCGCAACAGTAAGTTGTCAAGCAGTCGCTCTGCCACCATCAGCCAGATTTGAGTCGCGTGACGCCACCCCAGTTTGCGCCAGTTAATGGCGCGGGTACGTACAGACCGCACCAGGTTTTGAACTTCCTCTAGGACAAGGGGAATAAACCGTAGGGCCAGGGTGAGGGTGAGGGCGATCTCGGTGACCGGTAGCTTAAACCATCGCAGGGGAGACATCAGCTCTTCGATGGCTGCAGTGATTTCTTCTGGAGCGGTAGTGAGAAGGAATAAATTAGTGCTGTAGATGAGGGTAAATAGAAGCGTGCCCACCTTCACCGCCAGCTTGAGAGACTTTTGAGTAATCTGTAGCCACTGTAAATCGACGATCACGTAGCGGTAGCCGGTTTCCGGTAAGCTGCCAGTGATTTCAAAGGGAGTATCTAGGCTTGCGATCTCAGCTGGTGTGGGCCAGCGAGGTTGGGTGACTACAGCGATACCATCTGGCATCACCATAATTAGCAATGAGGCCAGAGTAAACAAGATCAGCAGCCCGCCCATTTGCTGACGCCATACTCGCCATGGAATTCGCGCTGTTAACGTTAGCAGTGTCAAAAGAGCTACCAAAGCAATCCGCCAGGCCGTATTTGCTAAAACTGGTGTCAGCAAAAAGCTGAGTAACCATGCTAGTTTTACCCGAGCATCGATCCGGTGTAGCCACGTAACCGGCTGCTCTAGATACAAGCCTATCGGTAGGGAGCGGAGTAGATCCATGGGGGGGATAGTTCTGAGTGAGGCGCTTACTGGTGCAGATAGGTTTGAATTCTCAGTTTTGAGCTGAAATCAGAATATTGGTTAATTTGGTGGCAGTTTAGAGGAATACAGCTCAACACTCCCTCTTGCCAGACCCTTAAACTTTAGTTGCCCTATTCGAGCTTTCTCTATCGAGATCGCGAATTTTCTTACCACGCCACAGGAGACGAATAGGAGTACCCTCATAACCGAGGTTTTCGCGAAACTGACGTTCTATATAACGACGGTAGTTGTCGGTAAATAGTTTGGCAGAATTTAGAAATAAGGTAAACGTAGGCGGGCGCACGCTGACTTGAGTGCCATAGTAAATCCGTCCTTGTTTACCCTGTCGCGTGGTAGGCGGTGAGTGCCAGCTGACCGCGTCCTCCAACACTTCGTTGACGACAGCCGTACTCACTCGACGACGGTGCTGTGCTACGGCTTCATCCACAGCGTCTAAAATTTTAGGCACTCGCTGACCGGTGAGGGCACTTACATAGAGCCGTGTGGCCCAGTCTAGAAAGTAAATCTTGCCACCTAATTTTTTGTCGTACTCATAGATAGTGTGGCTATCTTTTTCAATTGCGTCCCACTTGTTGACCACAATGATGCACGCCCGCCCATCATCCTCAATGCGGCCCGCTAATTTTTGATCCTGCTCGGTTATGCCATCTAGGGCATCGATGACTAGCAGCACCACATCGGCCCGTCGAATTGCTTTGAAGGAACGGTTGATACTAAAAAACTCAGGACCGTAGTTGACATTCTTTTTTTTACGAATCCCAGCCGTGTCAATCAAACGGTATATCGTTTCTTTGCGACGCACTACCATGTCAATGGTGTCGCGGGTTGTGCCCGATATGTTACTTACAATCGAGCGATTTTCCCCAACGAAGGCATTTAGCAAACTAGACTTACCGACATTAGGCCGACCCACAATGGCGACTCTAATTTCATCCTCCTCTTCGATCTCGTCAGTAGACGGCAGATGGGTAATTAAGGTGTCTAGCAGCTCGCCTGTGCCACTACCATGGATGCCTGATACCGCATAGGGTTCACCCAGACCGAGTTCCCAAAACTCAGCGGCTTGAATAAATCCTTGATCTTCTGATTCACACTTATTGACGGCCAGCAGTACCGGGACCGACTGCTGGCGTAGCCAGGACGCAATTTCGCGATCGCTCTCATTGAGACCTTCTTGTCCGTCGACCACAAAGATTGCAGCCTTAGCTTCAGCTAGGGCCAGCATGGCCTGCTCTCGGATATGGGGTAGGAACTCAGTGTCATCATCAAACACCAGACCGCCGGTATCTACCACCATAAAGTCACGATCTTGCCAGAAGGCTGGCTGGTAGGTGCGATCGCGAGTGACACCAGGTTGGTCATAGACAATTGCCTCCCGTGCTCCGGCCAGTCGATTGACCAGAGTCGACTTGCCCACATTGGGACGACCAATAATTGCAACTACGGGCAAAGCCATGGGATACCGGCAAATAAAAAGCAGACGATCATTGTAACAATATGTGCCAGATGATTTTTTTATCTAGTGACAAACTTTCCGTATAGTCATTCTGTGCCGAATTGGGCCCGTTCAGAAATTGTAGGTTTAGATGCTTCGTCAGCGTTGATTCAACACTTAGAGAAAGCAATCGTTCGTATTTTGTACAATGTCATCGTCGCTACGTAGACTACCCCTAGTCATCGTTCTATGACCTTCGCCACTGGCTACTCCATACCTCAAACAGAGCAGCGACGTTCTCCACGCGAAACGCTGCCCACCATGTATGACTTACCTAGCGAGTTTCCTGAGGAGCCCGGTTTGCCTGACGAGTTTCATGATTTTCAACCCCAACTGCTAAGCCGTACCCTACCCTTAGAAGCTTGTACCGCTGACAATCGGTTCACCGGCTCAGGCATCAACCTTTACTACGATGTCCACCATCCTTGAAAGGAACTAGGGGTTGATCCAGACTCGATTTAGAGGTCAGTAAGTACTGCCTAGCTGTGCAAGTTCCAAATCAAAGGATTGCTTGCATATCAGCCTTAGCCTCGCGGCGTAGCTGTTTGGAAATGCGAAATAACTCTTGTCCAGTGTGCAAGTAACTATCGTCGTAGGTAAAGGTGAACCGCTCGATCTCTTCAATACCGTCCTCTATCTGATTGAGGCAGTAGTAAAGATTCGCCGCGACCTTGGCTGCCTGGGGTGGATTTGGCATCGATTTAAATTTTTGCTTGGCCTTCTCTAATGATTCGCGGCAGTTTTCCAAATAGTCTTGAAAACTTTCCATCAGTTCATCGTCAAAGGGATCGGCGGAAAGGTTTCGTACCTCGGCCTTTAACGGGCTGATAATTTTACCAATCAAACGATCAATTGGATTGTAGACAGTGCGAATCCAGTGGGTAAGTGAATCGTCTGATCTTTGGTTGGCCTTGCGCCGTTGCTGATACTGAGCACTAATATCGCTGGCGCGTTGGGTTCTACCCCCGTCCCGTTGGGCATCGTAGCGTTTACGCGCTGCCGGATCGCCGAGCACCTCGTAAGCGGCATTGATCTTAGCAATATGCTCATGATCCCCATTGCTATCTGAGCGACTATCGGGATGATGTTGCTTAGCCAGGCGGTGGTATGCCCGTTTGATATCGGCTTGGCTGGCCGATTCGTGCAGTTCTAGGATTTTGTAGTGATTAGAGGTCACCATTGGCCAGTACGAGAATCAGTCTTTATTTTATGGGTAAAGAGTGGGGGGTTTGAATTCGATCATCGGCATAGGTCTGCTCTAAAACCAGCTTGCAATCCTATCCGTTAGCTGGCTGACAAACCGGACAGTAGTAAAATCGTCGATTACTGGCAAAGTCTTTGACAATGGGTGTTTGACAGACGCGGCATGGGCGACCAGCTCGACTAAAGACCCAATGACGATAGTGCGATCTCTTTTGGCCTTGCGCTTTGAGCTGGTTGGCAAGATCTAAATCGTTGGTAATCCCGTTATATCGATAAGACTGATACGGGATGGTAATGCTGGCTTCTGCTAGAGCCTCTAGCTGGTCATCGCTACAGTCAATCGGCCGCAGACGCGGGTGAATGCAAGCAACAAAGAGAATCTCGCTGCGTAGATAGTTGCCGATTCCGGCTAAGAAATGCTGATCGAGATATAGGGTTGCTAGCTGTCGCCGCTGATGTTGCTTGAGCAGCTCAAGGATGTGTTTAGGGCGTAGCTGAGGGTTTAGAACATCAGGACCGAGCTTACTCAAAAACGGATGGGTGGGAATTTGTTCGGGGGTAAGCACCTCAATATCAGAGGCGCTGTAGAGTAACGCTGATTTTTGGGTGTTGTGGATGGCCAGCCTTAGTTGACGTTTGGTATCTGGATAGCTATGGGCTTTACGCACCATCCAAACCCCGTAGAGCTGATTGTGGCTGTAGATGCTTAGCTCATTATCAAAGTGAATAAGCAGGGCCTTCCCACGGGTTTCAACCTGGCGGATTTTGCGGCCAGTTAGCTTCTTTTCGTAGGGTTTGAGATGCTCAAAGGCAAAGAATATCTCATCGGTAACTTTAGCTTTAACGGCCTGCTCGATTTTATCGGCAGCTTTTCGAATTTCGGGACCTTCTGGCATAGGGGCAGATTATTCTTTGTGCCACAGCTTAATTGTTTTATCAGAGCTGGCGCTGGCCATGTATTTACCGTTGGGGTGAATTGCGATCGCAGTCACCGAATTACCATGCTCCGAGAATGTCTCCACCAGTTCTCCGGTTTTGGTATCCCACACTTTGACACAGCTATCACCACCCGCACTAATAACGGTGCGCTGATTGGGTGCGATCTCAACCGAATTTACTTCGCGCGTATGCCCTTTAAGCGTATGAATCAAATTACCCGAGCGCAGACTCCATAACTTAATACAGCGATCCTTTCCGGCACTGGCAATCAATCGGCCATCAGTGCTGATGGTGACATCATTGACCGAATTTAAATGGCCCGAAAGCACTCGAAAAACTTCACCAGTTCTCAGCTGCCAAAGCCGAATCTTGTTATCAAATCCTCCAGTGATCACCAATTCCTCATCTGGAGAAATATCGACACAGCGAATCATCCCCGCATTTCCCGAAAGCGCCTTTAAGAGCTTGCCCTGCTCTAAATCCCACACCCCGACAGTGCGATCCTCGCTGCCGCTAATCAGCATAGAACCACGACGGCTAATGGCTACTGACGTCACATCGTGGTGATGTCCCTTAAGAACACGTATCAGGTTACCCGTATTTACATTCCACAGCCGAATCGTGTCATCGTCACTGCAGCTAGCTAAAACTTGGCCACGTGGACTAAATGCCAGTCCGTTAATGCCTCGGGCATGCCCTTTAAGAGACATTGTCAACGTTCCTGTAGACATGTCCCAAAGATTAACCGTGTCATCCCAACCCCCGCTAGCGAGCACCATAGCTTGTGGGCTAAATGCCACCGTGGAAACCCACGAATTATGTCCCTCCAAGGTGTGGGCGCAGACCCATTGAGATGGCCCACTGCTGGGGCCAGATGACTGAGATTTAGTGGATATCCCAGATGAGACAGGTTTGCCAAAAGATGACCCCGTAGAGGTTTTCTCTATACTGTTTGGCCCAAAAGATTTTGCCGCTGCTTGCCCAGAGCGTCCGGTGACTGGCCCGGACTTTCCACCTGACACTGGTCGAGATTGCCCCGTCGAAACCGGCCCAGATTTTCTAGCTGAGACTGGGCCAGAGCGCTCGGTAGAAACAGACTGTCCAGACTTTTTGCCTGATATAGGCCCCGTTGAGATAGGGCCGGAGCGCCGTTTAGGAGCGCCTGACCCGGTCTGGGGTCTTGCACTTTTGGGTTGAGAGATTCGCCCAGACGGTCGCGCATGGGAAATTGGCTGTGTATCAGACTGCCTCTTGGGTGGTGCTGTTGGCGGATGCTCTTTTCTAAATTCTGGACTAAGCTCCTGGCTGATTAGCTGCTCACTCACATTGCGACTCACATCCTGCCCGGTGCTGATAGCATCAGACATCAGGCTAGTAGTATCTTCAGGTCGTTGCCGAGTCCAGCCAGGCACTGATCGATGGTAGGCCGGTAACGCTTCTAGCTCTTGAAAAACTTCTGCTGCCGAACGATAACGCTCATTAATAAAGTCCTTGAGCATGCGGTCCAAAATAGCCGCTAATTCTGGTGTGGCAGAGCGGCCTGCAGCAATTAAGTGCTCTTGCCATAGCCAGCGCCCTTCAATCGGGCTGTAGAGCTTCTCTGGTTTACGCCCCGTCATCAAACAAATGCAGGTTGCCCCAAGGCTGTAGAGATCGCTAGATGGATAGGCTTCTCCACTACGAAGCTGTTCAATCGGGGAATAGCCTTCAGTGCCAATGCGAGTACCCGTATGCCTATCTTGATCGGATAGTGACACCTCCAATTGCTTAGCGATGCCAAAATCAATCAGAACCGGCTTATTATCCTTTTGACGAGCAATAATGTTGGTTGGATTAATATCTCGATGGATGACCTTGCGATCATGGATGAACTGTAAAACTGGCAAGATATAGTGCAGCAGACTACGAATCTTAGCCTCATCAAACGGTCCTTCCTTTTTAACTTCCTGCAGCAGCGTGTTACCTTCGATAATCTGCTGCACCAAGTAAAAATTTTCCTGTTGCTCAAAATAGGCCAACAGCGATGGAATTTGCGGGTGTTCCCCTAGCTCATTGAGGCGAACGGCTTCTTGCGTAAATAAAGTAAGGGCTTTATCAAAAGACTTATTACTCGATTGACGTGCAAACTGTTTAATAACGCAGCGTGTATTGAGGCGATCAATATCTTCTGCTAAGTATGTTTTGCCAAAGCCCCCCTGTCCCAACGGCTTTATTGGGCGATAGCGATTGCGTAGCAATTCTGTCAAGGGGCTTCCACACGATTGACACACAGTCACCCCATCAGGATTTACCGGCACCAAGCAATCAGGATTTAAGCAGCAGATCATCTCAATTGGCAGGACGGCTAAAGGTGACGCAAGTGGGAACGCTATTCTACTTTACCTATCAACCCATCTTTAGGGTGGCTGATTTCAGTGATGAGCTAGGTATTTTCCCGGTAGCAACGAAATACTCACCTTTGGTCGTATTATTTCTTCACAAAACTCAGCCTTTGACCAAAAAAAGTCATCCTTTACGGATAATAAAAATACGGTGACCTAGTTTCTATCCAAGCAATTCCATATGACCCTGGCGTCTTCATCTCCATCTGCTTCCAAGGCACACAAAAAATCTAAGGGTCTACGTCGAGGGGTCGTGCGCCCAGCTAAGGAACTCTGTAGCGATTGTGGCCTTTGCGATACCTCGTATATCCACTATGTAAAAGACGCTTGTGCATTTATCAAGCAGCAGGTGCCTCAGTTAGAGATTCAAAGTCACGGACGAAGCCGCGACTTAACTCAGGAAGATGATATGTACTTCGGTGTGCATCAGCAAATGATGGCCGCTCGAAAAACAGAACCCATAGAAGGCGCTCAATGGACAGGCATTGTTAGCTCTATTGCGATAGAGATGCTCAATTGTGGGCTGGTAGAAGGAGTGGTGTGTGTACAAAACACCAAAGAAGATCGCTTTCAACCAATGCCAGTGATTGCTAGAACGCCAGATGAGGTACTAGCAGCCCGTGTGAATAAACCCACCTTGTCTCCTAATCTGTCGATTTTGGACCAGATCGAACAGTCAGGTATGAAACGCCTGTTGGCCATTGGTGTGGGCTGTCAGATTCAGGCCCTGCGTGAGGTGCAGGATCACCTGGGCAGGCACTTCGGGCTGTGCAACATGAGCTAGGTTTTGAAAAACTCAATGTGCTGGGGACCCCCTGTGTTGATAACGTGACGCGAGCAGGGTTGCAAAAATTTCTAGATACTACCAGCCGTTCCCCAGAGACTGTGGTGCATTACGAGTTTATGCAAGACTTTCGAGTGCATTTTAAGAACAAAGATGGCTCCATTGAGAAAGTCCCTTTCTTTGGTCTTA
>ERZ1740070.2158-NODE-2158-length-11527-cov-5.531817_pt1 | contig 11527 bp, 8 predicted proteins | sample MGYA00581734_ERZ1740070 | MGnify/ENA primary metagenome ERZ1740070 (study PRJEB43018, sample SAMN04849744) | marine metagenome | isolation source: floating plastic debris | place: Pacific Ocean | collected 2008-09-01 | study: EMG produced TPA metagenomics... | reverse complement strand
GGGATGTGGATGGTTCTGTAGAGGCCTTGACCGATTCCTTCCAAAAACTGTCTACCGAAGAAATTCAGGTAAACATCATTCACAAAGGTGTAGGTGCGATTACAGAGTCTGATGTACTTCTAGCCAGTGCTTCTGATGCCATTATTATCGGATTTAATGTTAGGCCAATGGGCAATGCCCGTATGCTTGCCGATAAGGAAGAAATCGATATCAGAATGTACTCCATCATCTACGATGCCATTAATGACTTGAAAGATGCGATGGAAGGTATGTTGTCACCTGAAATCAAGGAAGAGGTTACTGGAAATGCAGAAATCCGGGAAACCTTCAAGATTTCGAAGGTGGGTACTATTGCAGGATGTATGGTGACCAGCGGAAAAATCTTCAGAAACTCTCAAATACGCCTCATCCGAGATGGTGTGGTGATTTTCACGGGTGAGTTGACCTCGTTGAAACGTTTCAAGGACGATGTAAAAGAAGTATCCAAAGGATATGATTGTGGTTTGCAGGTCAAAAACTACAATGATATCAAAGAAGGTGATATTGTAGAGGCGTTCCAAGAAGTGGCTGTGAAGAAAAAGCTATAAACGTTAAGCGAAAACCTATTCGATTTTCTTTTCTGGTTTAAGAAGCATCGCTTCCGGATACTTTTTGCGGACCTCTAGAAATTTTCGTTCAGCCTCCAATTTGGTTTTGAATTTTCCCAATCGCACGCGATAGGTTGGCGACTCGAATTCTATCTTGGAGTACCACCCTGGGAAATCAGATTCAACCCTGGTTTTTAAATTTTGGGCTTTTTGATAGCTGCCAAAACCTACTTGTATTTGGTAGTGGCCAATGTTGGAATTTACCTGTGAGTACAAGTTCAACAATTGGTCGATTTTTGCATCTTGTTCAATAGTAATACTCCCTTCCTGAGCTTGGGCAAAACAAGCAGGAATCGCTGTGAGCATCAATAAAATAAAGGTTTTTAGCATTTTATGCATTGGAATACAATTATTTGCGAACAAAGTTAGCATATCAAAAGTTAAACAGTGTGAAATCCATTTATTTAGAACAGTTATAAATTAGTATTTATAAATCTGTTAAGATTTTAAAAAATGGTCCTATGTCGTATTTTTGTCATCGATTTTTAGCACGGCCGAACCAATACATGTGTAGCTTTCAGAAACAATCGTGCCAAGAAATTTGATAGAAATACAGCAAGTATGAAAAAGGTTTTTAACCGCACTCTATTACCAACACTACTAGGTCTTTTTTTCCTGCTTTTTTCAACTTCATTTTATGGTCAAGAGGAAGCCGCTGCTGAAGCATCTGCTGAAGTGGCAGAAGCAACAGCTGCTGGAGGAGACCCTGCCAAGGGAAAACAACTTTTCAATCAGAACTGTGCTGCATGCCATGCGTTGAATCGTAAGATGACTGGTCCTGCATTGGCAAATGTGGAAACCAGACTTTCCGAAGAAGAAGGTCTCGACAAAGAATGGTTGTACGCTTGGATTAAGAATAGTGCAGGCATGATTGCTTCGGGCGATGCTTACGCCAATAAAATTTACAACGAATACAATCAAGCTGCGATGACGGCATTTCCTACGCTGTCCAATGCAGATATCGATAATATTTTAGCGTATACAGCTGCGCCACCACCAGCTCCAGTGACTCCTCCACCAGGGACAGAAGTGGCGGTAGCCGCGGGAGGCTCATCAGGAATCTCAAACGAAATTATTCTCGGAGCGTTAGCTCTAGTATTTGGTCTTTTGGTTGTGATGCTCGTCTTGGTGAATCAAACCTTGCGACGCATTGCAGAGGCTAACGGCGTTGTTCTCGAAAAAGCAAAAGCAGAAAAGCGAATTCCTATATGGAAAGCATTTGCTCAAAACCAGTTCTTGGTCTTAGTATCTGTGATTTTCTTGCTGTTGGGAAGTGCATACTTCGCTTACGGTTGGATGATGCAAGTTGGAGTGGATCAAGGATATGCGCCAGTGCAACCCATTCACTACTCTCATAAAATTCACGCAGGAGATAATAAAATCGAGTGTAAGTACTGTCACTCATCTGCTAGGGTTTCAAAACATTCAGGCATTCCGGCTTTGAATGTGTGTATGAACTGTCTCAAATCCATTTATGAGTACAAAGGCAATCCTGAGGGACCTAGTGCAGAAGATTTGGCCAATGGCTACACTAATGAATTCTACACAGGAGAAATCAAAAAATTATACAAGGCAGTAGGTTGGGATGAAGAAAATCAACAATACACAGGCGAAGCACAGCCTGTTGAGTGGGTCCGCATCCACAACTTGCCTGACTTTGCTTATTTCAATCACTCACAGCACGTAACGGTTGCAGGTGTCGAATGTCAAACTTGTCACGGACCTGTTGAGGAAATGGAAATTATGTACCAACATGCTCCATTGACCATGGGTTGGTGTATCAATTGTCACCGTGAAACCAACGTAAAAGTAGAGGGCAACGAATACTACGAAGCGATTCATGCCGAACTTTCAAAAAAGTATGGCGTCACAGAATTGACGGCTGCTATGATGGGTGGATTGGAATGTGGTAAATGTCATTATTAATAAAGAAGGAAATTCGAGATATATCGTATGGCATCAAACAAGAAATACTGGAAAAGTGAAGCGGAATTAAATCCGAACGATTCCATTGTTGAGACGCTAAAGCAAAACGAGTTTACGGAGCATATTCCCGTAGATGATTTTCTAGGGGATAAAGAAACCCTCTCCGATTCGTCCACCAATCGTCGAGATTTCTTAAAATATATAGGTTTTAGTACTGCTGCGGCCGCAGCTGCAGCTTGTGAAGGGCCGGTGCACAAATCATTGCCCTACGTATTCCAGCCTGATAGAATCGTTCCTGGCGTAGCAAATTACTATGCCACTACCATTGCCGATGGTTTCGATTTTGCCAGTATCCTTATCAAAACCAGAGAAGGACGGCCTATCAAAGTGGAGAACAATACCATGGCAGGAGTCAATGGTGGTGCTAATGCAAGAGTCCAGGCTTCTGTACTTTCTTTATACGACAGCAAACGTGTTCAAGGACCCAGCGCAAATGGTGAGCCCATTGAATGGAAGGTTTTGGATGCTACGGTACGCGCTAAGTTGGGAAGTTTGGCTACAACTGGTAAGAAAATTGTGTTATTGACGCAAACCTATGCAAGTCCATCTACTTCCCGTTTGATAAAAGATTTTCAGGTAAAGTATCCAAATAGCTCACATGTAACGTACGATGCTATATCGCAGGATGCTGCGTTGAATGCGTTCAATAGCATGTATGGAGAACGCGCTTTAGCGGATTATGACTTTTCCAAAGCGGATTTAATCGTTTCCTTCGGAGCTGATATTTTGGGAGATTGGCAAGGGGGCGGATATGATAGTGCTTATGCCAAAGGACGTGTTCCAAAGAATGGAAAAATGTCCAAGCATATCCAAATGGAGAGTAATATGTCACTCTCTGGTGCCAATGCCGATGACAGGGTGCCTATGACCGCTACTGAGCAAAAAATTGCTTTGGCCAAGTTATATGGTAAGTTGAATGGCAGTAACGTAGGGGGTGGTACTTCCGAGGTAGATGCTGTAGTAGATGCTTTGGCTTCTAAAATCAGAAAAGCGGGTAGTAAAGCAGTTGTGGTAACTGGTTTGGACGATATCAATGCTCAGATGGTGGTTTTGGCCATCAACAAAATGCTCAATAGTGACGCTTTTGATTCGGAACACCCAAAATATACAAGACAAGGAAATACTTCGCAGGTAGCCAAGTTGGTATCCGACATGAATGCGGGCCGCATAGGTGCACTTATCATGGATGGAGTGAATCCTGCGTACAGTTTGCCAAATGCAGAAGAATTTGTTTCTGGTCTGGCTAAGGTAGACGTCTCGGTTGATTTTGCTTTTAATCAAGATGAGACTGCTATAGCTTCTAAATACGTTGCAGCGTCTTCCCACTTTTTAGAGTCTTGGGGTGATGTGGAATTCAAAAAGAATCACTTTGCATTAACCCAACCTACGATTCGTGAGTTGTTTGATACGCGTCAATTCCAGAATTGTCTGTTGAATTGGATGGGTGAGTCAAAGTCATACTACGAGTATATCCGTGAAACTTGGGATAGCTCGATTCTTAATGGTGCGAGTTGGAACCAAGCTTTGCAAGATGGTTTCTTCAAAGGTGGAGAGGGTGTTATGATGATGACCGAGGATGCAGCAACTCCTGTTGTTGCCGAGGTAAGTGAAGAAACTGAAGAAGTGGAAGAGCCTGCTATGGTTTCTTTGACGGCTGCAGTGCGGTCTTTGGTAAATTCAACAAGTGATGGAATTGAATTGCTTCTGTATTCCAAAACCGGTATGGGGGATGGAAAACAAGCCAACAATCCTTGGATGCAAGAGTTTCCTGACCCGATTTCCAGAGTTTCTTGGGATAACTATCTCATGGTCTCCAAGGCAGATGCAGAGACCTGGGAATTGGAAAACTACAATGTTGCCGATGGTGGATTGAACGGTAGTTTGGTGAACATCACTGTGGATGGAAAAACAATCAACAATGTTCCAGTTATTATTCAGCCTGGACAAAAACAAAATACGGTAGCTTTAGCTCTTGGATATGGCCGAAAAGAAGGCATGAAAGAGGAGATGGCTACCGGTGTAAATGCTTTTGCCTTTTACAAGGACTTTTCAAGCGTGCAAACCGCCTCTATTGAAAAAGCTGCTGGAGAACATGAGTTTGCTTGTGTTCAGTTGCACAAAACCATGATGGGACGTGGTGATATCATCAAAGAGACTTCTTTGGAGATTTTCAACACGAAAGACAAGCACGAGTGGAACCACATGCCAGAGGTGAGCTTAAACCACCAAGAGATTCCGGTGACTTCACCAGATGCAGATTTGTGGCAAGAGTTTGATCGTTCTATTGGACACCACTTTAACATGTCCATTGATTTGAACGCTTGTACCGGTTGTGGAGCTTGTGTTATTGCATGTCATGCAGAAAACAACGTTCCTGTTGTAGGAAAAGCTGAAATACGCAAATCGAGAGATATGCACTGGTTGCGTATCGATAGATATTACTCTTCCGAAGAAACCTTCGAGAAGGACAACCAAAAGAAAGACGGCCTTGATGGTCTGTTTGGAGATAATGGTGCTTTGGGTGGCTTTGGTCAGATGGAAGACCCATCAACCAACCCTCAAGTAGCCTTCCAACCTGTAATGTGCCAACACTGTAACCACGCACCTTGCGAAACGGTTTGTCCAGTTGCAGCGACAGCACACAGTAGACAAGGTCAAAACCATATGGCATATAACCGTTGTGTGGGAACACGTTACTGTGCGAACAACTGTCCGTATAAAGTGCGAAGGTTCAACTGGTTCCTGTACAACAACAATGACGAGTTCGATTATTACATGAACAATGACCTAGGTAAAATGGTCATCAACCCTGACGTAAACGTGCGTTCAAGAGGGGTCATGGAAAAATGTTCGCTTTGTATCCAGATGACACAAAAAACGATTTTGGATGCAAAACGCGAAGGTCGTGTTATCAAGGATGGAGAGTTCCAAACGGCTTGTTCATCCGCTTGTAGTTCTGGTGCAATTGTATTTGGGGATATCAATGATGAAGAAAGCCAGATTGCAAAATTGAAAGAAGATGATAGAATGTACCACTTGTTAGAGCACGTAGGCACCAAGCCAAACGTATTCTATCAAGTTAAGGTGCGCAATGCTGAAGAAGCATAATCAATAAATAGAAGTTAATAGTAGTTACAATATGGCGTCGCATTACGAAGCACCTATTCGAAAACCACTTGTCCTAGGCGATAAGGGATACCACGATGTTACCGTGGATATTGCCCGTCCGGTTGAAGGCAAGGCCAATAAGCAATGGTGGATTGTGTTCAGCATCGCATTGGTGGCCTTTCTTTGGGGGCTTGGGTGTATCATTTATACCGTTTCCACAGGTATTGGGGTTTGGGGTCTTAACCGAACCGTAAACTGGGCTTGGGATATCACCAACTTTGTATGGTGGGTAGGTATTGGTCACGCAGGAACCCTGATTTCAGCGGTATTATTGTTATTCCGTCAGAAGTGGAGAATGGCGATTAACCGTTCTGCGGAGGCTATGACGATTTTCTCTGTAATCCAAGCAGGACTTTTCCCCATCATTCACATGGGACGTCCTTGGTTGGCATATTGGGTGCTACCTATTCCAAACCAGTTCGGTTCGTTGTGGGTAAACTTTAATTCCCCACTACTTTGGGACGTATTCGCGATTTCAACGTACTTATCGGTATCACTTGTTTTCTGGTGGACAGGTCTTCTGCCTGACTTTGCTATGATTCGTGACCGCGCGGTGCGCCCTTTCCAAAAGAAAATCTACAGTCTTTTGAGTTTCGGTTGGTCCGGAAGAGCAAAAGATTGGCAACGTTTTGAGGAAGTATCCTTAGTCTTGGCTGGTTTGGCTACGCCTTTGGTACTTTCCGTACATACCATTGTATCCTTTGACTTCGCCACTTCGGTAATTCCAGGATGGCACACCACGATTTTCCCTCCCTACTTTGTGGCAGGAGCGATTTTCTCTGGGTTTGCAATGGTAAACACCCTGTTGATTATCATGCGTAAGGTGTGCAGCTTGGAGGCTTACATTACCGTACAGCACATTGAGTTGATGAACATTGTAATCATGATTACAGGTTCTATTGTAGGTTGTGCTTACATCACTGAGCTGTTTATAGCATGGTACTCAGGAGTGGAATATGAACAATATGCATTCTTGAACAGAGCTACTGGTCCTTATTGGTGGGCTTATTGGGCAATGATGACTTGTAATGTATTCTCACCGCAGTTCATGTGGTTCAAAAAATTGCGAACCAGTATCATGTTCTCTTTCTTTATTTCTATTGTTGTAAACATTGGAATGTGGTTCGAACGTTTCGTAATTATCGTAACCTCTTTACATAGAGATTACCTTCCTTCTTCTTGGACGATGTTCTCTCCAACTTTCGTGGATATTGGAATTTTCATCGGAACCATCGGTTTCTTTTTTGTACTGTTCTTATTATACTCAAGAACCTTCCCGGTTATCGCTCAAGCGGAGGTGAAATCTATTTTGAAATCTTCTGGTGAACGCTTTAAAGTGCTCCGTGCTGAAGGAAAACCATTATATGTGAAGCCTGCCAATGGAATCATCATTGAAACAGAGGTAGAAGAAGTTGAAGAAGCAGAACCGGCAAGTGGCGGTATAATTGGTGCACCTGTGATGCAATTATTGGGGGCGATTGGGAATTTTGACAAGGACACCCAAATTCCGGATGATTTGAAAAAAGTAAAGGGAATAGGTCCTTTGATGGAAAAGACCTTGAACAAGATAGGTATCTTCTCTTTCCTTCAGGTAAGCAAGATGACCGCGAACGAATACAATTTATTGGATTCGATTACCGGTTCTTTCCCTGGACGAGCACAGCGAGATGATTGGGCCGGTCAGGCGAAAACCTTGATAAACTTAGATAAATAAACGTATGGCATCCACAACGTTCAAAGCGATTTACGATGATGACGATGTGCTAATGCACGCAGTCAAAAAGATTCGTGCTGAAAAATACCATATCGAAGAAGTATACACTCCTTTTCCGGTACACGGATTGGATAAGGCAATGGGATTGCCTCATACTCGGTTGGCTATTACAGCTTTCATGTACGGCTGTTTGGGCTTGACTGTGTCTATTGTAATGATGAATTACATCATGATTGAAGATTGGCCACAAGATATTGGAGGTAAGCCAAGTTTTAGCTATTTGGAAAATATGCCGGCTTTCGTACCTATCATGTTTGAGTTGACGGTTTTTTTCGCGGCGCACTTGATGGTTATCACATTTTATTTAAGAAGTAGAATGTGGCCGTTCAAAGAAGCCGAAAATCCCGATGTGCGAACCACGGATGACCATTTTTTGGTGGAAGTGGAAGTTGGAAACGACGAAGAGGCTTTAAAACAATTATTGTTGGAAACCGGTGCCGTAGAGGTGCATGTTCCCAAAAAAAAGTAAGATGATGATAAAATCTTTTGGTAAAGTACTTCTAGGATTATCATTGGTAGGATTGATGACCTCTTGTTTCAACAAGAACAGTCCCAATTACCAGTACATGCCGAACATGTACGAATCTGTAGGGTACGAAACCTATGAGCAAGTCGAGAATGGTCTTTTCCCGCAAGGAACGGAAGCCATGTTGCCTGCAGACAATACAATTTCTAGGGGCTATATGCCTTACGAGTTTGACAATACATTAGAGGGTAAAGAGTTGGCACGTTTGCAGCCTAGTCCATTGGATTCCCTTCAATCTGAGACTAATTTGGCCAAAGGAAAAGAACTTTACGATATCTATTGTGCTATTTGCCACGGGGCGAAAGGAAAAGGACAAGGATGGCTTGTAAAGAGAGAAAAAATTCTTGGAGTGCCAAGCTATGATGATGTTGCAAGAAATATTACAGTAGGGAGCACCTACCATACGATGTATTATGGATTGAATTCCATGGGGTCTTACGCTTCCCAAATGGATAATGAAAAAGAGCTATGGCAAGTAGCCGAATATGTGATGCAACTCAAAGCAGACCTAACTAAATAATTGGATAGATAGCAGAATACTATGTATACGTTTTCAAACAATCTTAAAATAGGCTCCTTTATCGCAATGGCGGTTGGGTTGATTTGCTTGGCGACAGGCTTTTTGACTGCTCCGTCAACTGTTGAAGAAGCGAAAGCCATGGTGGCTCCTCATGGTGATGACCACGGTCATGGCGAACATGCTGGTGAAGGTGGTGGACATTCAACCGCAGTTTTTGATGGGGACAACGAAGTTCATGCCAGTGGCGATGAGCATGCTGAAGGGCATGGAGCCTCGCATGATGAGCACCTGTTGCACCAATTGCAAAACAGACCTTGGGCAGCATTGTACGTTGCAGCTTTTTTCTTTTTTATGATTGCTTTGGGTGTTTTGGCGTTTTATGCGATTCAAAGAGCAGCGCAAGCTGGTTGGTCACCTTTGTTATTCCGGGTTATGGAGGGAATTACTGCCTATCTGGTACCTGGAGGAATCATTGTTTTTGTGATTTTATTATTGTCTGTGCTCCACATGAACCATATGTTCGTTTGGATGGATGCCGATACGGTAGCAAATGATGCCTTGTTGCAAGGAAAAAAAGGGTATTTGGACCCAACATTCTTTTTAATTCGTGCATTGGTTTTCTTGGGAGGATGGATTTTCTACCGGGAGTATTCACGTAGACTGTCCTTAGCACAAGATGACTCCGATAACAATTCGAATTTCGTAAAGAATTTCAGATGGTCTGCAGCCTTTTTAGTATTCTATTTGGTAACGGAATCCATGATGTCTTGGGACTGGATAATGAGTTTAGACCCACACTGGTTTAGTACATTATTTGGATGGTATGTTTTCGCTAGCATGTTTGTATCCGGTATCACAACCATAGCCATTGTTACCGTATATCTCAAGTCAAAAGGATACCTAACGGAAGTAAACGATAGCCATATTCACGATTTGGCCAAGTTTATGTTCGGGATTAGTATTTTCTGGACGTATTTGTGGTTTGCCCAATTTATGTTGATTTGGTATGCCAACATTCCTGAAGAGGTTACGTACTATGTAGCACGTTTTCAAGATTATAAACTGCCATTTTTCGGTATGCTTGCAATGAACTTCATCTTCCCGCTTTTGGTGTTGATGAATAGCGATTACAAACGTATCAATTGGTTCGTCATTATGACAGGGATTGTAGTGTTGTTTGGACACTATCTCGATATTTTTAATATGGTTATGCCTGCCACGGTTGGGGACCAATGGAGTTTGGGAGTTCCTGAAATTGGAGGCATACTGTTTTTTGGGGGATTGTTTACATTTTGGGTCTTTACGGCGCTTTCCAAAGCACCATTGCAACCCAAACGAAATCCATTTTTGGAAGAGAGTCGACAATTTCATTATTAATTGGATTAAGTCTTAGAGAGAAGAAATGACCGCATTATTGACTTTGACTGTTTTAGTACTGGTGGCCATTGCCATTTGGCAAATGACCAAAATTTTTCAATTGTCCCAGCTAAAAACGGAAACCACTGAGGTGGCTACGGATGCCGATAACAAGAACAACGGTTATCTTTTATTCGGGTTCTTGATTTTCATTTACGGAATCACCATCTTCAGTTTTGCAAAATATACCAAGGTATTATTGCCTGAAGCGTCTTCAGACCATGGGGCTGAATATGACCAGTTGATGTGGGTTTCATTTGCCATTATCTTTTTTGTGCAAACTATAACCCAAGCATTGCTGCACTACTTCGGATACAAGTATCGTGGTGAAAAAGGGAAAAAAGCTCTGTTTTTTGCCGACAACGATCGTTTAGAGTTCATCTGGACCATCATTCCAGTCATTGTTTTGGCAGGTCTTATCCTATGGGGACTATATACCTGGACCAATATCATGGATGTCAATGACGAAGATGACCCTTTAATTGTGGAGTTATACGCACAACAATTCAATTGGACTGCTCGTTATGGCGGCACCGACAATGTATTGGGTGATGCGAGTGTTCGTTTAATTGATATCAATAGAGCCAATGTTTTAGGTTTGGATGAGGCAGACCCGAATGCTACAGATGATGTAATTGTTAAGGAACTGCACTTGCCCGTAGGGAGAAAGGTGAACTTTAAAATGCGTTCACAAGATGTATTACACTCTGCGTATATGCCTCACTTTAGAGCACAAATGAATTGTGTGCCTGGAATGGTTACCCAATTCTCGTTTACCCCAACAGTTACAACTGAAGAGATTCGATTGAACCCTGATGTGGTGGACAAAGTACAACGAACCAACGCAATTCGAGCACAAAGGGCTGCTGAAGGAAAACCAGATTCAGAACCTTGGGTTTTTGATTACGTTTTGCTTTGTAATAAAATCTGCGGTACTTCGCATTACAACATGCAAATGAAGATTATCGTGGAAACAGAAGAAGAATTTAATAAATGGTTGGAAGAACAGGCCACCTTTGGGGATACTGTGACCTCCAATCCATAAGATATATTGCTAGAAAAGAAAATTGAACAATTAAAAATTAGGTTATGTCGGTAACAGCACATGCACCAGCACACGCAGAAGACCATGCTCATGACGATCATGGACATCACCACCATAAAGAAACATTCATAACAAAATACATCTTTAGTCAAGACCATAAGATGATTGCAAAGCAATATCTTATCACTGGACTTATCATGGGATTCATTGGTATTGCCATGTCCCTATTGTTCAGAATGCAGTTGGCTTGGCCAGGAGAATCCTTCCCTGTTTTTGAAGCACTTTTGGGAAAATGGGCCCCAGATGGGGTAATGGATGCTGATATTTATTTGGCATTGGTAACCATTCACGGAACCATTATGGTATTCTTTGTTTTGACAGCAGGTTTGAGTGGTACCTTCAGTAACCTTTTGATTCCGTTGCAAATTGGTGCACGTGATATGGC
>ERZ1740070.2157-NODE-2157-length-11527-cov-10.860791_pt1 | contig 11527 bp, 15 predicted proteins | sample MGYA00581734_ERZ1740070 | MGnify/ENA primary metagenome ERZ1740070 (study PRJEB43018, sample SAMN04849744) | marine metagenome | isolation source: floating plastic debris | place: Pacific Ocean | collected 2008-09-01 | study: EMG produced TPA metagenomics... | reverse complement strand
GCTTTAGACGGGCGCTTGCCAATTGACCGGGCAGGCCAGGTCTGTTGGGCGGACAAACCAAATAGGAAGATGTCGACGGTCCTAGAGCGAAGCGGAGGGGCCGGCGTCCGCTTCATTCTCGATCCCGCGCATCCAGCGGGATCACTGCTGTCGTCTTTCGCTGTTGTCGTTGACGTATCAGGCCGGGACGGCCGTGAAATGACATCTGGGTTGCTGCTCTCTTGTTTCTGGAAAGATGAGAGGTGACGGATCGCGGGTTTGGCGTTCCCTCAGCTCACGCTTCGGCAAGCAGAAAAACGGTTTCCGGGGGAGCCTCCGATTTTCAGCCTGCGCCGCACCCTCGTTCGATCCGTTGGTTCACCTTCATCGAAACAAGGAGAAACCCAAATGGCACATTACACTCTCACCGTCCCCGTAAAATACGACGACAACGGCACCGAGAAGACCACCTACCGCCGCGTCGGTGCGGTGTTCGAGAACACGAAGCGGGACACGGGCGAGACCTTCCTGACGCTCAAGCTCGACTTTCCTGTGGGTGTCACGGAACTGGTCGCCTTCCAGCCCTCAGCCAAAGGCGACGTGACCGAGTAAAGCAAAAACGGGCCGCCGAAAGGCGGCCCATTCCAGTGTGTGCGTATACTCTAGAGTATACGCACACATCTGAGCTTAGGGGGCTGTCTGCCCCGCGCCCTTCGGGCACCCCCCGAGGATATTTTGGCAAGATGAAATGGAAAAACTGAGTGCGCGCCAATAAGCGCGGCACCACAAAGACGAGTGTGATCGGCAGGATCAAAAAAGGCCCCGCCGAAGCGGGGCCAGGTATGTCCGCTTACTCAGCGGCTGTGTATTGGCAGATGAAAGCTATCACTTCCGACTCCTTTGAAATTCGGAGCCAATGATAGCAGCCGGTTTCATATGCCTCAGGGCCGTTCCAGATGGACACCAGAAGTCCGGTCACCATTGCAAGAACAAGTCCAAACCGCCGAACGCGGCGAAGGTTTCTAGACATGAGTTGATCCTCATCTCCGAGTTACCTCCGCTATTTCTTCCCGCGCCAAGCATGAGTGCTCGCAGTCCGGCCGGAGCCATCACATCCCCGGGGTCGTAGTAAACGGTCACCTACGTAGCGGAGGGTGACCTCCTACGAGCCTCTTCAAACGTCGGCACGATGTGCGTTGTTTTCAAGCAGAACGTTCTGAAGCGCTCGATGTCGATGTAAACAAGGATCGACGTGACGGGAAACAAAGAAGGGCGGCATCTCTGCCGCCCATTCTCTGGGTGAAGGATTTACTCCGTGACCTGACCATCGTCACCATCGGCCTTCGGCGGGAAGGCTACCAGTTCGGTGACACCAACCGGAAAGTCGAGCTTGATGGAAAGGACCACATCGCCGTTGTCGCGGGTGTTTTCGAAGACAGCGCCAACGCGACGGAAGCTGGTTTGGTCTTTGCCGTCTTTTTTGAAGGCGACGGGAACGGTGAGGGTGAACATTTTGTTAGACATTTTCGATCTCCTTGTTTCGATGAGGGTTACTCAGCGGATTGATCAGGACGATCGCGCAGGCGGAAATGCGGAGGGTCCGGCCCTAGCTGGAAACCGTATTTCTGCTTGCTGACGCTGCGCGGAAGGCACGCGGTTGGCCGAGATCCGCAACCCGTTCATCAGGAAGAAACAAGGCGGTCGAAAGGGCGGTGACAAAACCGGCCTCACCCCAGTTTCCTGTGGCTGGAAAGGCAGGCAAATCGACCCTCTACAGCTTGTCGTGCAGGGCCAGGATGACGACGGCCGCGATGACAAGGATGGAGGCAAGGCCATTGGCTCGCATCTTGTCCTTAGTCAGTGTGATGGTGGATGTCTTCAGAAGTTCGATCAGGAAACGCATGGTAAGTGCCCTTGTTCTCGGAGGTTACAAGGACGGGATAGCGGGTGGACCACTCAACAGATCGGCCATCTGTCGAAAACATATCGACCCGCTTTCGGACAGGCACCGGACATCCTGCATCGATGCCATTTGGCAAGATCGGCTTCTGGTGTAGAATAGGCCCGCGTTTGATCGCTGCCGCTTTCTCGGGTGTTCGCACAGATGATAGCCACATCTGACGGGCATGGAGAACCGGGAAGTACCATTGGGGATCATGAAGGCCCTTTGACTGGGTGAGCTCAATTTAACCAACGTTGCTCGTTGGGGCCCGCCAAGTGCCAAGCTGTACAACGTACCCGCATACGAGCGTTTCCTTGGAGACGCATCATGCGGAAAACTGAGTATGTCGAAGCCCTGCGCGCAGAGGTAGTATCGGCGATTGAGGCCTACGGGCTGACATGGCGGGAAGCGGAGGTTGTGTTTGGCTTGCCCAAATCGACACTCCACGACTTTTGCGAGGGGCTTGTGCCGAGTGAAAAGACGCTGGCCAAACTGATGGCGTGCAAGGCATTGCCCGAGCATGCGGTCGCTTACGCCGACGTTCTGATCAACTGGCCGGACTATATAGCGAACGGTCGACGGTTGCCGAAAATTTCGACAGTTGACCCAGAGCTATGAAACTCGACCGGGCGGGCTTCGGCCTGCCCGGTCACAACTGAGAGACCCCATTTTGGCGCACAAGAACAAGGTCATCCACTCCATCAATCTCGATGGTGAAACGATTTGCGTAGACGTTTATCAACGGCAAGACGGCACTTTTGGCTTTGATGAGTTTCGACGAGACCCTGAAGATGATCGTGGCTGCTACAGCATCGGCTATCACGGGGAGAAGGAGTTTTTATCGGCAGAGCTTGCGTTGAAAGAAGCGCGGCGCATGGTGTCCTGGCTTGCCGACGTAATGGACGTTGGGGCCAGTAAGACCTGAAGCGGGTTTGCTCAGGTTGGCTAAAAGGGCAGGGGCTGTCCGCCCCCGCGCCCCATGGGCGCTCCCCCGAGGATATTTCTGGCAAGATGAAAGACAAGACGTGACTCTTGTTTGTGTGCCATTACCGTATTATTGTCGTATCAGGATACAGCCGGGGACGGCGATGGTCCTGCAAGGTGAAATGGCAATCCATTCACTTGGAAGCCGGGGTCGCGAGGCTCCGGTTTTCACTTAAGAAAGGCCTCCAGGATGAAGGTTTTGCTGATCATTGTCGTGTTCAACTTCGAAACGGGATCGGAACTGGACACAGACACGAGTTTTGAAAGTGAAACCGACTGCCACGCTGCAGCGCTGACTTCTTTTCAGGAGATCGATGATGGGGTAACGGTTCAGGCAATGGAGATCCCCGAAGGCCAGGAGATGCTGGAAGGGACGATGATTGCCTATCGAGCAGATGGTGGTGAAATTGGCATGTATGCCTGCAATGTGCTCAGATCGGCATCAGGGTAGGGGAAGGTTTCCGGGGGTTCAGTGAAGACGATTGTTTTGAGCGAAGAGGTTGCCTCTGCGCTGGAGTGCTTAAGATGTCAGGGGTTCGTATGTCAGTTTGACAAAGAGTGGCCGCGGGTGTTGCCGTCGGATGTTGGCGGGTTCATTGCCATGATCCAATTGTCCGGCTGGGTAGGCACATTGCTTCGAAATGAAACCCAGTGTGATGGGTTTGGATTTGTGTCGACGGTTTTTGATCCTCATCGATTGACCACCAACATGGTTGACGAGCTGATCCGCGATGAAGCAGCGTCTCGCACTTTGCCACTGCAGGAGTAACGGTCTTTGAGGCGGCCAAGAAATACGTGACAACGACGGGCTGCGCGCGGGCTCGGCTGCGCTGCGGCCATCGAAATGCTCTTTCACAGGAACGTCATGGGTATTGGTTTTTCGGTTTTCCGGGCTCATTTGCCGGGCTCATCCTGTCGCGCCTCGCCAGGTCGTGCGCTCAAGCTTGCGGCGTGGGCCCCAAAGATGGCTCCGATGCCGCCGGAGAACAGGTGGGACAGTGTTGCGAAGAGCTGGTCCATGTTTTGGCTTGAGCCGTGTACTGCGGTGTAGACAGCGGTGGCGCCAGCGCCTACACCACAGGCGACGGTGAGAAACACGATGGTCCAGAAGATTGGTGTTTGAGACGGTTGTTGCATGTTTTGAACCCTTTTTCCTGATGAGAGTCCAAACCAGCTAATACGCACGAGCGAATCGGGTTTTGGCCAATGATATTATTGTGATGACTCTTCACACACGTGTTATTCGCCTGACTGGGCCAAACGGTATAGTGTCGACGCACTTACAAGTCAGAAGAGACACTTGCGCCCTGAGTGCAGCGGATTTGAGAGCCAAGTTTCGGCCATCCAAGAGTGTTGGTAAAACACGATCCTTCTGAGTGTTCCCTATAAAGACGGTTCTCCGACGCCTTTGGTGCGACCCTAGGATATTTGTATAAAAGCCCGCGCGGATGCGCGGGCCAAAACGGTTAGGCGGTCTTTGATTTATCCGGCGGTGCCAGCGTTTTTTCGTACTCAACCTCGACTTTGAGGAAGCCAGGTATCGAGAGTGCGACGCTAATCGTGACTTTGGCTTTGTGGCCGAGGCTACGTAGGGTGGCGCGGATTTTCTTCATCAGTTTTGTCATAGTGATCTCCTTTTGGTTACGGGTAATGACGAAGTCCAAGTGACACACAGAGACGCGTGTCCGCACCCGCAGGGTCGCAACGCAGTGGAGAAGGGCGAAGCCCTTGCGGGCACGTGCCGGTGTGTCATGGTTCGGGCGTAGGATTGGCCGAAATCCAGAAGATTTCACGCAGTGTCAGACCGTAAGAAAAGCCGCCCGCGCTTTAGCGCGGGCGGTTTGCTAAGAAGGTTGGATTGACTTTTGCGTTTCACGACTTTAATCTGTGAAACAGAAAGGTCATATCATGAGCGTTATCGCATTTCCAAAGCAAGCCTCCGTCTTTCAACCAGTGGCGCATTACATCCGCCTGGGAGAAACGAGTTACCGAAAAGTCGCTGAACTGGCCGCTGCAGGCGTGATCAAAAGCAAGCGCTTTGTGGTTGATGGGTCGAAAATCGGTTTTCAGAAAGACATTATCCAGGTTCTGCAGGGCCTTGGTGCAGAGATAGTCCTTGATCCGCGCACCATCGAGCTCTCTGCGCGACGCAAATGTGCAGGACTGGCCTCGAGCGCCCCATGGGCGCCTGAGACACGGGGCGTACCGCTTGCGCCAGATGTGTTTAGGGGCCGTCACCCGACCGATATCTATGGGGCCATTGCGCGGTGTGCCGTCAAACATGGCGTCAGTGCTGTGTTGTCGCCGTCACATTACCTTGCTGATCCCAGTTTTGAAGGCTGGCAGGCGATCGACCATGACGCCTGTTTGCTGTTGCGCCGCGCGCTTGATTCAGAAGGCGGAAAGTCAATCGCGATAGACTATCTCGTGGCCGCGCGGCTGACGGACTTCATGGATGAGAGCTTCCAATCGAAGATGATGCCGAACCTGTCGGATCTGCCTTATGACAATCTCTGGGTGCGGGCATCGATGTCCAAAGCTCTTGGGCCGGTGAATGCGCAGCGTCTCGTGCGCACGCTGTCCCGGTGGCACAATATCGGAAAACCGATTGTGATGGATTATATGGGTGGATTGTCGGCGGAGTCCTTGGCGGCGATGAATGTCGTCTCAGGCATTGCACATGGCTTTGGGGAACAAACGTCCTTCACAACTACAAAATGGGCGGAACCGCCTGAAGAACGCGACAAGGACAAGCCAGGTGGACGTGCAACCCGCATTGGTGTGTCGTCACTTGGATGCACATTTACAAGTGCGGAGCTGGATGTGCTGATGTCGGCGCATGGCGCGAAGTCAGCCTTGCTGCCCAACGACCGGACGGTGCTACCAAACGGTGTAGAAGACATCCGCCGCGATCCACGCAAGTTCAACGTCTACGATGCACAGCGCCGCATGGATGAGATCAACGCCATTCCGACAGTCAATCGTCCGGATCACTTTGCCGATAAGCGCATGCGCGAGGTTGTTGCGACGGCGAACAAGGCTGCGAAGCTCAATCCGAAAGCCGAGATAGCCAAGGCCAAAAATGTGGATCTGGCGAAGCTGCGCGCGCGGCTCGTCAAATTCAGTACGTCATCAGAAAAACTCAGGGGGACATATGAAAATCTTGCACAAGAACGTACGGAACAGGGGGCGACGGTGAGGGCGATCGGCGATTTGCGTCGGAGCACTCCACTCAACCAGACTGGAACGGAGAGATGACAACTACAGCAATTGCCAGGAGCATATCAGATCTTGAATCAATCGGTGGTTTGAACGGGACAGACATTGCGAATGTCACAGATGTCTCCAAGGCCACGGTCTCTCGCTGGCGCAATGGGACAAAGCGCCCGCAGCCAACCAGCGAGCGGGTTCTGTCTGACCTCATCTATGTTGTGAGGCGGTTGGAAGACTACTACTCCAATGACGAAATTCGTCTTTGGCTATACGCGCGCCATCCGCAGCTCGAAGGGCAGCGGGCCATTGACTTGATCCATGATGGCGAGGTGGTGGAGATCTTCCGCGTGCTCGATCGTCTGGACACTGACGGATATCTGTAACACATGATCGAAGGTCCCAGAGATCACACACTCATCGATGCTCTGGAAGGACTAGCGACCCAGGCATATGAAGGCCGCCTGTGGCGCGTCACGCGCGACGGGCGAGACCCGACACTTTTCTTTGCAGGCGGCAACCGGTGGGATGACGGCACATTTGAGGTGCTCTACACCTCGATGAGCCGGGAAGGGGCGCTTGCGGAGATGCGCTATCATGTCGCGCGGGGCCAGCCGATTGCGCCTTCAAAGATCAAGTACCGGCTGCATGAGCTACAGGTGAAGATCGATGGCGTTCTCGACCTAACCGACATGTCATTCCTGGCCGGTCTTGGGATTGATCCGGCGACATATGGAAAGCTGCCTTATCTTAAGCGGGAAGGTGAGTATGAAGCTTGCCAAAAGATCGGCGAGGCTGCGCATTTCCTAGGCTCAGAGGATAAAGCAGATCCCTCGGCGCTTTTGGTGCCAAATGCGCGGCATAACGGCAGCAACATGGTGATCTTCGGGGACTATGTCAGCTTTGAAGCTGTTGAGCATGTCAAAGACCATGGCGTGATCGACTGGACAAAGATCTAGCTGATTTCGCGGCCAAACAATCATTCTTTCGCTTTCGGGTTGAAGACCTAACGGGGTGTTCCTATTTTCAGGATATGGCCGACGCCCCGGTCTCCCCCCTCCGATGGGAAAGTATTCAGCATGCAGGGTTTGAAATAGAGCTTTTTCTGTTCGAGCGCTCACATAAGGAGGGATTGTGAATTTTTGCTCGCAATAGGAGAAACTCAGATGAACCTATCTGCGCCAATCAATGAACTGAAACGCAAAGCAAAACTGTTGCGTCGGTCCGAAGGCATCCCCCTCAATCAAGCGCTGGCACGTATCGCCAAGGAAGAAGGCTATGTAAGCTGGGGACTCTTGATCCGAGATTATGAGGCACAAAAGCCAAAGCCGACTGTGCAGCCTAAGGCGGGCTATCAGATTACCGCGTTGCCGGTAGATGATGCATATCGGAAGGAGGCCATTGAGCTGGCCAACAGCACGTTCGAGATGGTGATGCGTCGCATTGAACCGGACAATCCCAAGGATACACGTGCGCTTTGGGACGCCGAGGACTATGTCGACAATCATCACTTAAGCGACGACATGCTGCCCATCGACAGTGAGTACGCTTTGTCGCTGATTGAAGCCTTCCTTGTCCACGATGTGATCAGACTGGCTGTCGAGGCCGACAAGATGTTGGTCAGTCAGGCCTGAAATTGGGAAGGGCGGGGCTTGTGCCTCGCCCACCACGTTGGGTAGGACTGAGAGCATTATTCCGATTGATCCTGACACCATTGCGGCGGCCGGCGTTGATCTCATTGTCGAAAGGCCCGGTATGGAACATTTTGGTTTTGTCCTCGCAATTCTGCCCGTTCATTTGATGGTGATGATCAGCCCCGGCCCGAACTTCATTCTTCTGTCCACGACGGCATTGTCGGTTGGTCGACCGACAGCCGTCCGGGCCGCGCTTGGCATTGCGGTCGGTTCACTGATCTGGATGACGGCCGCAGCCTTGGGGGTTTCGATCATTCTCGAAACGCTGCCGGTGCTGGGATTGCTTCTGAAGGTGGCCGGGGGGCTCTATCTAATCTACCTCGGCATTAAGCTTCTGAGTTCAAACGGGATGACCGCCGTCACCGATCCTCAGAACTCAGAGGATGTGACGATCAATGGGTTTGGCCGCGGTCTTTTTGGTCAACCTTACAAGTCCAAAATCAGCAGCATACTTTGGCAGTATTTTTGCAGCTTTTCTGTCGGATCAGATTGCGATCTGGGTTCTGGCAGTCTTGATCGGATGCCTGTTTCTGATGTCGATCCTTTGGCACGTGTCACTTGCGCTTGCTTTTTCCTGGGACTTCATTCGGGCGCCCTACATCCGCTTTTCGAAGGTGATTGATCGCATGGCAGGGGCTTTGTTGGTTGTCTTTGGCATTCGATTGCTTTCGGATGCGCGATGAGGTTGGAAAAGGGCACATGGCTGCTGGCTAGCTGCGGGCGGCACTCCGCCGCCCTGGGCGAAGATCGTTACCTTTGGCGGAGACCCTAGGCTCCGGTCGGCGAGGCCGACTAGAGCTGATCGCCGGAGGCGACGCCCCCAAATCCAACTACTGAGTAGTGTTGAGAATCGAACGTTCTGCTACCGCAAGGAATAATTTTAGGGCTATAAATCAATGACCTAAGATGGTGTTATAGCATGGAACGGTATCGATGAACTGGACAAATCGATCAGCTGGTGCTATATCTTTCCTCGGAGGCTTTGCTGGCGACGGCATTGCCTTTTTTTTATTGGTCGGCCGCCGCTCTCAGGTCGTTGATAATTTTGAACCCATAATTCGTATATCCGCCGGGTGTGTGTTGGGTAAACCGCAGACGCATAACCTTGCGAGAAAGTTCATCGAGCTCAGGACGCCGCTGAGCGTGCATGCCGTTCAATCGTACACCCCAACTTATGATATAGGCCATCAAATCAGCGACTTGGACCATTGTTGTCATGTCGCTGTGAACGAAAAACGGCTCGGGAATAATCAGACGTGATCGGGTTCGGCCTTTGTTGGTCTTCAAGAAATACTCTGACACCTGATTGAGCAGAATGTGGCTCGCGCTTTTGTCCAGCTCATCGAAGACGACATATCCCATCGGATCTTCTGGCTGACTGTTCAAAAAGTAGAAAAACCGCTCGAACAGATAGGCATAATCCTTGCGCAACATCCCACCAGCGGGCCGGGGCGCGGCCTGGGGCACAATGGATGCAAAAGCCTGTGCCTTCGCTTTGCGAGAGATATCTAGCGCACGGCCAACATAGGCGAGTTTTGCTTGTGCCAGGGCCGTCAGGCGCTCGCGGCTGACGGCAGTGCCGTCTTGCAAAATCTCGCGTGCAAGGGTGCGTCGCTGATCGGCTGGAAACGGTGGCATTTGCGCTGCATGCGTGAAGACCTTCTTTTTGAGAAGCTTCTGAGCTTTGGCCTCGCTGCCATATGCCTCGAAGAGACGCAGACCAAAAATCTCCTCCTGTGCATCGGAAAGATCCCGTATGAGCCGCCAGAGTTTTCGGTCTTCAATGGCGATCCCAGCAAGGACTTCATATGGCGATTGCCGCTGATCCTGCCCGGATTCATCGATAAAAAGTGCCCAACTCATAGCGCCCCACCTTTAAGTCTTTTGGCCGGAAACCTGCCACAGGGACCGAAAAAAAAGGGAAAGCTCGGACGGAAACGGCGCTCTCTCGTCGATCTCATGACCGTAAGGCAGGGGAGTTGCCCGCGAACACAACGAGAGAGCTCCAAAAAAGGACCTGAATCAATGGGTCTTGCTGCAACGCGCCTCACAAGCCTCGTCTCCGATGCAGGCCGATCAAGCTGCCGATGAGGTTCAATTTGTTGCGGTTGTGGGCTTTGATCATGCCGCGCAGTGCCCCGCCTGGGTTCATGACCGGCGCGGTCGGGTGATCGCGGTTGGCATCGAGCAACATCACGCAAAGTGCGGCGCGCACGCGTCCCATTCGATCGCAAGCCGCAGCCCAGGCCGTGATGTTAATCCCGAGCGGGGCGATCCTGGCGTTTGCCGCTTCGACAAAGGCATAATCCGGTCGCTCGCCACTGCGGACCTGCATCTCAAATTTAAAGTCCTCGCTCGCCAAGGAGACAGCGTGGTCCAGTCCGTATTGGCCCGAAAATAGCCCTTGAAGCGCCAAGGTTTCCGCCTCAAGCTCTTTTTCTTTGCAATCGACGGGGCCGTTAGGCCCCGGCGTTGGATATTCAGCATGCGCGGACTTGTCCGCGCTCCGCTTGTCCACAGTGTGGTTACAAGTTTCAGAAAGATTCATCTGAATGTCTTCTTGTATATAGGACCGGAAGGTTTCTTCCGGTTCACAAGAGGAATCAGCATGGTTTTCAATCCAATTGCTCAGTTTTGTGCACAGCTCGGTGGCGGCGTCGATGTGCTGAGAAAGGCGCGCCTCGCCCATGCATAGAAGCGTGTCGGTGCGGGGCCAGGTCTCGCGTTCTGAAATCATCTCCTGAACGTCGTCAGAAAGCAGATCTTCTGCTGACAAGCGCGCCAGCTCATCGCGGAATGTGGCCCACCGGACGCTGCGTGTGGCTTTCAGGGTCTTCATCCGGGCATAGCGGGCATTGCGTGCTTCGCGCACCTCAAGCAGCTGGGTGAACATCTCGATGAGTGGGGTCAGGACGAGTCCAAGGCCTGTGCTGCCATGCCGGCTTCCGTTCGCCGCGGTGCGGCGTTCCATGAGACCGTGCTTCAGCAAGGTCTTTTCATGTGTGCGGAGCTGGCGGGTTGAGATGCCAAGCTTTTGGGCGAAGCTCTCTTGGCGACCGTAGAAAATAGGCTCTTTGCTTGGGTCGATCCACGCGTCGGGATCGGTGCATCCGATCAGCCGCGTGAGAATGTCTGTCAGTCTTGGGCCTAGCCCGATGTCGCGGCCGATATCGGCCATCAGCGCGATCACATCGCGTCTGGAAAATCCCTGTGGAAGGGATGGGAACGGTTCTGTCCTCATGTTCTTGTCCTCTCATCTGCTCGTTGGACAAGACGGCGACAGGCAAATCTTCTCTGGTCGCACAAATGCGTTTTTTTCTTGCCTGCATGATTCTGGAGGTGCTATGATGATCGTGTCTTAGGCGATCACAGAGTTGGCGCTCTGTTTTCATAGCTCCCCCGGAAGGTCACCGCCTTGCGGGGTTTTGCTTTTCTAGGGCTCAGGTTCTCCTTTCATCTGTGGGCAGATATTCGCTGCCGGGTTGGTTGGGTTTGCACCCAGGGCTGGTCCAACGGGGTTCTGTAGGGCCAGGCCAAGACGCACTTTCTCTGTTCGCACGAATGCGTTTTTTCTTGATCGAAGGGGCAGGGGGGTGGTAAAACCAGATCAACATCCATGCTGATCGAGAAGTTGGCGCTTCTTGGTTTTTTGAGCCCCCCGTTAAGGTCACCGCCTTGCGGGGTTTCTCTTTTGTGATGTCTTCGACCTCCTTTCGAA
>ERZ1740070.2156-NODE-2156-length-11530-cov-7.567233_pt1 | contig 11530 bp, 10 predicted proteins | sample MGYA00581734_ERZ1740070 | MGnify/ENA primary metagenome ERZ1740070 (study PRJEB43018, sample SAMN04849744) | marine metagenome | isolation source: floating plastic debris | place: Pacific Ocean | collected 2008-09-01 | study: EMG produced TPA metagenomics... | reverse complement strand
AAAGTATTGGGTGTAACCGATTTTGACCCTAAAAAAACCACACAAGAATACATTCGCCTGTTCAATAGTTTTCTACAATGAAACAGGTAGTCTTAATATTTTTTGCCTTGTGCTTAGGGTGTTATGCATCCATAGCCCAAAGTGATGTATCAGTAAAGAAGACTTTGAAATTGATGGGCACGCGCTTCGAAATAACCGTTGTAGCACCCAATGAGGATATAGGATACATCAATATCAATGAAGCTGTTGCAGAAATACAACGCATTGAAAAATTGATTTCTTCTTGGGATGCCGATTCCGAAACCTCCAAAATCAATAAAAACGCGGGAATTCGGCCCGTTCGGGTAAGCCAAGAGCTTTTTGAGCTTATCGAAAGGGCATTGTCCCTATCCCAAGTAACTGATGGCGCGTTTGACATTACTTATGCTTCTTTGGATAAGGTTTGGCGCTTTGACGGTACCATGACGACCGCACCTTCTGAAAGCGAGATTGCCCACTCTGTAGCCAAAATTGGATATGAAAAAGTGATTCTGAATAGTGCTTCCCAAAGTATTTTTCTTACTGAAAAGGGAATGCGCATCGGTTTTGGGGCTATTGGAAAAGGCTATGCGGCAGATAAGGCTAAGGCATTGTTGATGTCCAAAGAGGTAAAAGCGGGTATCATCAATGCTTCCGGGGACTTAACCACATGGGGAACCAAATCCAATGGTGAAAACTGGATGGTCGGTATCACGAATCCTTTAGAAAAAGAAAAGGTTTTTGCTTGGTTACCGGTCATTGAATCTTCCGTGGCGACCTCGGGTAACTATGAAAAGTTTCTCAGTTTTGGCGGTGAAAAGTATTCCCATATTATCGACCCTCGAACCGGCTATCCCACCAAGGGAATTTCTAGCGTAACCATCTTTGCTAAAAAAGTGGAACTCTGTGATGCTTTGGCTACAGCCGTTTTTGTTTTGGGACGCGATACCGGTATGCACCTAATCAATCAATTGGATGGGGTAGAGGCGGTTATTGTGGATAGTGATAATAAAATCCATAAGACCAACGGCATCACCTTCGATAAAAATTGATAATTTTAAGACATGACAAAGTACCTATTGCCCCTAGTACTCATGCTTTTCTTCTCTTCTTGTGTAGTCGTGAAGGAATACGACAAGGTATATCTCAACGATGATGAAATGTTGCTCGGCGCCAAGGGCATGGAGCGTTTTGAAACGAATTTTCAGATTTATCGTGAGGCTGCTGCTGGGGCCAATGGTGGTAAAACAGGGGGCGGCTGCGGTTGTAATTAATGCGTTTTTCCTTATTTCAAATTCAGCTTCGTTATTTAACCACTATTTTGCTTGGAGTCGCATTTTGTGCAAGCCTTTCTGCGCAACAAAACGGTAACATCTACACGAAACGCGTTTTGGAAACAGCTGAGGTAGACATGTTGTTCAGTTATTACGGGCAAGATGGAAACAACGCTGCGGTAACGGGCGGTGAAGGTACCGAAGAGTTAACGGATGCTACATCAACATTGGTCGTTCGAATGCCTTTGAATGAAAATGATGTTTTAACAGTAGATGTCGGACTTTCGGCCTATACTTCTGCCTCGTCCAGCAACGTAAGCCCATTGGATAGTAGCAATGAAAATTTAAGTCCCTTTGATGCTTCTTCAGGAGAATCCAGAAAAGATGTCCTGACCTATATTAATCCAACTTATCAGCATAGTTCAGCTGACAGGAATACCCTTTGGAGCGTCAACGCTTATCTTTCCAATGAATATGATTACACCTCTATCGGGTTCGGGGGCAGCTATTCCAAGAGTTTTAATGAAAACAACACCGAGCTTACGGTTTCAAGCCAAGTTTTTTTGGACAAATGGAGAATTATTAATCCCATAGAGTTGCGACCTGGTTTCTTTGATGATAGGGTAGAAGGCCCCGGTACGTATAACCCAAATTTTGAAGCATTGGGTAAGGACAATAGAAACTCTTATGCGTTGTCTTTTAATTTTTCACAGATTTTGGGCAAACGTTGGCAAGGGGCTCTTTTTGCGGACGCTGTCGTGCAACAAGGCTTGCTGAGCACTCCTTTTCAAAGAGTATATTTTGGAGATGTGGGTGATTTCTTTATCGATGATTTCCAATTGGCCGATGATGTGGAACGGTTACCTGACAGTAGATTCAAGCTTCCACTAGGCGGACGCTTGAACTATTTTGCGAACGATATTTTGGTGCTACGCGGGTACTATCGCTTCTATTGGGACGATTGGGGGATTTCTTCCCATACCGCAAGTTTGGAGTCTGCCGTGAAGATTTCCGATAGATTTACCTTGTACCCAAACTATCGATATTACACCCAAACTGCTGCAGATTATTTCTATGAAAAAGAAGCTGCGTTATCCAGTTTTGACTTTTACACTTCCGATTTTGACTTATCGCAGTATGATGCCCATCAATACGGCATGGGAATTCGATACAAGGATATATTCACAAACGCTACGATATTAAAGTTCGGATTGAAGACCATCGAACTTCGTGCGAGCAAGTATGACCGGTCGGATGGTCTGGATGCCTTCATTGTTACTTTGGGGACCACTTTTGTAGCGATTCAGTAGGGTTTGCACACCCAACTTCCGTAAAAATTGTACCTTCGTCACCCAAACTTCTGATGTATTTATGCTCGATAAATTAAACATCGTCAAACAACGTTTTGATGAGGTATCTGACCTTATCATCCAGCCCGATATTATCTCAGACCAAAAACGCTACGTAAAGCTCAATAAGGAATACAAGGACCTAAAGGTGTTGGTAGATAAGCGAAAGCTTTACGTGGAATTGACCGATAATATCCAAGAAGCAGAGGAAATCCTATCCGATGGAAGTGATGCAGAGATGGTAGAGATGGCCAAAATGCAGTTGGATGAAGCCAAGGACCAGTTGCCTAAATTGGAAGAAGAAATCAAGCTCTTATTGATACCCAAAGACCCCGAAGACGAAAAAGACGTGGTTATGGAAATTCGAGCGGGAACTGGTGGAGATGAGGCCAGTATTTTTGCTGGGGATTTGTTCAGAATGTATACGAAATATTGTGAAGGCAAAGGTTGGAAAACCAATATCATCGACCTGAATGAGGGCACGAGCGGAGGATATAAGGAGATTCATTTTGAAGTCAGCGGTGAAGACGTGTACGGAACCCTGAAGTTTGAAGCTGGAGTACACCGGGTGCAACGCGTTCCCCAAACAGAAACACAGGGTAGGGTACACACTAGTGCCGCTACGGTGATGGTGATTCCTGAGGCTGAAGATTTTGATGTTCAAATCGATCCTAAAGATGTCCGGATTGATTATTTCTGTTCGTCAGGGCCTGGAGGGCAATCAGTAAATACGACCTATTCTGCGGTACGATTGACGCACGTGCCCAGCGGATTGGTAGCCCAATGTCAAGACCAAAAATCCCAACATAAAAACAAGGAAAAGGCCTTTAAAGTATTGCGCAGTCGTTTATACGATTTGGAATTGGCGAAGAAGCAGGAAGAAGATGCCGCCAAACGAAATTCTCAGGTGAGTAGTGGTGATAGGTCTGCTAAAATTCGCACCTATAACTATCCCCAAGGAAGGGTAACGGACCACAGAATTGGCCTCACCCTATATGACTTGCAGAATATCATCAATGGCGATGTGCAAAAAATTATTGATGAGCTGATGTTGGTTGAAAATACCGAAAAACTAAAAGAGGCTTCCGAGATTTTCTAAGTATGACCACAGACGATTTAGTGCAGCAAATTCGGTCCAAAAAGTCCTTTTTATGCGTAGGACTAGATACCGACCTTGAAAAGATTCCACCGCATTTATTACAACAAGATGACCCTATATTTGAGTTCAATAAGGCGATTATAGATGCTACTCATGACCTCTGTGTAGCATATAAACCCAACACTGCTTTTTATGAAGCTTATGGGACCAAAGGATGGCATTCTTTGGAAAAGACCATTGACTATATCAATGCCAATTATCCAGAGCAATTTACCATTGCGGATGCAAAACGCGGAGATATTGGCAATACAGCATCTCGCTATGCGAAATCGTTTTTTGAGACATTGGCTTTTGATTCAATAACCGTAGCACCTTATATGGGAAAGGATTCTGTGGAACCCTTTTTGGATTTTCCAGATAAACACGCCATTGTTTTGGCGCTGACCTCCAATGCCGGGGCATACGACTTTCAAACCAAGGTTTTGGAAGAGGAAGCTTTATACAAGTCCGTTATTCGAACCTGTTTGGAATATCAAAATTCACAAAATTTGATGTTTGTAGTGGGTGCCACAAAAGCCTCTTTCCTGAGTGAGATAAGGGAAATTGCATCCGACAGTTTTTTCCTGGTACCAGGAGTGGGAGCGCAAGGTGGTAGTTTGGCAGAAGTTTGCCAGTATGGATTAAATGAAAATGTTGGTCTATTGGTAAATTCTTCCCGTGGGATTATTTATGCCTCTAAAGAAGAAGACTTTGACCAAAAAGCAAGGGCATCTGCGCTGGTCATTCAGCGAGAAATGAGTGAAATATTAAGTTCGAAGCAGTTGGCTTAAGCCAAACTTTCCAACACTTTTCTGATTTGTTCGGCTTTTCTATTGAAAAACTCGCCCAAATTGGGATTCAATTGCGACTCGCTGGCTTTCTGTAGAAAGCTAGCATATCTTACCTCTAAGGTAGAAATGGCGTGATTGCCACTTGTGATAGGTGTTACTGCTCCGACTTTGCAATACTGTTTCTGCATCTTCATAAGATTTGTTCCAACAAATATACGTTCGGAAAGCGGATTTGGATGAGGGGAGATGCTTGTATACATCTAGAAATCAGGTACTTTATCTAAAATTTAACGCTTGGGAAACCTTAGTGGGATTTTTTTAGAAAAACATTAGAGAAAAATTAACGTACTTTAACGGCTCGCGAGATGCTGCATTACACAACATATCACCATAAAACCAGTAAAGATTGGGTCACTTTTGTGCACGGCGCGGGAGGGAGCTCGACCATTTGGTTCAAGCAGCTTCGAGATTTCAGAAAGCATTTCAATATTTTGCTATTGGATTTAAGAGGGCACGGCAACTCCAAACCAAATTTGAAGGATGCGTTTAGTGACCAGTATACGTTTGATTCCATTACTGAAGATATTGTAGAGGTAATGAATCATGAAAAAATTGCCCAAAGTCACTTTATTGGTATTTCCTTGGGAACCATTCTTATTCGCAACCTTGCCGAGAATCATCCCAGCCGGGTTAAAAGCATGATTATGGGTGGTGCCATTATGAAATTGAACTTTAGGTCACAGGTACTGATGCGGTTGGGTGTTATTTTTAAGTCAGTGGTACCCTATTTATGGTTGTACAAGTTTTTCGCGTTTATCATTATGCCGAACAAAAACCATAGGGAGTCACGTTCCCTATTTGTGCGGGAAGCGAAAAAACTATATCAGAAAGAGTTCATTCGTTGGTTTAAACTTGCGTCCGAAATCAATCCACTGCTTCGCTTTTTCAGAACGGTAGATATTTCCGTACCTACATTTTATGTTATGGGTGAAGAGGATTATCTCTTTTTGCCAACTATCCAGAAAATTGTGAAAACCCACAAGGAAGCGACCTTATTCGTTATTGAAAAATGCGGACATGTGGTCAACGTTGAGCAGCCCAATATTTTCAACCAACAAGTCATTGGTTATTTGACAAATTTGCAAAAGGGGTAAAAGGAGTTGGTGTGGGAAACCCTCCTAAAAAGAAAAACCGGTGCGAACACCGGTTTAAACTAACTAACTCAAAAAAATGCTAACTCAGATAATATTTTACAAAATTCCAATATAACGCTCTCGCAAGGGTTAAATAAACTTTAGGAATTTGTTATAATTAACCTGTTTCTTTGAATTATTAACGGCTTTATGTTGTTGATATTGTGTAATTAAGAAAAAATTATGAACCATCTTGCAAAGCGAATACTTTTTTAAGTAAATCCGTGGTTCTTGATGAAACTTTTTCTCGAATCTCCTTTTCTTCCACTGCAATCATGGTGTATACCCCGTCCAATGCTTTCGTAGTCACGTATTCAGTCAAATCAGGATTCACATCCTTGGTTCCAGGGATACCATTATATTTGGTGATGATGGTATTCCAGATTTTATCAGCTCCTACTTTTTGAAAGGAGTTTCCAATGGTTGGTTTGAACTTGTCGTACAGTTTGGTACTGGTATCCTGTTGCAAATATTGTGTGGCCGCATTGTCGGCACCCAATAGAATCTTCTTCGCGTCATCAAAAGAAATGCCTTTCACTGCATCCACGAAAATTGGGGTGGCTTCTCCCACGGCATCTTCCGCTGCCCGGTTCATAACCTTTAGGCCTTCATCTGCCAATTTGCCCAAGCCTATGCTACGCAAAGTTTTGTCTACCTTTTGAAGCTCTTCAGGTAGGAGGATTTTAACCAACTCATTTTTAAAGAAACCATCTTTAAGGGATAGTTTTTTTACCTGCTTGTCAATGCCTTGGTCCAAAGCATCTTTTAGGGCTTGCCCAATTTCGGCATTTCCCATGGCGCCTTCTTGCGGCAATTGATTAACAACCTGTTGTAGTTCGTTGCAACTGCACAAAAACAACACGGCTAAGAATGCGATACGTTTCATTTTCCAAATTTTTAAGAACTCGTCAAAATACGGTTTCCCTTTGAAACAGAAACGGTTTTGGGGTGAAATCAAGAAAAAATTACAGTTTTGTTGTTGTAAACCATGGTTTTACGTTGCAAATGAAGTTGGACCGCCCGCGACAATACAATTTTTTCCAAGTCCCTTCCTTTGGTTATAAAATCAGTTACGGAATGAATATGGGATACCGGGGTCACATCCTGCGCAATGATGGGGCCTTCGTCAAGGTCCTCGGTAACATAATGACTCGTTGCCCCAATAATTTTTACGCCGCGTTCGAAAGCCGCATGGTAAGGTTTTGCGCCTGCAAAAGCGGGTAAGAAGGAATGATGGATATTGATGATTTTATTGGGATAGGCGTCAATCAAACGGTCTGAAACGATTTGCATATAACGGGCCAAAACGATGAAATCCACAGAATGCTCTTTTAGAATTTCAAGCTGGCGTGACTCTGCTTGGGATTTGTTGTTTTTGTCCACAGGAACGTGATAGAATGGAATCCCAAATTGCTTCGCAATAGACTCCAAGTCAGGATGGTTGCTCAAAATGAACGGAATATCCACTCTGAGTTCCCCAGATTGATGCCTACCTAACAAGTCATAAAGACAATGCTTGTACTTCGAAACAAAAATCCCCATTCGCGGAATTTCCGCAGCAGGATGCACACTCCAAATCATGCGGTATTTGTTTGCTACACTAGCTTGGAACAGTTCCGTTAAGCGGTCAAGGTTTTGGATTGTGTCGAACTCGCATTCCAGTCGCATAAAGAAAACGGCAGCCGCTTTGTCCACATGTTGGTCCAGATACACAATGTTTCCATCCAAATTGGACAAAAAGGCCGTAACCTCATGAATGATTCCTGAGGTATCCGAACAATGGATTAAAAAAGTGAGTTTCATACCCTTGACTTAGGTTTGTAAAATTATGATATCAGAAAAAAGAAGCTCCTATACGCCAATATTTTTATAAAATTCGAAACAAAAGGGGAATTGCACTGCATTTTCTTTAAATTGCAAGGCATAAATTGACTCAAAATTAAGAATGGAGCAAATCCAACCATACCAACCGAAACACAAAGTTCGTATTGTTACGGCTGCTTCCCTATTTGATGGTCACGATGCTGCCATAAACATTATGCGACGGATTATTCAAGCGACGGGTGTTGAAGTGATTCATTTGGGTCATGACCGAAGTGTTGCTGAAGTAGTGGAATGTGCCATCCAAGAAGATGCAAATGCCATCGCTATGACTTCGTATCAAGGGGGACATAACGAATATTTCCGCTATATGTATGACCTGCTCCGCGAACATGATGCAGGACAAATCAAAATTTTTGGTGGTGGAGGGGGAGTGATTCTTCCCAAAGAAATCGAAGCTTTGATGGGGTACGGAATTGACCGTATCTATTCACCAGATGATGGTAGGGCAATGGGGCTTCAGGGAATGATAAATGATTTGGTTTCCCGTTGTGACCTGCCTGTCGGGGATTTATCTGTTTCGGATGCAAAAAGCATTCGGGAAGCGCTTCAGAGCAAAGATGTAGGTATTATTGCCCGATTGATTTCCTTGGCAGAAAATAGACCCGAAGCCTTTAAGGCGCACTGGGAATCGCTAGGTAAAACGAATGATAAGGTTCCCGTATTGGGAATTACAGGTACCGGAGGCGCTGGAAAGTCAAGTTTGGTGGACGAATTGGTGCGTAGGTTTTTGGCAGACTTTCCTGAAAAGCATATTGGGATTATTTCGGTAGATCCTTCCAAACGAAAAACCGGTGGAGCCTTATTGGGGGATAGAATTCGAATGAATGCCATTCATAACCCTAGGGTTTTTATGCGTTCGTTGGCTACACGACAGTCCAATCTTGCCCTATCCAAACATGTGGCCGAAGCAGTGGAAGTACTTAAGGCTGCGGAGTATGATTTGATTATTCTCGAAACTTCTGGAATTGGCCAATCCGATACCGAAATACTGGAACATAGTGATGCATCCCTTTATGTAATGACGCCCGAGTTTGGAGCGGCAACACAGTTGGAAAAAATCGATATGCTCGATTTCGCGGATGTGGTCGCCATCAACAAATTTGATAAGCGTGGGGCAAAAGATGCTTTGCGTGATGTAAAAAAGCAATATGTCCGCAACCACAACCTATGGGATGCGGCTGATGAAGACCTTCCTATTTTTGGAACTATCGCTTCACAGTTCAATGATCCTGGCATGAATCAGTTGTACCGTGCAGTGTTGGATGTAATGGTTAAAAATGGAGCAAAAGAACTTAAGTCGGATTTCGCTATAGCTGAAGGGGCGTCTGAAAAAGTATACGTTATTCCGCCTGCGAGAACACGATATCTTTCCGAAATCGCTGAAAGCAACAGGGCGTATGATGTCAAGGCGGAATCACAATCCCAAACCGCTCAAAAACTATATGGACTTTACTTGAGTATTTGTACGGTTTTAGGGCAAGAAACTACCAAGAATGGCTCTTTGACTGCAGCCGGTTTGGATGAAACAAAGCTTTTTGAAAACCCAAAGCGTCAGGAGCATCTCGAGCTTGCTAAAAAATTACTTGAGGAATTCAACCAAGTTAAAATGGATTTGGACCCTCATCATTGGGAGGTTATTCATTCATGGTTGTCTAAAGTGGAACGATACAAACAAGCCCTATATACCTTCAAGGTGCGGGATAAGGAACTCCAGATAAAAACCCATACCGAATCCTTATCACATTCTGAGATACCCAAAGTGGTCTTGCCTAGTTATCGCGGTTGGGGTGATATTTTAAAATGGGTGTTGCAAGAAAATGTTCCTGGCGAATTTCCATTCACTGCTGGCTTGTATCCTTTTAAAAGGGAAGGGGAAGACCCTACTCGAATGTTTGCGGGTGAGGGTGGTCCTGAGCGAACCAATAAGCGATTCCATTACGTAAGCAAAGACATGGAAGCCAAACGCTTGTCCACGGCGTTTGATTCCGTCACACTGTATGGGAATGACCCAGATTATCGTCCGGATATTTATGGTAAAATTGGAAACGCAGGGGTCTCCATCTGCTGCTTGGACGATGCTAAAAAACTCTATTCCGGATTCGATTTGAGTGATCCGATGACTTCGGTTAGTATGACCATCAATGGTCCTGCGCCTATGCTTCTGGCTTTTTTCCTCAATGCAGCCATCGACCAAAACTGTGAAAAGTACATCCATGAAAATGATTTGGTAGAAACCGTTGAAGCAAAGCTGAAGGATTTCTTTAAGGCTAGAAAGAGCGAAAGACCTCGGTACCATGGAGAAATACCTGAGGGCCACAATGGTCTAGGCCTGCTCTTACTTGGAGTTTCTGGAGACAAAGTGCTTCCGGTCAAAGTATATCAAGATATCAAGAAAAAAACACTGGCGCAGGTTCGAGGTACAGTACAAGCGGACATTCTCAAAGAAGATCAGGCTCAAAATACCTGTATTTTCTCTACGGAGTTTGCGCTGCGACTAATGGGTGATGTACAGGAGTATTTCATTCAAAATAGCGTACGGAATTTTTACTCGGTATCCATCTCAGGTTATCACATTGCGGAGGCTGGAGCAAATCCAATAACGCAATTGGCTTTCACCTTGTCCAATGGCTTCACTTATGTGGAATACTACTTGAGTAGGGGCATGGATATCAATCAATTTGGACCCAATTTGTCCTTTTTCTTTTCAAATGGGGTTGACCCCGAGTATGCCGTAATTGGAAGAGTGGCGCGTCGTATTTGGGCGAAAGCCATGCGTGAAAAATATGGGGCTAACCCAAGAGCACAAATGTTGAAGTACCATATACAGACTTCGGGTAGAAGTCTTCATGCCCAAGAAATTGATTTTAATGACATCCGTACCACGCTTCAAGCACTCTATGCGATTTATGACAATTGCAATTCCTTGCATACCAATGCGTACGACGAAGCCATCACAACACCTACAGAGGAATCTGTACGTCGTGCCATGGCCATACAACTCATAATTAATAAGGAACTTGGTCTAGCCAAAAATGAAAATCCCCTTCAGGGCTCTTTCATTATTGAAGAGTTAACCGACCTTGTTGAAGAAGCAGTGCTTTTGGAGTTTGACCGAATTACTGAACGTGGAGGAGTTTTGGGTGCGATGGAAACCATGTACCAACGTTCCAAAATTCAGGAAGAGAGCTTGCATTATGAAACGTTGAAACATACAGGTGCCTATCCTATTATAGGAGTGAATACCTTTTTGAGCTCCAAAGGTTCGCCAACTATTCTTCCGGCCGAAGTGATACGTGCAACCGAATCCGAAAAAGAAGACCAAATTGGAACATTGAAGGCTTTACGTGGTTGCTATCCCGAGGAGGCAGAAACAGCATTAAAATCTCTGCAAAAAGCTGCGGTTGAGCATGAGAATTTATTCGACAAATTAATGGAAGTCGTGAAGTACTGTTCGTTAGGGCAAATCACCAATGCTCTTTTTGAAGTTGGCGGTCAGTACCGACGAAATATGTAAATAGGATTTAATCCAAACCGTTTTGTAAAGAACGGCGCCACTTTTTGAAAGCCCTACGAAAACTTTTTAGTTCCGTACGGAGGAGGTTGAGGTACTCTTTTTCTTTTACGCCGTCTTTTTCCAAACCGTTACAGTAGGAAAGAATATTTCGGGTCATCACGTTGATAAAGGTGAGGCTCTTCATGCGTTTGGAGTAGGATGAACTGTGAGCCGCCATTTCCACTTCTTTGGTAATCAAACTTGCGTCTGCAACAAGACAATGTACTACATCATCACGCAACCCAGGGTAGCGACTTAGCACCAAAGCATCTTTGCGATACTCAAAATAATGTGCGATGGCTTCGCTCATATCTCTAAGGGCAAGTGATT
>ERZ1740070.2153-NODE-2153-length-11534-cov-9.822633_pt1 | contig 11534 bp, 2 predicted proteins | sample MGYA00581734_ERZ1740070 | MGnify/ENA primary metagenome ERZ1740070 (study PRJEB43018, sample SAMN04849744) | marine metagenome | isolation source: floating plastic debris | place: Pacific Ocean | collected 2008-09-01 | study: EMG produced TPA metagenomics... | reverse complement strand
ATGGCAGAAATTCCAAGTAGCTAAAATAAATGTAGCTAATTTACCTGTCACAGGCAAAATAGCCAAACTTTTTGCTAGCTAACTTTTCTGGATGTAGGGTAATTGACTGAAAAGACGATGACTAAAGTACACATACATTGTACATTCATATGAAGCTGTACGGCTGTGATGTATACACTTCACTGACATTCATTTGTAAGCACTTTACTTACCAGTGATGTGTACTGGACCAGCGGTGATATGCTAAAGAAAACTGATATTAGGATTGATTTTAGTCTTAGGCCTACTAAGGATCCATATTTAAATTTGAATTCCATTGTCTGCCATTTCCCCGAGTTGAATTGGTATTTATTCTTGACTAGTGCAATAACACCACCTAGTTCTAGCAGAGTTGATTTAATCATCTTAGTGCGGCAGCTGGAACTGCTGTCGATGCCTTGCATATTTATTACAACGTGCTGCGTACAAGCAAGAGAAATTCTGTGTACAGAATGAACTTCTGAAAATACATAGAGCTTCTCACTAGATGAATTGTAACTACCTGAACCTGAAGTTCATCATTATAAATTAAATGAAATGAGTAAGAGGCTTGTGGGTTTTCCTTGGCAAGCCTGGTCATTTGTTAGGCTAATCTACCAAAATACCACTTGAAGGGTGTTGATTTGAAATCCACAAGGTTAAAAATTAGTCAAATCCAACCTCTCAGATTTAAATTACAACATTATTATTCCTTCCCTCCCTGTCAACATGCATATCCTCCCATCAATCCATCCGTTAAGAAATGAATTATGAAGGTTACCCACCAAACACACTGCAACGACATTAAATGCAGTTCTTGTCTTGTCTGTGATTGCGATGATCTATTGAGTGCAAATACTATTCTAAAAGAGGGAAACTAAAAATATCCAGTGCATATTTTCATCCATCCATTTTTATGGCCCTTGCAAATGGATGATGACACTTGAGGACTATGAAGTGCATACATGAATGGAACAGCAGTGAATATAAATGAACAGCGTAGGATTTCATGTAGGTCTTCAGGTCACATAATATTATTGTAGTTAGAAGCGGCATCTTCGATTTCAACCGCAGCTAGCTTTCTCAAGTGAACCAGGTGTTCATAATGAATAGAACTTTCTCAATTGTGAATAAAGTTTACATAGTTTCAAAGAAAACTTCAACTGTATTGTTACTCTAGCCCTCTCCACGCAATGGAATTTTCTGCCTCAGTACTTGGTGTGTATGTGTAGTCATGCAGTTTGTCAAATTGGAATGTTTCATGTTGAGAGTCATACCACTATTTGCACTGATATGTAAACAAGGAAAGGTAACTTGTACTGTATGTCGCAGAATGTACCAGTTTTTATTGTTTACATTGTAGCCATATATAAAAGAGATATGCGATTCATTACGTGGCGATGTATTTGACAGATTTATCGAAAGGTTAGTAAGAATTCCGCAGAGTTCAATGTAAGATACTTTTACCCTAACTTAGAACCCATCACCCTGGACGGTTCTGACACGCGTTATTCAATAGGGGAGACTACTATCCCACTAAGCATCGCATAAGTTAAACTTGAAATGTAACACTTAGCTAACACACATTTGGTTTGGGTGAATCCATGGTGGCACTTATTTGTTGGCTGGTAGTTTTAAAATCAGAATAACTCAAATGGGATAAGTTGTCCTGAGGTGGCAGCACCCAGCTAAAACTGTGGAGATGTCATATTCTGTCAAGCCGTAACCCTGATATCTGACATGGATGTACTGTAACGGTGTTGAAATGTTTTCGTAAGATAGCCATCCATATGATATGTATCTGCAAACAAACCAGTAACAACATGCTAGTCATCTAACATGCAGTGTGCGGTGACAGTGTGGAGGCTGGAAGCGTGCTGCACCATTTCGATCAGGGGCGGTCCCAATAACCAGTGACATGGTACAGTTCATGCTGTGGACTTGTATACCATTGCTCATTGGAGAGATCTTAGCGGTTTAGTTATTTACAACCTTAAAGTGACAGACATAGATCAAGCGGAAACAATCAATAATTCCGCACAAATGTGAGGTTTACTAAATTTTCAAACCCCAGAATATGATTGATGAATCAAAACAGAACTTTTGCACATTCAAATAAACATACATGTATTCTGGTTCCTTTTGTCAGTACATTAACCACTTGGGCTGGGACTGAGACAAAACATATGTTTGTGTGTCTCGCCTCTGACATTGACATACATAGCATCTACAGACTGATACTTCCCCCGCCATACCATGTTCAGGGTTTTCTGTTAAGCCATGGTAGGCCGTGTCCGCAAGTTGCTAGACTAAGAAATGACTGTACCACTTCTGCAAGACATCATAATTATCTTCCTGGGTTGAGGCATCATTATTTTTAATTACATGAACATCTAGGTCAGGACAAAATCATTTTAATTGCCTTCGGTCGGTGCATGTTCTAGTATGTTACAAAATGCATGTAGGTGGTTGTTCAGGTTGCAAAGATGCAAGCCAGTTGTCGTTCACATTATCGAGTGGTGGACTGGTTTTGCTGCTCAAGCCATTGTGCGGCGAGATCTATGGACTTCCTGCAAGCCGAATGTTTACTCTAGCAAGCCCTACCCAATACATAAGAAGTCTGGATTCATAGAAATTCTAGCTTTGTTTTTAAACATTATAATACATGCATTTCATAATTTATAGTGTTATTTTGTCTAAAATCAAAGTATGCAATTCATTTGGGCTAATATTTTGGACCCTTTCTTGTTTGCCCACTGAACGCACGCATCTTTGGTTGACAGGTTGATTAAAATTACATGGTCGTATCACAAGCTCAGTCCGTGGACTTGAGCGGCGAGATAGTGGTTGCGAGGCTGCAATGACTGCGCCAAGTTGCTCTCAGTTGCAAGCAGGTCGGAGCACACCTGTGGCACAGAGGCCAAGTAGTTAGTAGACAGCAGTGGGATTCAACACTTGCATGCCTCAGGCAGGCGCTCTAACCAACTGAGCTACCTCCTACTCCTGTGGGGATTTGCCACTGGTGTCAACATGCATAAACTCATATGCTCACATGTGTGTATGATTCTGCCTACTCGGTTTTGATGAAGTTTTCACAGTTTCTAACATTATTGACTATCAACTTTGTGTAGTCAAGACAAGGGGATGACTTGTTAGGGCTGGTTGTTGTCCTCGGTCTTCACCCCTTGCATAATCGGAAGAGGTGTAGCTCATGGGGGAAGGATTCACTTCCATTTGTCACGTTATATTGCTAACAAGGTACTTGGCACCTACCATTTAACAGGCTACATAGTTGGTTAATATTGATGAATTTTAATAAATAAATGAATTGTAATGAATGTGTTTTCTTTATTTCAGTGAAAAGTATACACGCTTCTGTCAATGGAAGAATCTAGAACTCAATATGCAGGTTAGTAGCAATAACAAGCTTGCAGTTGTGTTTCGGTCAGAGGGGTCCGACGGGGTGGTGGGTGAGAGTCAGTTCTCTCTCGATCACCTTTCCTGTGGTGTCCAATGCATCTTCAATCACTTCCCCCCACGCCATGTCTTTCTTTGGTTATAGACGTATGCCCTGATATTTGCACTACTTAACATGTTCTGTTTTTGTTTTGCTTCTGCAGTATATGTTACAGTACCCATTTCATGTATTTAGACTCGGTCGCTTTCAGTGAATAATTTACTAGTCAGTGTATTATTGATGGTTTGTTGAGTGTTGAGCGCTTTATCTGAAGACAATAGCGGTGTAATTCCAGTTATCTAAATTTTATCTAGCATTTATGTCGGACTCGAATTTCTACATTTTCTCTACTATAATCGGACTACAGTACTGCGTGGCTCTCTGGTTTAATCTGTGGGAAAACTACGATTGATATTCATGCATGAGTGAGATGTGAGGAATGTGTAGTTGAACAGTTACAGTACCATATATTATTGGTTTTTGTTGGCCTCGTGTCATACATTTATAAGTTGAATTTATCACGAATACGTCATTGCACTGCCATGTGTGTACATCATAGGACACATTTTGATTAGTGCAAACCCGTCTGTTTGAAGATGATTGAGTTAGACTTGGCAGCTGCTTGGCTGTAACTGCCAGGGAGTCTAATGTACCAGTAGGTCTATAGGCCTACCGTCATTTGAGTATGCGCCTGTCACTACTCATTGCTATTAAGCTGTCAGCCTGCGGGACTAGGGATACCCCTACATTGGCATCGCGTCTGTAAACATGCTTCAATACCCCATAATACTTTTACTTTCACCCAATATAGAAGATGTTCTTTCTAATGTTATGCGTCTTTGTCTGATGCTAGTTGACTACCTGGAATTTTAAATTATACTGGTAATGACAGCCACATTACATAACACTAGAGTATGTGTCATGTCACACACTATGCTCGCTTTGTCAGACACCACTTGAACTTGAATCAGCTTATTATGAAAAATAATTATCTTCCATCTGCAGTCATACAGTTATAGGCCTATATTCCGGGTTGAAGAATGACACAAGTTATTGTGGTATGAAATTCCCTATTGATTGCACAATCACGGTCAGCCTATCGCAGCTCATCGATCAAAGATTGTTATGCAGAGCAGCTACGGACCAATTGCTGATCAGCACGGGGCTCGTAATGTGGTTCATATCAATCTTCTCTTCCCTTGACTCAATCACAGAATTTGCTTAAGTTGCTAATTATTTAGCCGAGACTGTAAAATGTAATAAGGTCGCTGACTTCTGGATGCTGAAAAGCTAATGAATATATCCTTGCTGCTCGTAATTGTTCATGTCTTAGAATTCTTTTCCTTTTCTTCATGTCTTATATCTTCATGACTTATGAAGCCTAGAATTAATCGATTTGCTAATTTTAAGAAGAACTTCATTCTCCCTCTCAGATAGTTTTGTGTTCATGGCCTATACCCTATGTCCATCTCCATCCTGTCTGCGAATTGTAAAAATATGCTATTGCTACCCATGATTAAATCGGTAACGTCAAAGATGACTTTGCCAATGCAAGAAAACGGTCGATGGAACTATGAAATTCTGGCCTTGTGTCCCACCAAGGATTTCCCTATTGTAGTATTGGTACCATGACATGTGCACTGTAAATTGCAATGTTGGCTCATATGTATCTTTGTGCGGACACTGGGTGTGACTTAAACGATCTGTCCTGCATCAACTACACGTATATGATCTGAATAACAGGGATGGGAGGTGTGGAGAGCAACTGTTTTATTCAACATTTGTGCTATTCGCAGCCCTTACTACATATTTATGTTATTTATTTGAAATGATCATGCTGACATGAATCTTTGAAGTTGTTTTGTTACGTACTTTCTCATTGTAATAAGATACATTCAATCACCTCGCATCAGGTATTTTTTTCTCTGAATAGCGCAGTTCGCGTTTACCTGGTGCTATTTATAGAGCTATTTTTTCATCTTTTTTTCAGCTCACAATGAATGACTTTAGCGTACACAGAATAATAGGAAGAGGTGGCTTCGGTGAAGTATACGGGTGTAGAAAGGCTGATACTGGTAAAATGTACGTAGGCTACACGTATAACATCATTCCATGGTTACATTTGGTTTGGTTTGATTTGGCCCATTGCGTCTTGTTTCTTCTCCATTCATTACTAGGCTGTTCTACAGTCCAGACTTTTTGAGTTTGCAGCCTAAACTCAAAAAGTTTGGACTGTAGTTTAATCCAAGTCAGCACAATTGTCATCTTTGCTATTAGCTGTTTCTCCTTCACTTCAAGCAGTCAGTTTTCTTGCTGTTTAAAACTTGGCACAGGGAAACTGACAGGATTTATGTGCAACATTTCAAGGAAGCATTCCATATATTGCCGGTTTGGATGGCCTACTGTTGACCAAATGAACAGAGTGATGAACTTGAAATATTTACATATTGTCATTAGTGGCCCATAAGTAACCACATGGTAAGGTTATTCATTCACCCCTCATAGAGTCATCAAAAACTAGAGTTATTAATGTTTGTCCAACATTTTTAGTTCATGAAGTATAAGCTAGCTATGTGACACTTAGTTTTGTTGAATGCTGGCAATGCTATGTAGCCTACTAAATAAAATATGCAAAGATTAAAACGCTGATGCTGGTATGCGTGTACCTTGTTTTACTTTTACAACCTTTTGTATTGTGTAGGTATGCCATGAAATGCCTGGATAAAAAACGAATAAAGATGAAAAACGGAGAATCTCTTGCGACCAATGAGAGGATAATGCTCTCATTGGTCAGCACCGGGGTAAGTTAGTGCTGTCCTCAATGTGTCATCAAAGCATTACAATACAGCTACGTGGTTTTCATACATCATGGAGCCGCTAATTTGTCTAATCAAACCAATTTCCTAGAAGCCAACATTCTGAATGGTCATTGACACTGTTGGGCAGTGTTCTAGTTTGTGGGCTGTAACTAGTTGCTGAATGAAGAAACGCACTCATCACAATCAATATTTGGGGTCAAAGTTAGTTGTTATATCAATGGTGCCAGAACTAGAATGTACATTACTCTGACTATCAGTCCTTTCTGTTGTTTTGGGGTGGGACCGGGAAAATCCCACCCAACCCAGCAGGAAGGACTGAGACTGAGAGTCAGTCTAAGTGTACATGTTGTTTATGTCTGTTGGATGAGGGAGGCTGGCTGTTTGAGTCTAGCTGCTTGACGAAGCTCTCATTCCGCGTTATCGTATGGGTAACTTAATTGTTTTGGCCCTCATCATACTGACATGGCGGCTGAAAGGGAATACCTAAATTGACTTTTAGAGTTCTTGTATGTATATTGCCACATAGAAGATTGTGATGAATTGACTTTCTGTAGTGCACTACCTAAGCTATCAACTGTGATGCAATACTGATCTCTTGACATCCCCCATCGGAGTATTGGTGCATCCTCCAGGCATGCATGTACTTTTGGTCAAGTGCAGTGTTTTGTAATGCCATCCACCCACCAAAGGCTACCTCAAACCTCGATAGGTCAAAGTGGTGACTGAATACAGAATTTGATAGGTTGGTTCGGTGTTTGAGCGGTAATCAAAAATGTAAAGTCAATCTCCCTCTAGCGCCTTCTCAGAAAGACCATCCTTTCCTCTAATGACGCAGGCACTACATGTACTTACATCAGCGTATGTCATAGATACCAGGTTACATTGGCTGTGTGTTTGATCAGCAAATACTGTGCGGAACCCTGGCAGTTTTACAGCCTCTAGCAACGCTGGTCATATGAAATTGTTTGAACTTTGCCGAGGCCATTAGCAGAATTAATTGGGTGGGAAACCCCACACAAGCCTTCATGGCTGCAACTTACTGCACATCAATTTTATAACAAAAACCATGTAGGTTGTATGTGTAGGCTTGGGTAATGATAACAACTTAAATTGATTAATTAGACCTGAACTAACTGTTTGCCATAACAAGCGGACTCGTAGAATACTTCCTGACTGTTGTTTGAGAACTATTACTAACTAATGCAGCCTTTAATCCTCAGTCCCAAAAGTATCATTTTTATACACTAAATCCACCAGTCGCTGTAATTGAGCCTCATGAAGCGACGCTGTGTTTGCAATTGTCTCATATTGACCTTGGACCAATACTTTTCACCTTGAAATAACTGTGGACTGTCCTTTTGACTGACTGTCCTTGCTGCTTGTTATTTCCACATCGTTGGTTTTTGCGAACAAGCAACTATTAAATTCACTGTTGTGCATACTTTATTTTTGAAGTTTTCTGTTTTTTCTTGTAGGAAGGCTGCCCTTTCATAGTGTGTATGACGTATGCGTTTCAAACGCCCGAAAAGTTATGTTTTATACTGGACCTCATGAACGGTGGCGACTTACACTATCATTTGTCGCAACATGGACTATTCAGTGAAAAGCAAGTTCGCTTTTACGCATCAGAAATTGTGCTTGGATTAGAACATATGCACAGTCGAAACATAGTATATAGAGATTTGAAGGTAAGACTGAGTCATGGACCTGGGCTTTTTGAAAGTCTTGAGAGTTTAGAGTTGGGATTTAGTGCGCTCTGTAAACATCAGGTATCCTGCAAATAACACACATGTATATGTATCTTCTTGTTCATCGGAATTTACTAATGATTCTTATCTCTTAGTGTGTCTAATTTTGATTTGCCCTCTCTTACATAGTCAAAAAGACAATTAGGTGATTGGTTGATACGAGAAAAAATGAGAAGGTAACTTTAACGTGCCCCATTTGGGCCTCTAGAAAATATACAGGTGTTGTAGGATCAAATATTCATCAGACATCATCTCAACGGAATCAACGGATATCCTGTCAACAGTGCATTACCAGTAATACTGGTATTGCAGTCAAAAAGCTTAGAAAGTCTCACTCTAGGCAGGGGATTAGCTTTATGGGCAGGATTTGTGGTGCATGATGGTTGATTAGTTAAACTGCATTTCCTCTATTCCTTCTTTTCCTGGTTGTTTTTTGTTTATAAGTGCTTACATTTTTTGCTGTGACGTCCTCATACCACCTGAAAGTACGTGCAAAAAGTGATTTGCCTCATGGAAGCCTTCATACACTTATGTGGTTGAAAAAGGTCATTTATTTTTGCTCATTTACAACATTGGAATTTGTTCATTTTTGCAGCCAGCTAATATTTTATTGGATGAGAATGGACATGTTAGAATTTCAGATCTAGGTTTAGCTCATGACTTCTCAAAAAAGAAACCTCACGCCAGTGTGTAAGTACAGTGTACAGTGATATTTGCGGGAAATAAATAATGTGGATTTGGCTGGTCCAAGATGGCAGGCTGGCCCTAGCCTGGTACAGGCTCTCCGTCACACACCAAAGCACACAGAGAGCTTGTCCCAGAATAGGGTGGCCCAAACCGCTTGAAGGTATGGGATTATTAATGGTTGCTAATGGTAGTGTCAACCAATAATGACAACTTTAATGCTGTTATACTTTAGATTTCCTCAGCTCTATAATTGGCTGTACTCAAGCTGAGAAATTATACCAAACATTCACACCTTGATCATATGGAGGAGTTAGAAACTAAGATTTAGATGGTGTTGGTGGGCTGCTTGTTGTGTAGCAATAATTGACGTAAGCTGTGGTTATCGCCGGATCTGTAATTCTCATTGATTAAAACCCACACTCTTATTTAATTTCGTCGCCTTGTGTTTGGACCTGTTATCAAGCGTTGTTTATGGATTTGCTATTTCAGTGGAACACACGGCTACATGGCACCAGAGGTGCTCAATAAGGGTCAGGCTTATGATGCCAGTGCTGACTGGTTCTCATTTGGCTGTATGTTGTACAAACTGCTGAAAGGTCACAGTCCATTCCGACCTCACAAAACTAAAGACAAGCATGAAATAGACAGGATGACAATGACAGCGGTAAGACAACTTCCCGTATATTCTTCCAGCAATAATGTGTCATGTTATTTCTGTCTTCTTCATTTTCTTAGAGCTGTAATTAGTAGTGCAATAACTGTAGATGGTCTATCGTAGTTTCCAGCCTTTATAAAATCACTTTTAAATATTAATTTATATTGATTTGTAGTTGACACCATTGCTATGTACATGTAGATGTGTCATAAATATTGTCTGCTGGGTATTTGACTTTCAAACTGATTCGAACATTAGCGGTGATTCTGGAAATGTTGTTGAACAAAATGTGTGTCGTTTGGGAGTGTAGTTGTCCCAACTCATTTCCATTCCGCCAAATTGCCCTTACTCATTTCACCTCTTACCAAACCAGGTAGCCGAGACTTTGTGACCAAACTCATTTCAGAGACATTAAGGTTTAATGAAGAATTGGCATCGTAGCATCTTTCCGTTCATATGGCTAACAATTGTGCATTCCTACCGGTAGGTAGAGATATAGATGGCTGCTTAGAGAATGTATTGCTGTAAAATACTTTCATCTTAGAATCATTATTTTCACTTATGAACATTTATATTAGCAAATGTCCAACCCTGCCCACCTATTATAGAATTAATATCACTTTGAAAATTAACTGAGTTTAGCCTGAAGTTTGGGAGGTATGTAAAGCTGTTTTGTTCAGTAACAGTGTTGGTTTATGGTTTTTAGTTTTTGTTATTGTTGCTATGTAACTAGTCTTTTTAGTTTGATTTGAGTAAAACCTGTAAGTTCCCCTCATGAGTTTGCCTGTTCCACTCACAATATAAAACTAACAGGTCTGCTATGGGCGTATTAAATAACTCTGAAGTGATCAAACATTAACACGTATACGAAGTTTTGAAAATGCTTGCAATTTTTCAGAACTGTATAAAGTGTTTCAGTTAATACTTGTGATGGCGTTCAATTCTTACAGTGTGTGTTCTTTAAGTAGTTGTTAATTTGCCAAAATGAAGAAATAATATTGAACTCCACTGTTGATTTGTTTCTGCGTTGCGTTACTGTCTAACTACCTCTGGTTTTTCTCTTAAATTCTAGGATGTGGAACTTCCAGATAGTCTTTCAGATGAAATGAAATCTCTTTTACATGGATTGTTGAAGCGAGAAGTAAGCCAACGACTGGGATGCCAAGGTCGTGGGTATGTTGTTTACTGTCCTCGGTTTACATAGTTCTTATCTGGTGGTAGCATCATAAATGTGCAATGTTATTACTTCTATGCAAAACTTAAACTAAATTATTAAGTTAGACACAATTCTGTTTGATTAGAAGAATGCATGGGCTGTCAGATGTTAATTGTGAGTCGGCAAGTTTTAATCATTATACACTTTTTTGGAGTTGCGTTTTAATTTCAGGAGGTGGATAACTCCAAACTTAGATTGACAAAAAAATTGTCTCTAGCATATTGTCATTTTACTTTGTCTCATTATTTGTCAGTGCTTCTGAAGTAAAAGAACACGCGTTCTTCAATGGCACAGACTGGCAGCTAGTATATCTACAGAAATTTACTCCCCCCATAATCCCGCCTCGCGGTGAAGTGAACGCAGCAGATGCGTTTGATATCGGCTCATTTGATGAGGAAGACACAAAAGGAATAAAGGTGTGTGGATTATTTTCTGCTAGTTGTCACATGAAAATCTGCTTCCATTCTATTTGTCTCAGACTTGTGTGATGACAACCTTATATATTCCTTGACTATTTGATCGTGTGTAGAGTGTAGATTCGTTTAGTAGTTCCGATTCATAAATCATAATTTTTCCATGTTGCAATCAGAGTTTTCCAGTTTTACGTATTACTGTACATACGTATTATGGTGTTTGTTGACAGCTATCTGAGCAAGATCAGGATCAATATAAAGATTTCAACATGATTGTGTCTGAGAGATGGCAACATGAGGTATCGGAGACGGTGTTTGATGCTATAAACGCCGACACGGACAGACGGAGAAGAAATATCGATGATGAGCACCATGTCGGTACGTTATATTCATGAGCAAATTATGACTTTATATACATGTTAATATAATTCTCAATCATTAAATTAATTGGTATAAATGATAATCAAATATAATCACTTTTAACCATTATAGATGCCTATTATAGTTAGTATGTTGTATTT
>ERZ1740070.2152-NODE-2152-length-11541-cov-6.989030_pt1 | contig 11541 bp, 7 predicted proteins | sample MGYA00581734_ERZ1740070 | MGnify/ENA primary metagenome ERZ1740070 (study PRJEB43018, sample SAMN04849744) | marine metagenome | isolation source: floating plastic debris | place: Pacific Ocean | collected 2008-09-01 | study: EMG produced TPA metagenomics... | reverse complement strand
CAGTTATCAGTTATCAGTTATCAGTTATCAGTTATCAGTTATCAGTTATCAGTTGAAAATGGGGGATTGGGGATTGGAGATTGGGATGGGAGAGGGGGAGACAATGAGAATACAACTTTTAATTTTTAACTCCTAACTCCTAACTCCTAACTCCTAACTCCTCACCTTTGACCTGATATGCTTCCCTAACGGCTGCGACAATATGCGGATAAGCTCCACAGCGACAAAGGTTTCCGCTCATGCGTTCGCGAATTTCAGTGTCGGTTAATTCAATTGATGCGCTTGGGTTAGCTATTTCTTCTAAATCTGTCACCGTACTGACTTGTCCTGCTTCTATTTCATCAAGTAAAGCTACCGCAGAACAGATTTGACCGGAAGTACAGTAACCGCATTGAAATCCATCGTTATTTACAAATGCAGTTTGCATTGCATGAAGTTCGTCACCTTTACTCAAGCCTTCGATAGTTGTTATTTCGTCTCCTTCATGCATTATTGCTAAAGCCAGACAAGAATTAATTCTCTCTCCATTTACTAACACGGTACAAGCACCGCACTGTCCGTGGTCGCAACCTTTTTTACTACCTGTTAAATTTAAACGCTCGCGTAATGCATCAAGAAGAGTAACGCGGGGTTCAATGTTTAAAGTATTTTCTGTTCCGTTAACTTTTAATGTGACTTCAACGGTATTAAGACTGCTGCTTTCTATATTTCATAGCGGATTTGATTTAGTTGTAGTCATTTTTTATAATACCTATCCCTCTCGGAAAATGTTAGTTGCTAACTAAAGGGAGTAGTACTATCGAAAGAAATAAGTTAAGCAAAATACATAAAACTTAAAGCAGTTATCAGCATTCAAAGCCAGTTGCCAACTAATACATAGGGTGCCCAAAAACCAGGGCGTTCATAATTAGGATACTTTTTTAACAGTGTTAGTTGGGCGCGACGCAAAGCTTCTGCTTTTGTTACCTTTGTCTTAGCTAACTCGCGATAGAATTCACCCATCAAGATAGCCGTGGATTTATCGTTGATATGCCACAATGAAGCTAAAGTACTCCTTGCACCAGCTTTCACCGATACTCCTGCCAAACCGAGGGTAGCGCGACTATCCCCAGCAGCAGTTTGACAAGCACTTAAAACTAGCATTTCCAAAGCTTGCGAGCGGCTTTCACCCCGACGACGCAGCAAACTATCAAATTGGGTAACGTTAATCGCACCATCTGCCGCTAAGATAAAAGTTTTTTCGGGTTGGGAGCTAAATTGTCCGTGAGTTGCTAAATGTAGGATATTAAAAGGAGTAGTATTTACATTTTTTTCTAAGGTATCGCTAGTAAATTCTTTATTTAAAAGTTGTTTTTTAGATACCCCTGCTTTATTAATCAAATTAAACTCTGACTTAATTTCTGGCAACGGTGGAAACATCCTAAATTCTGAGGGTGGCTCTACTAACCCTGCTGCTAAAACTTTGAGTGGTTCTTCTGCTAAGGGTTTGGGTGTCAGCAACTGAAGTCCCAGACTCAGGGCTATTGAATATTTTTCTAAAATATATTGTTCGCCATCATACAGGGTCGCCATTGGAACATTACGCAATGCCCCATCTAGTACAAATACCAGAGTTTTAACTCCACTTTTTTCCAAATCTGACTCAATATTTTTGATTAACCAACCATAAACTTGCTGTGAGAGTGACTGCACTTCCTCAACTCTATCGGGTTCTAAAAGATATTCGCGTAACCGCGTGAGAATTTCCTCGACTTCGTTTTGGGATTTATTGATTGTATAGTTACGCAAGGGTTGGTTAGGAATTTTGACGATTACCTGTAGCTGTTGCGGTAGAATAATTGGGTAAATAATTGCAGCAGTAGGATTATCTTGGTCTACTAATTTATCTAGCACTACAGTTTGAGCATCTATACAAGCTTGCCGAAAATAGTTGTCTAATTCTGCTAATTGCAGTGATTCAATTCTCTGTCTAGCTTTATCTAAAGTCTTTTCGTTGGGATTGCTTTGCTGTGACTGCAATAGCAATGCTACCGACTCTCGATATACGGGTTCTACACTTTCTCTAAAGGAATATTGTACATCCCGATTCACCGCAACTAAATCGCTGCGGAGACTCTGCAAATTATTCACCGCATTATCGTAAGATGTAATAGCATTTTGTATCTCTCCCTGTTTTCCAAGCAAACGTCCCAACTGCCAATGCCAACGGTAAGATATATCAGGAGCATTGATGGTTTGAGCGATATTAAGTGCTTGTTTAGTAAGTTTCTCGGCATTTGAAAATTGTTTAGTTTGCTCGTAGACGCTGCCTAGAGTTCCCAGAGCAAAGCTTTCGGCTCGTTTATCTGCTAAATTTTGAGCTTGCTGTACTGCTGTTGCGGAAATTTGAGCAATGGTTTCGGGCTTAGTATTTAATTTGAGTAAACTTTGAACTAAATTAATCCGAGCGTAGATATTAGTTTGAGAAGGTGGTAAATTATTTAACTGAGCTTCAATTTCGGGTAATAGTACTTTGGCGGCTTCGGTATTTCGATTATTAACTAAAAGACTAAATTGATTAATCTGAGCTTGAACTTTAGTAGTTTGGTTTGTTGTAACCTTAGCAGCTTGTTGATAAAATTTGATTGCTGCTGGGTAATTTTGTTCGATTCTTGTGGTGTTTCCTAAACTAACTAAAGCAGCGCTGACATTTTGGGGAGACTTTAATTTTTGAGCGATTTTCAAACTTTGATTTAAGACCTCACGAGACTGTTTTAAATCTCCTGCTAATTGGAGAGCATCTCCTAAAGAACGTAATTCTATTGCTTTATTTATAGAGTTTGGTTGTGTTTGTAGCTCCTGTTCTAATGCAGTTAAAATTGTTAAACTCCGACGGTAAAATCCTAAAACTTGCCATGTTGTCGCTTGGTTAATGCGACTTTTGACCACACCATTTTGATTATTTATTTTTCTATATATACTTTCTGCACTTTGCCAAGTCTTCAATGCTTGCTCTGCTTTTCCTAAATCTAATTGAATGCTACCTTGAATATTGAGAATTGCAGCTAATGTATTTTGGCTTTTAGACTTTTGATTTTGGATTAATTTTACGCTTTCAGTAATTGCTATTTGAGCTTGATTTAAATTACCCAGTTTTTGATAAGCCAAAGCTAAATTACTTAATGCAACAGCTTGCTGTAATTTTAAACCTTGATTGCGATATTCTGTGACAACTTGTTGCAAAATATTGACAGATTCGGAAAATATTCCGGCTTCATATAGTTCTTTTCCCTTCTCTAGGGATGCGATATATTGCGTTTTTTCAACTTGTGATTTTAAGATAATATTTGCAGCGACAGGAAAATTAATAACCCAAAAAGCCGTTACCAAGACTAAGGCAATAAAAACGCGGAAGTAACGAATTTTAAGAACACGAATAAACCATATTTTTTCTATCTGAAGCCATTTATTAATTTGATTAATCTTGTATTTCATGAAAATAGGAAAATCTATTTTTAGTTGGGCTTTAGCGCTCAATTTCTATATTTATGTATTTAGAGACATCGCAAATACAAACCATTATTAATTACAGGAAACACCAGAAAGGCTAGAAAAACGATGCGGAGATTCAGCTACAAGGAAAGTGTCGCCATTTTCATCAACTACTATCTTCTGGGCTTCAATAATTTTTGGAGTAGATTTATTTACAGATGCAGCAGGCAATTTATTTATTCTTCTTTCCGTTGTTTGTGATGGTAAATCAACCCAATTTGTAATTACTGCACGTTTACGTAAAGGCTCATTTGGACTCGAAGGTAATCCACCTCTTCCCGTAGCGATAAAACTATTTTGCTGTTGTCTTCCTGGGGTACAACTTTGGGCGATTTGTTGGGATGCATCAACTAAATTTGCGGGTAATTCAACTAAACCGCTAGCAGGATCTACATCGGGAGTGTTAATAAAAGGTTCGCGACTTAAATCGGGGCTTTGCTGAGAAATTGCCGTAATGTCGCTGCTCGGTAAATTACTGGGGTTAAGTTGTTCTGGATTATCGGTTCCCAGTCTTTGAATTAATTCGTCTCTAGTTAAAGGTGCGATTCCTAGAATACTGGTTGCATTTATCGAAATTTCTCCCCCACTTCCGCTAAATGCATTGGCTGTAATATCGCTATTTTCGTTGGGTACGGCAATAATAAAGCCATCGGCAGTATCAATAGTGATATTACCACCGTTTCCAGGAGCCGCATCTGTACCCGCAGAAGTTGAAATTTGGCTTTGATTCCGCATTAATAAGAAATCTGCTAACTTGAGCCTGATATTACCAGCATCGGCTGTGGCTACAGTTTCACCAATCAATTTGGCTTGATTATTTAACTCCAGAGTATCAGCATTGACTTCTAAATTCCCTGCTCTACCCGTACCCGTGCTACTGACGGTAATTTCTGCATTATCTCTTACGAGTAAACTTGGTGTATTTATAGATAAATCTCCCGCATTTCCAGAAGATTCAGCACTACTAAGCAAAGTACTTTTTACAGGAATATTTTCACCAATTACACCCGTACCCCTCACTTCTACAGAATCTGTGGCATTAACATTTAACCTACCACCATCGCTGCTAGCAAAAGAGCCAGCCGTGACTAATCCCCCATCGCGAATTATTAATTTGCTGAGATTTAAATCTACTGTACCTGGATTATTATCTGTAGCAAAGTTATTGGCTGATATTTTTGCTCCATCTTCTACCGTCAGCACTCCGGTATTAATATTTAAGCTACCTACATCTCCAGTAGTTCCTCCCGGCTGAGCAGAAACAAAAATACCGCTACTACCTGTTACTTCTGTGGCAGTGGCTGAACTACCAGAAAGGGTAATAAAGTCACTAGCGTCAATATTTATATCTCCTCCGCTACCACTCAAACGTGCAGCACTCGATATCTGCGCTCCTCCTGTAACGGTGAGTTGTTTGGTTTCAATTGTTAACTGTCCAGCGTTTCCAGGATTATCGGCGGCAAATTGTCCAACTTGAGCGAAAATCCCAGTAGGAACTGCATCATCTTCGATATTACCTTGAAGTTGAATATTATCTGAGGCTCGAATTAAAATATTTCCAGCGTTTCCTGCATCAAATGTTGAAGCCTCAATTGCTGCTCCATCCTCTATCACTATTTGCTTAGTTTTAACTTCTACATTACCACCATCACCCGTTCCTGCGAGTACTTGAGTACCAATCACGGTCAAAAAACCACCATCTGTGACTGAGCCAGTGCCAATTAATTCCACAGACTCGGAAGCAGTGACTAATACATTTCCAGCTTTGCCTTCTGCGACAACAAAAGTTCCAATATTTGCACCTCCACTCAATTTCACTGATTCGTCAGCATTAATAATTAAATCTTGCCCAGGAATTGAGCCTTCTGTAACTGCAAAAATTATCGATGCTTGACTTAATTCTATATTTTTACCACGTACTTGGCTTGAACCTGCACCCGTACCACTAATATCAACAGATGAAATTTGAGAAAGGCTAATATCTTGAAAGTTTTGTACATCTGTATATCCAAGTGCAAAACCTGTCTCTGCTTCACTCAAATTAACAAAACTATTACCTGCAACGCTTCCTAACTCTATTCTTCCCTCTCTTGCGGTTAAATTACCATTTTCGAGAGCAATATTACCACCCACTAATGCCAAAGTGTTACCATCTTCTACTCGGAGTCCAACAGGTCGAGATAAAAAATTGACATCACCATTAGGACTGGCTTGGGAGCGATTAATAATATTCCCAGGATTGGAACCAAATTGTAAACCTAGAGGAACGCTAACTGTCAGTAAAGCATTATTATCATTGGCAGTAGCGCTGAATTCCGTTCCATCTACGAACCTAATACTATCTGCCGTAGAACCAAGAAATGAACCACCAATATCTAAGGTCGCATTTTCACCAAATATAATTCCATTAGGATTAATCAAAAAAAGATTTGCATTACCTGTATTTGTAGTGCCATTAATCAATGTTTGAATTGTACCGTTAATATTAGAAGCTGAACTACCTGTAACCCGTGTAATAATATTTTGGATATCAGCATTGTGATTAAAACGGGCAATCTCATTCAAATCCACAGAAAACTCTTGAAAACTATGGAACAGATTTTGCTCGCGCTGGGTACCTTGTTCAATCAGCTTAATATTTCCTTGGTTAATAACTTGAGTATTGACTGGTAATGTTTGGTCTCCAATGATTTCTGCTTTAACACTACCAAAGTCAAATAACGAGAGTAAAATACTTAGTTTAATGCATAATAATTGCCAAGTAAAAGCTTTCATATGATTATTTTTTTGATTAATTTATGACAAAGTTTTTTATTTTTCTATTTATTATATTTATATTTTTATAAATGCTATTTAACTATGATTTATACAACTAGTATATTTTTTAGGTGCGTAAATATATTTAAAAATTTAACAGCGGTAGTAAGGTTAATTGCATCATAATTTAATCAGCCCTTTATTTATTTTCCCAGCTAGCTTTTTAACCAACCTTTAAGCATCATATAACGAATTAACCTGATTTAACGGATTAAAATTTGTAACAATAAAAATCCTGCTAATTTTTGTCGCTAGCAGGATTTTTTTAACTAAAATTTAGAAGCAAATTGTATCAAATATTAAGTACCTATCAATATTAAACTACATAAATAGGGGTAATGCACCCTGTATAAAACTGAGTGAATTCTATTAATTATTGGTTTTCACTTTTGATTTCATCTTATTACCCTTACGCAGCGACAAACCACCTACTGCTAATGCTGCCAACCAACCTACAGTTATTGTAGTAGGTTCGGGAATATTCACCTTCTCGACGTTGAACTCCGATGAATCAGGAGTATCAGCAATTCCAAAGATATCTATGGTTTTATCAACTCCATTCATGGTAATTCTTTGATTGGCATCGAGTTCTTCAACATAGTCGCGAATGATTATACCAGGTACCCCGACATTTCTAATTTGTTCGTTAGTGTCAAAAGCATTTTCAAAAGCAGCGAGATTACTACTTAAACTACCTCTTTCATCCGCTGTTCTATAGGGAATATATAATGTTGCTTCGTAGTTAGGTAATCCATCAAAAGAATTTAGGTCATACTTAACTACTCGGTTTAATTCATCTTCGCCTAGATTCTGATCTAGTTGAGCTAGCAAGTTACTTAGATTTTCACGTTCATCCGTTGTTAATTCAGAAGTCGTAACGGTCGCTTGAGAAGAATTAACATTTAATAGTGGAGTTCCACTAGTTTGCTCTATGGCTGTAAAATCTTGAATAACCCCTGTATCTGTATCTAGAGTAAATTCAGTCAAGACAGAATTATTGCTTCCTTCTTTTATATCTGAACTTCCAGATACCCTAAACAATTGTGCTTGTGCAGACTGAGAAAAACAACCAAAAATACTTACAACTAATGCAGTAGATAAACCTAATTTTTGCGAAATTGTAATGTTCATAATAAAGATGCCATGAGAGCGGCTATAATTTTTTGTTTCCCTAGTTTCTGAACAGTCAATTATCATTTATATTTATTTTTCTTACGCATTAAAACTATTAAGAATAATAATACTGTTTCTACTAGGATGAATTAGTTTTGTATTAAAACACGGAAAACTATGTAATTACCATAGCTTCACGATATCTTTAATAAAAAATAAAAAGAAACTATGTATAAGTACTGAGTGCAGGAAAGTAGTTTAAGTTAACTAGAGAAGGGTAACGGGAATGGAGCGAGACTCTCAAATTGTATTGCAATTGACATAAAAGCTGTCACTTGCTTTCTCAGCCAAAATACAACAGCTTTTATTTTTATAAAAAGACCAATTCCTTGCTGCATAGGGATTTTACCGATTATTAAAAAATTATTTTAACAATTTTTGCTTCTACGGTTGCATAAAAAAATAAAACCAGCCGTAAAGATTAACATGCACTCTTATTAGTAAACAAACGTGAATATAGCAGTTCAATTCAATTTCAAATGTAAAAGAGGAATTATGAACTTAACAATAAAAAGATTTAATTTGCGCCGTGTCTTCTTCAGCACTTTCGCTATCACTTTGATATGATATTTGAAAAGTCAAAGGGCGCGCAACCTGCACACAACTATCTATCTATGGGAAAACTAGTCATCCTAAAGTTAGGAGAAGGAGAGTTTAAACAAGGGTTTCCTGTAATCTTACAAATAAGTGACGACAATGTACGCCCTAGTTTGGAAATTACAGGTAAGTTACCTCCGAATCCAGAAATTGCCAAAGATTATTATCAGTGGCAATCTATTTATCGTAATTTCAAATTACCATCTCGCGTTAAAGGTTTACCAAAGCACATTACTCAAACCTCTTCTTTAGAAGAATTCCAAGAAAAAATTGACGAGTTTATAGACAGTTTTAATATTTGGCTTACTGCTGAATCGTTTCGTCCGATTTGCGATAAATTGCTGGAAAAACTGACACCAGAGGATGACATACGCATACTCATACAAACTAAAAACTTCCAGTTACAAAAAATGCCCTGGCATTTATGGGATTTACTCGAACGCTATCCGAAAGCAGAAATTGCTTTGAGCGCTCCCAACTACGAGCAAATTTATAAAAATAAAATTAGCGATGATAAAGTCAAGATATTAGCTATTTTAGGTCATAGTGAAGGAATTGATACCCAAGCTGACCGCGAAATTTTAGAGAAATTACCGAACGCAGATATCAGCTTTTTGGTAGAGCCACAACGAAAAGATATCAACGATAAATTGTGGCAGCAGAATTGTCAAATTTTATTTTTTGCTGGGCATAGCATTACTGAAATTAATGCTACTGGAAAAATCTACATTAATCAAACTGAAAGTCTAACAATCGCCGAGCTAAGATATGCTTTGAAAAAAGCCTTAAAAGGAGGTTTGCAATTAGCGATTTTTAATTCCTGCGATGGTTTGGGATTAGCAAGAGAATTCGCAGATTTGAATATTCCCCAAATTATTGTGATGCGAGAGCCAGTACCCGATAAAGTCGCACAGGAATTTTTGAAATATTTTCTGGAAGCTTTCGCCGCAGGAGAATCATTATATATAGCAGTCAAAGAAGCTAGAGAAAGATTGCAGGGATTGGAAAATCAATACCCTTGTGCAACATGGCTGCCTATCATATATCAAAATCCTGCTGAAGTTCCCTTGTCTTGGCAAGATTTATACAGTTCAAATTCAAATATAAATTCAAATACAAATTCAAATTCAAATAGCAATAACATTGCTTCAGATACAGAATTTCGTCAGAAATCAGCTAAAAAAGGGCTTAATTTACTATTAACCATCCCCACAAGCATTGTAATTACCGTGCTGTTAATGGGAATAAGATATCTGGGAATACTGCAACCCTTTGAGCTTAAAGCATTTGACCAATTAATGCAATTGCGCCCCTCTGAGATTCCAGACTCACGGATACTGGTAGTAACTGTGACAGAAGAAGATGTGCGATCGCAACAAGCAGAAAAACCACGGGGCTCCTTGTCTGACAAATCCCTTAGCCAACTTTTAGAAAAATTAGAGCCATATCAACCAGCGGCAATTGGTTTGGATATATACCGGGATTATGCAGTAGATAATAAATATCCCAAATTAACAAAGCAGATACAAAACAGCCGCTTTGTAGCAGTTTGTCAAGTCAGGACTCCTACGGATAAATTTGGTGTTGCACCACCACCAGAAGTTGACTCGCAGAATTTGGGTTTTAGCGATATTCAACTAGATAATGATAATATAGTGCGTCGTCATTATTTGGCATTAACTCCTCCTTCAGGTTCAGATTGTAATGCCTCCTATGCTTTGAGCGTGCAGCTAGCTCTACGTTACCTTTATCAAAAAGGTATTAAGCTCCAATTCCCTAAAGACCGTGCATGGCAACTAGGGAAACTAAAATTTAAATCTTTAGAAGCACATAGCGGAGGCTACCAAGGAATTGATGATTTGGGACACCAAATTTTACTTAACTATCGTTCCTCTCCCTCCCCAGAATTAATTGCTCCAAAAATTACTTTGGGAGAAGTACTAGCAGGTAAATTAAACGAAAAAGCAGTCAAAGGAAAGATAGTGATAATTGGGACAACAGCAGAGAGTTTTAAGGATTATGTTTTAACTCCTTATACAGTTGGAGGAAAATTACAGAATATACCAGGAGTAATTTTACAAGCCCAAATGACTAGTCAATTAATTAGTGCCGCATTGGATGGGCGACCTTTAATCTCAAACTGGGAACTAGGTCGTGAAATAATTTGGGTTTGGGGATGGGCTTTGACTGGCGGTTTAACAGCTTGGTACTTGCGAAAACCAATTTATTTAATATTAGCTGTTGGGGTAGAATTTATTATTTTATATGGCAGCAGCCTGATTTTATTAACCTCTTACGGCTGGTGGGTTCCCTTAGTTCCAGCAATCATTGCTTTCGGAAGTGCAACGTTTGTCTGTAAAACAATTAACAATTCACAATTAACAATTCATAATTAACCATGAAAAACTATTATCAGAAAACACATCTTACAATTGCTTTTATTACGGCTTTTTTGAGCAGTATCGCTTATTTTTTACCAATAAACGCCCAACTAACAACTAAGAATAATAGTTCAATTAACTTTACTCCACCACCACCACCACCCAATCGAAGTGCCGCAGGACAACGTGGAGGAGCAGCTAGTAGGGGATGCGGAAAAGGAATGGAATCCCTGATGGCATTAGCTCCTGATTACAAACAAAACATTAGTTCAAAGCAAGGAGAAACAATTCCAGTTACTAAAATTTGGGGTTTAACTACTGATGATTATCCTACTTTTTGGTTTTTTGTTCCTTATGACAAATCATCAATTACGGAAATGGAATTTGTCATCAAAGATAAGTCTCAAAAGCCTAGTAAAACAATATACAGAAAAGTTTTAGATAAACCAGAAAAGCCAGGAATTATCAGTGTTGACACAAAAAAAGCAATAGAACCATTACAAGTGAGCCAAACTAAATACCAAAAGAAATATCATTGGTTTTTGAAATTAAAAGTCAAATGCAGCCCCCAACAATCAGTTGAATCAAAGTTTGTTGATGGTTGGATAGAACGAGTTAATCTAAGTTCTAACCTTACAAAAAGTATCCAGCAAGCAACACCTGTACAAAAAGCAGCACTTTATGCAGAAAACGGAATCTGGCACGATGCTCTTACAGTTTTAGGAAAAACCCGTAGTAATCAACCCGATAATGCTTCCTCATTAGCTAACTGGACAACTTTGCTCAAATCTGAAGAACTAGATAGTTTAGCGAACTACCCCCTTATCAACTGTTGTCAAGCCAATTAAGCGAATTTGATATTAATAGCTAATATTGAGTTTGTAGTAGCGCTTGGGCGCATCCTTCTAGATGCACTCAAGCGCTACCACAAACTCCGCAAGACTTGTGTGGTGGAGTACTAGTAGAGCTACACCTACAAAACCAACTATTAGATTGGTTACATTCGGCGCATCTTTATAAAGAAATATTCTTGGGATTTTTT
>ERZ1740070.2150-NODE-2150-length-11556-cov-3.955047_pt1 | contig 11556 bp, 7 predicted proteins | sample MGYA00581734_ERZ1740070 | MGnify/ENA primary metagenome ERZ1740070 (study PRJEB43018, sample SAMN04849744) | marine metagenome | isolation source: floating plastic debris | place: Pacific Ocean | collected 2008-09-01 | study: EMG produced TPA metagenomics... | reverse complement strand
GCCAGTACTTTGCCGGGCTGCGGTAGGTCATCTTGACCATCTTCTTCTTCGCGCTCGAATCGGTCTTCTCCGGCTTCTGCTTTGCGTAGGTCCTCTCTTTGACGTTCGTCTACCAGGACGAGCATGGAGGAGTAAGGGGTGACGATACTGGTGCGTTTTGCGATCGCATGTACCTTATCCAACGCCGCCACCTGAGTCGTATCCAAAACACGACCTTGCTGACGAATCAGCTGCCTTGCTGCTAGCGCCGCAAATGAACCTACCGGCTTATCAGAGGTTTGAGTCTCGGCCTCCGTTGAATCGCTAGACGCTTCCACCTGCCAACGATAGCCATCGAGTACGGTAGCCTCTGCATCAGCCAGCGCAATCTTTTGCAAAACCGGCATCACCTGTGTATCTACACCGCCTTGGGTATCTTCTAGCAGCTGTAGCAAGTTGTCCTCATAGGCAGAGGGCACTTTTCCACCCAAGTGAACAATCCACAGCGGCGCGTTTAATGCAGGGAGTTCAGCCTTATCTTCCGCTAGTTCATAGCTACCTTCATCGGTCAGCAGCACAATCGCATCGTAGCTGTCACTTTCACTGGCTTGCGCGAACTGTGTCAGCATGTCTGCCGGTTGCAAAGTTCCGTAGAACAAAGTGTTATCAACCGTGAACGCAGATTGCCCAGATGCTTTGGATTGACCTGCGGTGGCAATGTAAAAGTCGAGCGTGTTCTGTTTCGCTGTTTCTGTGAGTGTTTTAGCCGCTTGCTGAAGTTCAGCGGTGCGATCGCTCATGCTATACGAACTATCAACCACGACAGCAATCTGCTCACCGGAAGGCAACAGTTTTTCCTGACTTGTCAGCGGCATAGCCGTGACCTGAAAGCCCTCATCAAAATCGATCTTGTGACTACTCAACTGAGGATTGCGTTTGGCAGATAGCGTAGGCTCAAACCATTCATCTTCACCTAGCTGAATGCTGTTATCGCCTCGCTTATGCTCTGTCTTCTCCGTCCAAAAGATATTGCGCTTCTCACTGAGCTGAGGCAATGGCCACCCTTCACCCGGCTTTGCCATTACATCGTAAGTAAGCGTCAAATCCAGTTCACCCGGATCTCTCACTGCCCGACTTTCTGTTGCGGTAGAAGCTGGAATTGGAAATACTCGCAATCGATACTGCCGTGGGCCAACTTGCTCCAACAGTGCCGGATCGGTAGCCCGCTGAAACTTTGCCCGTTCTACCTCAGCGTTATAAACCTGCTGCGCTGCACCTCGTGGAGAAACAACATGAGGAAACAGTGTAGGGTTTTCGGCAGTACCTAGCCATAGTCCGGTAATCGCTGCGCTCTCTGGCAATGAAAAGGAATAGAAAATCTCTTGATCTTCAGGCGTAGAGTTCTCGTATCGCTCATGAATTTTAACCGTTCCCCAGTCACCATGCGGCGTTACGGATGCTTCCTGGCTAGCCAAGCGTACTACTTTTTGATCTAAATTCAGCAGACCTGCCTTGGTTTCGTCCCGGTCGGCAGTTGCCTGTAGAGCTTCGCGAATAGAAGCCCGTTCAGCCTTTTGAATGGGCTCATCAAAAAACTGTTCATATAGTTCTTCTGCTTTCTGTGCGTCTTTATCTTCCCCGCGATAAAGAAAAGGAGACAACAATCCATTGTGAATATTTTGCAAAAACGCCTGTGCGCCATCTGGCAGTGCAGGGTCGTACAGTTTGCCTAGCTGATTGCTTCTGTCCCAAGGGCTGAGATAGCGATAGCGATGCAAATAAGCGTGCGTTAGCCCAGCGCGAATGTCGTCTGATTGCTGTAGCTGCTGCTGTCGCACTTGCACCCCCGCAGCTGACAGGGAAAATTCTATCTCGCTATTTCCTCCTGCTGCTGTCAACAGCGCAAAGGCTTTGCTCTGTGGCTGCTGAAGCTGCAATCCTACAAACAAACAACAGCTAATAGCCAATGTCATCCCTGTAATTGTCCAGCTGTTTTGAATTCCATACTGTCGCCCAAAGGCCTTGTGAATTCGCTCCCACGCCCGAATATAAAAGTGCACGAATGCATAGGGCATAGAGAGAAAAACCAGAAAGCTAGATGCGAATAGGAGAAAAAATGGCAGGGCGGTAAGCGCTTCAATTGGGTGGAGAAGAATCTCACCTAAAGCCATGAAAAATCCAACTATCCCGCTGAAAATTCCTACTATTGTCCAAAACAGTGCGGGCACGGTGTAGAGCAGCAGCAAAGACCCAACGTAGCCGCCTACCAGCAAAATCAGGCTGTGGCCCACCATTTGCACCCATGAAAGTTTCTCATTGTGTGCGGCATAACCTACCAGCAACTCAATGGCAAACATGAAAATAGAAAAAATAACCAGCCCTAACGTAAAGGCACTAGCCAGTGTAAGCTCGCGAATGAGGAACAGCCGGAGTAGACACAGTGTAAAGAGAGGCGCTTCTACACCGTAGAACAGTCTTAGTAGTAGAGTTGGTCGGCTACGCAATCGCCAAAAGCCCAAAATAGTGCATATTACCGGCACTATGAGCAGGATGAGGAAGCTGACGGTGAATGTGGGTTCCACTAGGCCATTGCGAGTATCGAAGAATAAATCTAGCCCGAACTGAGGCAGTAGCCAGATATCTACGATGCCGATGAAGACAAGGTTCCATATCCAGAAAATAAGATGGGAGAAGATGGCGATTGTTTTTTTCATGAGTGTGGTGACAGTGAAGATCACTCAGGAGCGCTGAGGCACAGGTTGATATGTAGCGAGAGAAAGAGGCATCCTTTAGCCGTTGCCGATATTGAGTAGGGCAATCGACACGCTGTAGGCTTCTACAAAAGCATGGCCAACGATTCCGAACTTTGTGGAAATCCTGTGCCAGTTGCTGCTAATTGCTGTGGCAATAGCGACGAAGAAGGCCGTAAAACCGTTACTATAAAGTCAGACTTTACATAACTTTATTCAAAGCGCTTTCAATTCATTTTCTTTGGAGCAGGCCACTATGGGTTTCTTTCGTCAGTACATTGCACCGCTGTTTATAGTGCTTATTTTTGCGATCGCACTCCTCGCCACTAGCGCCCGCATCTTTCTCCCCAGCGACATGATGGCCCCTGCCCCCGGCTCACAATTCACAGGCGCCCAATCTACTGAGCAGCCCCTCTCCCTTATCCCCAGCACGGCGATACGCTTCAGCTAGTGACCCAACCTTTCCCAATTGCCAACTACCGACTAGAAAAAGGCTCTAGTCTGGATCGCGCTCGCCTAGTGAAGTTCATGCAGCGGGCCTATCGAGACCTGGGTGCAACCGAAACAGGCACGCACCTGGCAGATACAGTTGGCCGCCATTTCAACAGTCAATCCACGCTTTGGTGGCTTATTGGTCCTCAGTCCATAGCTATGTCGGGTGGGTTGCCTGGTTTGCAGCAGCGGCACGAGCCAATGGGTTGCTTGTGGATGGGCGAATCGGTTGATCAGCGCAACGGACAAAAGCAGGCTTACGTTTTTCTTTTATATGTAGATAAAGCTCATCGTCGGCAAGGCCTAGGTAGTGCGCTAATGCATCACGCGCATCGGTGGGCCAAGGAGAAGGGCTATGCGCAAATGAGTTTGCAAGTGTTCGAAGATAACGCCTCTGCGATGAACTTGTATCGGAAGCTGGGTTATCAATCGCAGGCGAGGTGGATGTCTGTAAATCTTTAGAGACAATGAACCGAAGATCGAAGGCACTTACAGAATAGTTTTGATAAGGTTTTGGGTGATCGCATTGTTGGTCGCCTTATTGATGAGTTGTTCCAAAGAAACAACTCACCACAGAGAAAGATACGCTAATAACGTAGGTAAAGAAAATAGCAAGCTTTCTTGATGCGTAAAAACTCAGAGTAACGCGCTTTTATTTATACCTGAGCGGGGCACTATTAAGCGTATCCGTAGTCCTGAAAGTTGATGATTTTAAGTATATTCAAGGCTTCCCGCCGACTTCGAACCGCTTCTTTATCCGTAGCGTTAACGATGCTTACGTTGGGTGTCTCTTTTATGAGTCCTCACGAACAGATGCTGTCAGCAGCGATGGCCAGTAGCGGTAATATTTCTTCCCACATCGGTCAGCTAAAAACTTCTTCGCATGCTCGCTGGATAGAAGTAAAACTAGAAGATCAACAGATTTTGGCTTGGGAGGGCGATCGCGTTGTTTATTCTTCCGCAGTTTCATCTGGTGTGGCAGACTCTCCAACACGAGAAGGCTCTTTTGAAATTCAGAGTATGCACGTCACCACTCGAATGAGTGGTGTTGACTACGATGTTGATGACGTTCCCTACACAATGTATTACTCCGGTCACTATGCGCTACATGGCGCTTACTGGCACGACAACTTTGGTACGCCAATGAGCCATGGCTGCGTGAATCTATCGATGGAAACGGCGGACTGGATCTTTAACTGGGCTCATGTCGGCACGCCTGTGATTGTTCACTGAGGCTATCTATAAAACGAACTTAAGGAAGATGGGTTGGCATTTTCCCGAGCGAGTATCTGAGCGAGGGCGGTATCTATTACCGCTCTCGCTTTTTTGTGCGCGGTTTCGATGCCCTTTTTTGGACGTCCTTTTTGATAAGCGGGATAAGCGTAGAATTACCTTTTATCAAAAATAATTATTGGGTACTTTAAGTGAGATTCCTGCTAAATCGCTAAATAACTAAATAGTCGTCGATTTTAAGACGATTTGGCCAGTCTCAGATATTGCTGAGACTCGTAGATGCCGTGATCGCCAAGAATAGTTGCTATGCTAGCTTCCGTATCAAAAACTTATGACAATATAAGTCGTAGCCTGCCGGCAGTGCGAAGTTTGGCTATTCTCTGGATTGTGGCCTATCACGTCATGGGATACACCAGAGGTTACTTGTCAATAGAAGATGCGATCGCAACGCTTGCCGAAGGAAACATAGGCGACATATTAAGAACTGGGCTAGATTTATTCATCTCGGCTGGTGACGCTGGCGTAAATATTTTCCTCATTATTAGCGGATTTGGGCTGACGACTTCCTGGTGGAATAATTACGGCAGACAAGGCCTCGAGCGTATTCCGCTGCAGACGTTTTGGATAAAGCGGTCCCTAAGAATTTTGCCTCGTTACTGGAGTGTAGTTGCGATCGCATTCACGCTCTTCTTAATTTATCCAGCAGGCTTTCCTTTTGCTGTTCATGCTTGGCATTCGGGCGGGCTTACGCCTGTGTGGGCCTTGCTGACTACTGTCTTTACCGCGCGCAATCTTTCTCCACACCACTATTATTTTTTGAATCCAGCCTGGTGGTATGTAGGCTTATCTCTACAGCTGTACCTTATTTTTCCACTGTTGATTTGGTTGGGATGTCGGCAAGGATGGTGCAAGCTGCTTATCGCGACGTTTCTTTTCTCTATGGCTTACAGATTGGTCTGTATTCCACTCGAGAGCGACTGGAAGATTGTTGCATTGGGCGTTCTCCCTTCCAGACTTTTTGAATTCGTCTTTGGTATGTGTCTGTCCATAACGTCTTTAGAGCTGACAGACAATTTGAACGGTCGTAAAAGAGACTATCGTAAAAGGGATAGTCACTGGGCGCATCCCCTATTGCTCAATTCAAGGAGCGTATCAGCCGGTTTTAGCTTATTTTTTGTTGGTTATATATTCAAATGGTTGAACTATCCGGCACTCAGTATATTTGAAGATGCTTTGATCGGCGTTGGCAGCTTTTGTGGATTCGTTGGACTCTCATATCTCGGGCTCTCCACATTAAAAAAGCTGAAGTTCAACCAGTGTTTTAACAAGATGGCAACAGATTCCTACGCTGTCTATCTTACACACATGGTTTTATATCCTGTGCTGTGGCCAGTCGTAGCTGCCTTGGTGCCTGCTTACTGGATTTGCTTTGTATTGGTGATTTTAGCCTGTTTTGGGCTGGGAATAGCGTTTGAGCTATGCTTTACAGCCGTACTCGACCGTTTTCAGTCTGCGACCGCAGTATCTTTTTAAAAGTAATACAAGTGAGATTAATGAGATAGCATTCAGCGTGGTTGGGAGAACTATTGATAATCATCTCCATACGAAAAAAATGTAGCCTACACGAAAAATTCTTGAAAGGGCTACAAACACTCACTGTTATCATCTGCATGCTCCTATGAATAAGTATTTCTCCAATCGTTACGTTGGCGCTTTTGCTGCCGCCATGCTCTTGCTGTCGGGAGTCTCTCAGATCGTCGCACCTGCCTTAAAGTGGAGCAGCTCTGCGACTAAAGCTTACGCTCAGTCTGGAGACTCGGTGCGTCTGAGCCGTCGTGTCATTTACGACAATGCCAACAGCCCGGATCAGTTTCGAGACGATCGCATAGATTATCGACTAACGCTAGAGAACCAAGGCCCCATCGCGCTTACCGGGCCTTTTGTTATGGTCGACGGCCATACTGTTGACCGAGTCATGGTGACGTCTGCAATGCCGGCAGGTACTTACCTCGCGGCCTATCCAACGCCGCCCACAGGATGGCAGGTGGTGTACAGCACCAATAGCCGCCAGCAAACCGGACAAAGCAACTCACAGGTAGGATGGACAACAGCGCGACCTTCTAATATTCGTCAGGTACGACGCATTGCCTTTATTCGTCCTGGCGCTGTCGGTGCCTACGAAATTGTAGATGGTCTAAACTTTGGACTGCGCCTCACGGATTTACCTGCGTAGGCTTCTGGCGTTCGCAACATTACGGAGGTGTATGCTGCCGCAAACGGTATGCCAGGATTAATCGCCAGCGATGAGAACTTCTACGGTGACATCGATGGTATTGAGCTAGCAGCAGGACGCTCCGGTAAGCCAACAGCCGATGTCGCCGAAGCGCCTGCTCAGGAGGAAAGCCCCGGCGTTGTTGCCGAATTGCCCGCTGAGATTGAAGAAGAACAAATCGCTGAAGTTGTTTCAGAAGCTCAGTCTGAGCCAGCCGAAGTTGAGTCTGTTGCTGTTGAGCCTCCTCAGACCTGCTCTTTTGATGCTGTTCCTTCACAGTTTTCTGTGGGAGTAGATTCTGGTTCTGGCGGCACGCCAGCTTTTCCTAGCCTCGGCGGATTTTTCCCGGTGGCTCAAGTACCCGGACGCAACCTTACTTACGTCAATGGCCTCGGTCGCTTAGATGACTTTAGCGATCTTGGTGGCAATGTGATGGTGGGTCATCGTTTTTATAATGGTGGGGGCGATCGTATCTATGGCGGCTACCTCGCCTATGACCTGGGAAACACCGGAAACAACACCTTCAACCAGTTGGGGGTTGGTCTAGAGAGCTTGGGTCAAGTATGGGATGGGCATCTGAATCTGTACTTGCCGCTCGAAGGCCGTCAGCTAGTCGAAGATGAGAGTATCTATGAGGATCCGCTAGCGACTGTAGAGGCAGAAGTGGCTGCTAAGCTACTTTCTTTTGCCAACGCGGGTGATGTCCGTGCGTACCTATCGCCCTACTACTACACGGAGGAAAATTCCTTTGGCGGTAGAGTTGGGCTTACCGCCGAACCTATTCGTGGTGTTTCGGTCGGTACGAGCTTACAGGTAGACGATTTGTTTGATACACAGGTTGCTTTCAACCTCAACTATCGATTTGGTGGGTCGTCTAACAAGGCAGCTGATGAAGAGGCAGAAGAAACGATAGCCGTTGATAGTGAAGGAAACCCGTGCGATCGCCTGGACCGCATAGATGCTCCTATTCGCCGTACTGCCCCGGTAAGAGTACAAACACAAAGAGTACAAATACAAGAAGAAGAAAAAGAAGAGGAAGTCGCAGAGGTATGCGCCACATACATTTCTACAACGAGTACTATGCCTGTAGAGATATGTGGTAACCCTGGTCCAGGCTTTATTCAGTTTCCCTTTGTTCAACCCTTACCCTAAATCAATCTCTGCCGAATTTTCACCGCAATATAAGATAGGGCCCAAATTAGTTAGTTTGAAAGGCAATATTATGTGACCGTATGCAATTTTCTGTTTTCCGTGCCGATAAGGCAATTGCGACTCGTCACTTCTCCTGGTTTCGAGGTGGGCTTCTACTTCTTTGGATCGCCGCCCTATGGCTCAGATTTTGGGACTTAGCTCGCTTCAACCATCCGGTATTTGACGAAGTAGCCTATGTCCAATTTGGCTACAACTATCTGACCCATACACCAGGATTTGATGCCCACCCACCGTTGGGTAAGTACTTTGTCGCCTTGGGTATTTGGCTAGCGAGTCTTTGGCCCAAAGATTATGCAAGCTATACAGCTCTGCTAGGTGACGAAGTTCCAACTGTTAGCTACCGATGGATAAATGCTCTGTTGGGGTCGCTTGTGCCCCTGCTAGTAGCAGGTATTGCCTATCAGCTGACTCATCGACGCAGCTTTGCGCTGCTCGCAGGGCTATTCGTCTCTTTGGACGGCCTCTTGTTAGTAGAGTCGCGCAATGCGCTAATGAGCGTTAATTTCATGTTTTGGGGGTTAGCTGGGCACTACTGCTTTTTGCTGGGGCGCAACACTCGTTATCGCTGGCGCAGATTTGGCTGGTTGTTGCTGACTGGTGTTTGCCTGGGGGCAGCCGCAGGTGTGAAATGGTACGGGTTGGGATTTTGGCTGGGCATGGTAGGTCTGTGGTGCGTCATAGGACTGCGCTTTTCTAAGTTTGTTGTATTTATGGTGGTGGCTCCAGTTGCTACGTACTGCCTGAGCTGGATCATCCATCTTAGGCAAAATCCAAGCATCGGCTTTGTTGGAAGTCATCAGAAAATGCTGGGCTATCATCTTTCGTTCAATATTGCTCATCCTCAGGCCTCTAGCTGGTGGAGTTGGCCACTACATCTACGGCCAATGGTTTACTGGTACGAGGAGCATACTAGCCCTGATTCTGTTGTTCACTATGTTGTACAAGGTGCAGGCAATCCTTTTCTGTGGTGGTTTAGCACAGCTGCAGTTATAGGACTCACCGTCTGGATGGTTGCGAACTATCGGCAGTGGGTTCCTGCTAGGCTCGGAGGCAGACAGGGGGCGATCACAAAAGATGCTGTCGCAAAGCCTTCTGTGGGGCTCCTTGTGAGTAGCTACGTGCTGATCAACTTTTTCGCTAACTGGCTTCCATGGAGTGTGATTGGGCGCACTTCCTATTTCTATTACTACTTAAATGCTGCTATTTTCTCGTTTATAGGTTTGGCTTGGCTTGTCGATCAAGGTTTGTGTAGCGACCGAAGATGGCACAAAGTTATTGCAACTCTTGTGATTGTTCTTTTGCTAAGTGCCTTTGTCTTTTGGCTACCCATTCATCTAGGGCTGCCTCTAGACACGGATGCGCTAAACCGTCGGTTGTGGCTTGACTCTTGGCAATGGTAATCAAATGTTTATAGCTGGTGCCTGAAAATAATTAGTGCTCAATTAATCGGTTCTGATACAGTTTCAATCTTTTTTTGACGTTTTTTCATAGCTTTATAGCTTTATAGCTTTCTTTCCTTAGTATTTACTTCAGTATACTCTTAAAATCTAGGTAAAAGATTAAACAAGCAAGAGGAGTAAGAGCAACTAGATCGTATCGATTTTGGTTGGGATAACTAAAAACAGATACCGAAAACTCTTCGTAAAACGTTCATTGCTCAGCTATGCAGTAGCCCGCGGACTTCTACGGCTGAACTGTAAGCATACTTACCCTCAAATTTTCATCGTTTACAACAATCACTATGACTAAGTTATCTCCCAAGCGCTGGCTGGGTGCATTTACAATTGCTACGCTGCTGGTTTCTGGTCTGCCTCAGCTCGCTGTGCCTGTGCTCAGAGCAGCTACTAGTAATCAAGCTTATGCACAGTCAACCAATGGTGACGTTCGCCTAAGTCGTCAGCTAATTTATGATAATAACAATAGCGTAGAACAGTTCCGAGACGATCGCATAGACTATCGGCTTACGCTAGAAAATCGCGGAGGCGATACGTTTGGTGGTGTGCCTGTAACGATTGATGGACAAAGAGTGCAGCGTGTAATGGTTGCTTCTGCACTACCTGCTGGGACTTACCTCTCGGCGTATCCTGTGGCGCCGACTGGCTGGCAAGCTGTTTATAGTGTCAATAATCGTCAGCAGACAGGACAGTCCAATGACAGTATGCAAGTCTCCTGGACAACAAATCCCAGCAACATTCGCCAAGTTCGCAGAGTTGCATTTGTTCGCTCGGAGTCGCTTTCGGCCTATGAGATTGTTGATGGTCTAAACTTTGGCGTGCGGTTGACAGATTTGCCTGCGCAGGCACCGGGTGTGCGCAATACAACAGAAGTGTACGCTGTTAGCAACGGTAGCTCTCGTTTGATTGCTAGTGATGAGAGCTTCTACAGCGATATTGATGGTATCGAGGTCGCTGTTGGACGGCTGGGTAAGCCAACGCCAGATGTTGCCGAAGTGCCTTCTGTGGCGGTGGAGCCAGTGGTTGTTGCTGAGGTGCCGACTGAGCCTCCGGTAGAGATTGCTGAGCCTGTCCAAACAGAAGTGGCTGAACCTGAAGCGTCTGTTGTTGTAGTAGAGCCCGAGCAAACTTGTTCTTTTGGCCGGGTGCCATCTCACTTTTCTGTAGGTGTTGATTCTGAGCTGGGTGGTGCACCTGCTTTTCCTAGCATTGGTGGTTTTATTCCTGTCGCTCAGGTCCCTGGTCGCAACCTTACTTACATCAACGGTATTGGCCGGTTAGATGACTTTAGTGACTTGGGTGCTAATGCCATCGTAGGGCACCGGTTTTACGATGGTGGAGGCGATCGCATCTACGGCGGCTACCTAGCCTACGACTTAGCCAACACAGGAGAGAGCACTTTCAACCAAATTGGTGTTGGTTTAGAGACCTTGGGAGAAGTGTGGGATGGCCGCTTAAATGCTTATATTCCTCTAGAAGGCCGTCAGCTTATTGAAGAGAATGAGAATGAAAATATTTTCGAAGATCCGCTAACTACCATAGAAGCAGAAGTCGCAGCCAACGTATTTTCTTTTGAGAATGCAGGCGATGCACGCGTATTTCTATCGCCTTACTACTACACCGGAGAGAACACCTTTGGTGGTCGTGCAGGCATTACTGCCGAACCGTTTGACGGAATCTCTGTGGGCACCAGCGTGCAGATAGATGATATCTTCGACACTCAAGTCGCCTTTAACATCAACTATCGATTTGGTACATCACCTACTCGTGAGTTGGCTGAGCAAGATGGTAATGTTGCAACTGATCAGAAAGGCAATCCCTGTAGACGGCTACCTCGACTAGATGCACCCGTTCGCCGTACCGCACCTGTGAGAGTCGATGTACAGTCAGAATCAGTACCGGTAGTAGAGCCAGACGAGCCTGTGGTTATTACTTGTGATCCAGGCTTTATTTTGATCAACGGCGAGTGTATCGGAGCTTTTTCTGATATCACTTTGAAGGAGAAAGTGGAGTACCTAACGACAACGGACGCTGGGTTTAAGCTGTACGCATTCGACTATGTCGAGCATCCGCTCCTTCCCGAAGGACGGTTTGTTGGTGTTATGGCTCAAGATCTGTTACCGGACAATCCAGAAGCAGTTTCCACAGACGAAAATGGTCAATA
>ERZ1740070.2149-NODE-2149-length-11558-cov-4.599930_pt1 | contig 11558 bp, 10 predicted proteins | sample MGYA00581734_ERZ1740070 | MGnify/ENA primary metagenome ERZ1740070 (study PRJEB43018, sample SAMN04849744) | marine metagenome | isolation source: floating plastic debris | place: Pacific Ocean | collected 2008-09-01 | study: EMG produced TPA metagenomics... | reverse complement strand
GACGCCGGTCACCTCGATCGACACCCCCGCGGGCGTGCGCAGGTGCAGCGTTACCGTCTCGCTCGGCGCCACACCCGCGGCGAGCAGAACCTGAGCGATGTCCTCGCCCAGACGCTTCTCGATGCGCTCCTCGCCGAACGCGGCGGCGGCCGCGGCGATGAGCGCTGGCGTCTCGACGCCGTCGATCGCGAGCAGCTCGTGCCAAACCCCGTTGTGCTCGACGCGGACCACGCCGCCCTCGAGCACAAGCCCGGTGTACGGCGCGACCCGCGACCAGCGCGCATCGTTCGCCCGGATGCCGCTGCGATCGGCCCACACGCGCCGGCGGTTGTCGCGCGTCATTTCGACGTCGCCAAAGACCTGCGGCGCGCCGCCCGCGACGGGCGCGAGCGTCATCGAGACCGTCCGCCCCGCCTCGACGCCCGCCGCGCCGAGCACCTCGGCGATGTCCTCGCTCATGCGCTTCTCCGCCAGATCGGGCCCGAACGCGAGCGCGGACGCGGCGTACAACTCGTCGACGCCGACACCCTCGCTCGCGTCAAGGCGCCACCAGTCGCCCGCGTGCTCGACAAGCACGTCGCCCGCCTCGAAGCGCACGCCGGTGAAGGGCGCGACCTTCTGCCAGGTTTGGTCTTCGAGCGCGAGGCTCCACGCCGCGACGGGCGAGCCGATGAGGACGAGTCCGCCGAGCACGATCGCGATCTTGAGCATGTGCTGTTCCTTTCGGATGACGCCCGCGGTGCGCCGGCGCGCTCGGCGGACATCGCCGAAACGCCGGTGCGCCTCCGCGCGCGCCTCGTGTTCGTTCAGCCCGCACGCGAGCCCGGCCCGTTCGAGCCGCTCCATGTGATGCGCCAGCTCGTCGTCGAGCCCGTCGAGATCCGCGTCCCCGCGTGACCAGAGGCTGCGCAGGGCGTCGAGCCACCGCCTGGTGATCGTTCGTGCCATCACGCACGCTCCTGTTGCGGGGCGGGTGCGAGCCCGGCGATGACGCGTTCGACCGCGCCCGCCGACCGCTTCCAGCGATCGGTCTCGCCCGCCAGACGGCGCGAGCCCTCGGCGCTCAGCGTGTAGTACCGGGCCCGGCGGTTGGCCTCGCTCTGGCGCCAGGCGCCCTCGAGCAGGCCCTTCTTCTCCAGGCGACGCAGCGCCGGGTAGAGCGTGCCCTCTTCGACCAGCAGCGAGGCCCCACTGCGGGCGTGGATCGCCCGGGCGATGCCGTAGCCGTGCTCGGGGGCCCCGGCGAGCACGGCCAGGATCATCAGATCGAGCGTACCGGGCAGGATGTCGGCGGCGTCTGGCATCGGCGATGCTCCCATGGATCGTCTAGGGAAGTATCGTACCTTTCCCCTAGGCTCGCAAGGGGAAAGGCGAACTTTCGGGCGCGCGCACGAAAAAAACACCCCCGCGGGCGGGGGTGCTGGTCGTGGATTGGGTTGGTCAGCCGGGCAGCCGGCCCGGGGGTCACTCGCCGGCGTCGGCGGTGAACTCGCGGTTGGTCTGGTGGCCCGGGCCGCGCCACATCTGCCACGGCATCAGGCGGTTGCGCCAGAACTGGCGTTCGAAGTTGACCTGCGCATCGGCGTTCCAGGTCTGGAAGGCCGGGAGCCCGCGGGCCTCGCGAGCGAGCACGACGAGGTCGTCCTCGGCCGACTGGACCGAGTGGGGCTCGGCGTTGCCGCTGCGGACCGCCGCGTTGGTCAGGCGGCTGTAGAAATCGACCATATCGCGGTAATCGTCGGCCGACGCGGCCGGGTCGGCGTCGAGGCGATCGAGCTCGGCCTGGAGCACGGCGTCGATCGCACGCACCTGATGGCGCTGCCCGCTCGTCCGCTCCGTGCGGCAGCCGCCGAGGAAGGCGATCGATCCCACAAGACCCAAGACGACAGCAGCGCGTGCGTTCATGACCGTCCTTTCGACCCGTCGTGCCCGACCCCTTGAACGGAGTTTCATGCCGATCCATCCCGGGGCACGGGGACCAAGCTTACGCCCCTCAAACCGGGCCGGTTCGGGGCCCTGTTCGTGTGGGCGGGCAGAGCCTCAGCTCAGCGCCATCCGCACCATCATCTCGACGCCGGGGGCGATCGCGTCGTCGTTGAAGTCGAACTCGGCCTGGTGGAGCAGGGGCTGGTCGCGGGGGCTCTCGTCCGGCGGGCAGAGCCCCAGCAGGAAGAAGCACGCGGGGACGCGCTGCCCGTAATAGCTGAAGTCTTCCCCGCCCATGCCGGGCTCGGGCGCGAGCAGGCTGCGGGCCTCGCCGAACGCGCCCCTGGTGATCTCCAGCACCCGCTCAGCCTCGCGCTCGTCGTTGCGCGTCACCGGGTAGCCCTCGTTCCACTCGATCTGTGCGCCCATGCCGAGCGCCGCGCAGGTCTGCTCGACCGTGCGGAAGAGCAGGTCCTTGGCGAGCACGCGGGTCTCGTCGCGCAGCGTGCGGACCGTTCCGTGCAGCTCGGCCTCGGCGGGGATCACGTTGTTGGCCGAGCCCGCGTGGATCGAGCCGACGGTGACGATCAGCGAATCGAGCGGGCTGACCGATCGGCTGGGCAGGGTCTGCAGCGCCGTGATGACGTGGGCCGAGGCGACGATCGGGTCGAGCGCCAGGTGCGGGTACGCCGCGTGCCCCTGCGTGCCCTCGATGGTGATGCGGAACTCGTCGGTCGCGGCGAGCAGCGGGCCCGGGCGCGTCGCGATCGCGCCCAGCGGCAGCTCGGGCCAGCCGTGCAGCCCGTACATCCGCTCGACCCTGGGCCCCAGCCCGGCGTTGGCGGGGTGGGTGTCGCCCTCGCGCGCTCCGTCGCGGCACATCTTGGCCCCGCCCGCGCCGCCCTCCTCGGCGGGCTGGAAGACGAACGTCACCGGGTTGGGACGTTGATCGAGGCGGCGCAGCACGCGCGCCGCGCCGAGCAGGATCGCCGTGTGCCCGTCGTGCCCGCAGGCGTGCATGAGGCCCGGGTGCTCGGAGGCGTATTCGACGCCGGTGTTCTCGGCGATGGGCAGCGCGTCGAAATCGGCGCGCAGCCCGACCGAGCCGCGGGCGGCGTCGACATGAGCACCAATCGCCGGCAGGTGCGCGATCACGCCCGTGCCCTGCTCGCCCTCGACCTGGGCCGCCATGTGAGCGCGCCGGCGCAGGCCCAGTGCGTCCAGCTCGCTCGCGATGCGGGCGCTGGTCTTGTGCTCGGTGAAGCCCAACTCCGGGCAGCGGTGCAGCGCGTGGCGCAGGTCGATCAGCCCGGGGAGCTCTTCCTGGATCAGCGCCCGCAGGCGTCCGCCGTCGAGGGTGGGGGCGCCTGGGTCGGTCGTCGTTGTCGCGGTGGTCATGCCCGCAGGGTACGTCGCCCGAGTCGGATTAGCCCTCTCCGAGCGCCTGGCTGATCGCCTCGATCGCGCCGGGCATCGCCTCGGCCGCGGCGTCGATGTCCGGGCTGACCAGCGCCGCCGGTGCGCCCGGCCAGTCGGGACGCTCCGCGGCGGCATCGATCACCGGGCGGTGCCCGTTCTCCGATTGAGCCAGCAGTCGCTCGGCGTTCCCGGTGAGCAGCCAATCGATGAGGATCTTGCCGGCCTCGGCTCGCCGACTGCCCTCGACGAGCCCAACAGTCGTCGCGATCGACATGGGACCGGGGCTCGTCCAGCGCTCGGCACCGGGCGAGGTCGGATCTTCGACCGCCTCGAACGCCATCGCGACATCCCACCCGTTGCGCAGGCCGACGAGCACGTCGTCGGTGTCGGTCAGGGCGACGTCGATCTCGCCCTCGGCGACCTTTCGGACAACCGTGGCGTTGCCGTCGTACAGGCGGAGGTCGTTGGCGCGCATCGCTTCGCCCCAGGCGCGCAGCTCGTCCTCGCCCCAGCGCTCGCTGAGCCAGGCCATGTGCCCGCGCGTCGTGCCGAACGCCGGGCGGGCCATGCCGACGCGCCCGCGCCAGGGCTCGGCCGTCAGTTCGCGCAGGGTGGTCGGGGGCGTATCGACGCGCGACGGGCTGTAGACAAACACCCGGCTGCGCACCGCGAGCCCGTACCAGCGTGCGTCCGGATCCCGCGCACCCGCGGGCCACGCGCCGCCGGCATACGACTCGGCGGCCTCGCTGGTGTAGGGCGCAAGCGCACCCGCGTCGGCGAGCTGCTCGGTGCCGAACGGCTCGCTCGACCACCAGACGTCGGCCCGCGGTTCATCGCGCTCGGCGAGCAATCGCACCACCAGGCCGGTGGTCTTGGTTGCTTCGGTATCGTCCTGGACGAGGACGCGGAGACCGGTGTCGGCCTCGAACGCGCGCACGACCTCGCGCAGGATCGCGCTATCGACCGAGCTGTACAGCACGACCGTCTGCTGATCGTCGTCGGCGGGCGAGGGCGCGCAGCGCGCGAGCGCCAGAGCACACAGAGCGAGTAACGCGGCGAGCGAGACACGGGTCAGCGGTGTGTTCATGCACGACGCTAGGCGATTCCCCATCTCGCCTTCCAGTGGTGCGAAGCGGCAACGAGCGTGCACACGCGCGAGGGTGTGCCCCCAACCTGCTCCGCGCCGCGCGGGGGGGGAGGTGGGCGCGCCGAAGGCGCGGCCGGAGGGGGGTTGGGCAGTGGAATGATGGCAGGCCAACGGACAGGCGGGACGCCTGTCCCACTGGTGCGGTGTCGGGCGCGCAACGTCCCAAGCGCAGGCGCGCAACGTCCGAAGCGCAGGCGTGGGACAGGCGTCCCGCCTGTCGGGAGGCCACCGCTCTCCGTCACGCTGCGCGTGCCACCTCCCCCGCGGGGCGCGGGGGAGGGAAAAAGGGCGCGCGTCTCACTTCCGGCATCGGTGGAGGAACGCTGCGGCGCCTCAGTCGCCGGCGGGCGCGTCTTGCTTGGCGCCCTCGGTGGCGGCGGCCTCGAGGCGCCCGAAGTAGTGCTGCACGGCGTTCTCGTGCTCGCGCGGGACGCGTTTGCTCTCGATCGCCTCGGCGGCCTGGACCTTCGCCGAGCCGACGATCTCGCCGAACTGCGCCGTCGACTCACCGCGGATCTGGCTGCCGAAGACGAACGAGCTGGCGATGATCGGGCCCTCGGTCGTGGTGACGCTGGCCTTCTCGCTGTTGAGCAGGAAGTCGACGGCCTGCTCCTCAGGACCCGGGCCCATGCCCTGCCCGGGCTGATTGCCCGAGCCGCTGCCCTGGCTCATGCGGTTGCCCTGCCCGGCGTTGAAGCTGTACGCGCCCCACTTGGCTTCGCCCATGCCCGAGCACGCGCCGCTGGAGCAGTTGCCACCCTCGCACTGGCTGCGCTGCATCTTGCCGAGCTGCTGCTGGACCTGGTTCATCGCGGCGCTGGCGGCGCCCATCTCGGCCTGCATCTGCTCGAGCGAGCTGAGCTGCCCGCCCATGCTGTTCATGCCCTCGGCGGCCTGGCTGTCGCTGCCGGCCTGGGCGCCCTGGCTCATCTGGCCCATCGCTTGCGACATGGCGCCCATCGAATCCGACGCCTGCTGCTGGGCCTGCGCCGCCTGCTGGATCTGCTGCTTCTGCTCCTCGCTCAGATTCTCGTTCTGCTCGAGCGCCTGCTGCATCGCCTCGGGGCTCTGGGCCGCCTGCTGGGCCTGGGCCTCGCTCATGCCCGCCGCCCGGAGCTGTTCTTCGAGCTGCTGGCGGTTCTCGGCGAGCTGCTCGAGCTGCTCCTTGAGCTGCTGCGCCTGCTCGGCGAGCTGCTGCTTCTGCTCTTCGCTCATCTCGCCGCTGGCGAGCTGCTGCGCGAGCTGGTCGAGCTCCTGGGAAGCCTTGGCGAAGTCACCCTGCGCCATGGCGCGGGCCATCTCGCTGGCCGGGCCGGGGCTGGGCGTGCGCAGGCGTCGCATCGCGTCGCGCACCGCTTCGACCTGGGCCGCCTCGTCGCTCTTCGTCTGCCAGTCGTCCACCGCCAGGCGCACGTCTTCGAGCTGGTCGGCAAGGTTGGTCAGGCGCTTGATCGCGCTCCGCCGGATCTCTTCGGGGCTCGTCGGCGCGGTCGGGTCGATCTGGTCGCCCTCGCTGAAGTCCTCGCCCGGGAGCTCGAGCTCGAGCCCGGCGTCGGCGAGCGCCTGGCGCAGCTCCTCCTGCGCCTCCTCGACCTCGGCCCGCGCCTGCTGCACCTCGACCTCGCGCTCCTGCTCGGCCTCGCGCTGCGCAAACAGGCCCGTCACGTCACGCTGGGGGAGCCACCAGACCGCGGCGAGCGCGACAGCCGCGCCCAGCGCCGCGGGCCAGGCCGCGGGCGTGCGCACGGGGATGACATCGCGCACGACGACGCGCCGAGCACGCTCCTGCGCGGTCTGCACGATGAGCTTTGACCACGGGTCGTCGGCCTGTTCGACGGCGAGGGCGGTCGAGAGGCTCTCGCGCAGCCCGCCGCGCTCGTCGAGCTCGCGGGCCACCGCGAGCGCCTTGCGCCGGCGGATGAACGTCCAGAGCGCGGAGGCGCCCAGCGCGCCCGCGCCCGCGCCGGCGAACGCCAGATCCCAGCGGATGTCCATCGGGACGAACTTCTGCGTCAGGCGCAGCAGCACGAGCAGCGCGATCACGCCGGCGAGCACGACCACCAGCGTGCGGAGCCAGTCGGTCAGCATCAGTCGGCGCGAGGCCTGACGAAGCACGCGTTCGATGTCGCTCATGCGAAACTCCTTGGGAGGCCTCCTGCGTTGTCTTCGCCCGTGCCCGCGGGATGGGCGCATCGGACGGCGCGGCCGGGGCGCTGATCCCCAATGCAAAACCCTACCACCCCAAACCGCCCGTGGTTGCCGGATCTTCCGCGGGCGAGCATGATGCGGGTGTGATTTTCCGTACCACAACCCGAACACTGGCCCGCATCGGGTGAGCAAGCCACGCCCGATTGCGATTGTGGTCGAGTTTCCGCGGCCGTTGCCCCGGGCGGGCGATCTGTACTGGGCGTCGGCCGTGGCACGGTGTGTCGAGCGGCGGGGGCACGAGGCTTTGATCCTGTGCGACGCCGAGGGCGACGCGGGGCGCCTGGCGTCGACGGGCCTGCGCGTCGAGGCGCGCCGGGCGAGGCGGGCCTGGCGAGACCGGTCGCCGATCGCGTTTCCCAGGTGGGCCAGGCGGCGTGCCGACCAAATCGGCTCGCTGGTCGTGTCGCTGCACGCGCTCGTGCCGGGCGACGTCTGGGCGCCCGCACACGAACCGGCTTCGAGCGAACTCGCCTGGGCGCTGAAGCGCCCGGGGCTCGCCAGCCGCATGTTCGAGACGCTGCAGCGCCCGGGCGTTGCGCTCGCGGCGGCGATGGAACCGCGGATCGCGCACAAGGGCTGGCACGCTCGGCGCACGATGACGCGCTTCGGGCTGCCCGCGGATGGCGCCGACGTGCTGCCGGCGGCGGGGCGGTTCGGGGCGCCGGGCATGGAAGAGGTCGCGGCGCTGCGCGCGCGGACACGCCGGGCGCTGGCGATCGACGAGGACGCCTTTGTCGTTGCGCCGAGCGCGCAATCGCACGATTCGGGCGCGATGAGCGCCGCGCTCACGGGCGCGGCCCGCTTGCCCGGCTCGATCGTGCTGCTCGCCGGGCGTGCATCACGGACGCTCGAAGGCCGCGCCGTCGAGGCGGGCCTGGGCGGGCGCACGCGTCACGCCGGCGGGACGGCCCGCGCCGACGCGGTCTTTGCCGCGGCCGACGTGGTGGTCAAAGCGGGCGAGCGACCGGCGGCGCGCCTGCTGAGCGAGGCGATCTCGATGGGGCGTGCGATCGCGATCGACGGGCGCGACCCGGACGCGCGAGCCGTGCTCGACCCGGGCATCGGGGCGATCGCGCTGGCGAGCCGGGCGGATCTCTGGGAAGACGCGATCGGGACGACCGCGGCGTTGGACGTGCGGGCCGCGTGCGCAGAGGCGGCGCAGAGCCTCACGCTCGACGCGCTCGGGGAGGCCTTGCTTGAACGCTTGCGCGAAATCTGACGACCACGGGTGCCACGGCTTGACCCGAAGGGCAAGCCGTGCTGTTGTGCGCACGAAGACACGGCTTGCCCTTCGGGTCAAGCCGTGGCACCCGTGCGGGGCGGGCATGGACGGGCATGGACGCCTTCCGAAAGCCGATCGGTCGGCTGGCTCAGTCGGTGTGGAGGCTCGGCGGGCCCTGCTTGCCCGCGGTGCGTTCCATGTAGCCGTCGCCCTTGCGCTCGTACTTGGTGAAGCCGAGCCGCTCGAGGTTCTCGTTGCTGAGCTTGCCCTTGGCCTTGGTATCCGACCACTCGCCGGCGATGTTCGGCGCCTGCGGCACGCGCCGGACCTTGCGCCCCTCGTGCTCGGGCAGGGCGTCGGCGGTGATCGGCTGGATCAGCTCGAACGACTCGCCCGTGCCCTCGCCCGCGTCGTCGAGATATTCGTAGACGTATGTCGGCATGGGGGATTGTTGGGGCGCCGGACGCTTCGCGTCGGTTCAGCCGAAAATCTGCCCGCTCTCGGTGTCCTGCATCCGGCAGCCCAGCTCGCGGCAGATCTTGCTGAGCACGGGCCAGGCGATCTCGGCCTCGTTGACGCTGACCATCGCCTGGGCCAGGGTGTCGTGCCCCAGGGGGTACTCGATCGTGAAGCCGGGGCCGAAGAGGCGGGCGGTGAAGGCCGGCTCGGCCTTGGGCAGCTCGCCCGAGCCGTCGACCCCGGTGTTGAACCGCTCGGCGACGGCGATCAGCTCCTTGGGCGCGCACAGCGGCTTCGTGCCCGCCGACGGGTCGTTCGCGTCGGCGGGGCGCATGAGCACCAGGAGTCGGCGTTTGGTTCGGGCCATCGGCCCACAGGCTAGCGGGGCCGCTCAGTCTTCGCCCTCGGCGTCCTCTTCCAGCTCGGCGTCGAGCAGCTCGACGGCCTTGTCGAGCAGGCGCGTGAGGGGGACGGGCTTGAGCATGTACGCGTCGACGCCCAGCGATTCGCCGTACGCCTGGTGGCGCTTGCCCTCGTTGGCGGTGACCATGATGACCAGGGGCGAGTCTTCCTTGCCCTTGATCCGCTCGAGCACGAGGAAGCCCGACCGCCCGGGGAGCATCATGTCGAGCACGACGAGGTCGGGCGGCTCGCGCTGGCAGATCTCGACGGCCTCGGTGCCGTCGGCTGCGGTGAGCGTCATCGCGCCCTCGGACTGGAATGCCGCGTCGATCGATGCGCGCACGTCGGGGTCGTCGTCGACGATCAGCACGCGGACATCTTCGAGCCGTCCTTCGATCGCGCGCCGCGCCAGATCATCTGAAGCCTCGGTCATGTGTCACCCCCGGTGAGGCCGGCCCAAGCGTGCGCACGAGAGAACGCGCTAGGGCAGGCGGTCGGTCCCCTGGTCTTGCAGCCATCTGGTGTCGCGGTCCGAGCGATCCACGATCGCGTCCACGCCCGCGGCGGTCATCCAAGGCAGCTGCTCCAGCTTCTCGCGCAGCCTGGGCGGGAAGCCTGCGGCGGCCCGCTCGTGGCGGGGCCTGCTCTTCCAGATTCGGTGCATCCACAGGTACTGTTCCGGTGCGGCGCGAACCATCCGCTCGATCGCGAGACGGTAGCGGGCGGTGAGGTAGAACGCCGGGTCGGGCTGGCCCTGCCAATCCTCGGGCCCGATCACGTCCTCGACGTGCATGCGGTAGCTCAGGCCCGTCGTGCTGGGTCGCTGACCCGCGGCCTGTTCGCCCGAGCCCTGGCCCGTGCGGAGCGCCTGCCCCACCACCACCGACGCGTTGTACTGGATCGCCAGCAGCGCGATCGTCTTGTACGTCGAGGCCAGACGACCGAAGAACGGCACAAACGTCCCGCGATCGCCCGCGTTCTGATCGGCGACAAAGCCCAGGCTCTCGCCCCGCTTGAGCAGGCCCGGCAGCGTCTTGGCGGCGCCGAACTTGTCGACCAGCATCAGCCCGCGCCGCTCGCGCAGGCGCCTGACCCACTTGTCCAGCGGCGCGAGGTCGAGCGGGCGGTACAGCGCGTGCATCGGGTAGCCCAGCAGCGCAACGGCGCTGCCGATCATCTCCCAGTTGCCGCAGTGCCCGCTGACAAAGAGCACGGGGCGGTCGCGGAAGGTCGCGGGGATCGCCCGGGGCAGCGTGCCCAGGTCGAGGCTCTCGGGCCAGCCCGACTCGGTGAGCACGCGCGGGGCGAGCGCGATCTCGACCGCGAGGCGGCAGAGGTGCGCGTAGCTCTCGCTCACCAGCCTCGCCCGCGCGGGGCGGTCCAGCTCGGGCATCGCGACCTCGAGCCGATCGACGGCGCGGTCGACGCGCTTGCCGTTGAGCTTGAGCGAGCCGAACCACGAGCCGAGCCCGCCGGCGACGCGGACGACCTCGGGCGGCGGGGCCGCGTGGATCGGGAGCATCGCCGTGCGCAGCGCCGCGAACACCGCCGGGTGGATCACCCGGCGCTGGAGTGCGCTCGCCTCACGCCGGGGCAGTTCGCCCATGGGGGCTCCCGGGCCGCTCGGCCTGGTGACTCACTCGGGGAAGCGCCCGATCAGCGTCTCGAGGCGGTTCTGGTTGAGGATCGGCACGCTGGTCGAGAGGGCCGCGCCGAACAGCTCGTCGTACTTCGCGACGACCTCCTGGAGGCGGGCGTACTCGAGCACGGCCTCGATCGACGAGCCCGGGCCCGGGGCCGGGGGCAGGCTGGGACGCTCGCCCAGGATGACAAAGTCCAGGTCGCCCCGGATGTCGTCGACCACCTCGCCGCCCCAGCGGGCGACCAGCGACTCGACGTCGTCGCGCTCGAAGAGCGTGGGCACGCCGTCGCCGTCGCGGTCGAACATCCCGTAGACGACGAAGGTGTAGGTCTTGGAAGGGTCGTAGACCGCGTTGGCGACGATGTCGCCGCGGACGATCGGGTCGCCATCGCTGCTCTCGATGATGCGGGCGCGGCTGAAGTTCTCCTCCACACGCACCACCTCGACGACCGCCTTGCCCGAGCGGTACTCGCCGGTCTCCGGGTCGATGCGGATGCTCGACGCGTCGCGGTAGACCGCGAACGTCATGCCGAGGATGACCTTCTGCCCGCGGCCGATGCTGAGGATGACCTCGTCATCGATCGTGTTGACCCGGTCGATGCGCCCGTCGACGAGCGCCTCCTCGCTGCGGGGCGTCACGCGGGTCTGGAAGCCCAGGCCCCGAAGCTCGGCGACCTCGAACTTGAGCTGCTCGTTCTCGAACGCGAGCGCGTCGGCCCGCTGCTGGGCCTCGTCGAGGCGGTCCTGCGAGGCGTCTTCGACGCGCCCGATCTCGTCGCGCAGGCGGCTCTCGACGTCGCCGAAGCCCGTGCGCACGCCCTCGACGCCGTCGCCGTAATCATCAACTTGGCCCTCGAGCACCGCGAGGGTCGCCTGGAAGTCGCTCTCGATCTCCGCCACCCGCGCGGCCTCGGCCTCGGCCGTGGCGATCGCCTCGCGCCGGTCGTCCTCGGCCTGGGCGAGCGCCTCATTCAGCGACGCGATCTCGGCGTTGCGCGAACGCAGCAGGCCCAGCAGCGAATCGCCCTGGCCCTCGCCGGCGACATCGCTGATGCGAACCCGGAGGTTCTCGACCGTCATGCCGCGATCGCCCGAGGCGATCTCCATCGTGTCGCGCAGCGCGCCGGTGAGGT
>ERZ1740070.2148-NODE-2148-length-11560-cov-3.793829_pt1 | contig 11560 bp, 13 predicted proteins | sample MGYA00581734_ERZ1740070 | MGnify/ENA primary metagenome ERZ1740070 (study PRJEB43018, sample SAMN04849744) | marine metagenome | isolation source: floating plastic debris | place: Pacific Ocean | collected 2008-09-01 | study: EMG produced TPA metagenomics... | reverse complement strand
AGCGCCGGGTTCTGAAACCCGTCATCCAGCAGGATCACCGTCGCCCCAGCAGCAACCGCCGCCTGTGCACCGGCCAGCCGGTCGCGTGCGACCCATGTCCGGGCAAAGGCCGACAGCAACAGCGGCTCATCCCCCACCTGTGCCGCGCGGTGGCGTGTCGGGTCCACCTCGAGCGGGCCAGCCTCGGACCCGCCATAGCCACGGCTGACGATATGAGGCTTGTGAAACCGGTCCCGCAGCCGTTCGGCCAGCGCAATGACGGTGGGCGTCTTGCCCGTGCCACCTGCCGACAGGTTGCCGACGCAGACCACCGGCACGCCCACTTTCGCATGCGGCCCGCGCGCCAGCCTGCGCGCCGTCGCCCGTGCATAAAGCGCGCCGAGCGGGGCCAGCGCCAGCGCAGGCAGACCACGCCGGGGGCTGGACCAGAAGGCCGGCGCGCGCATCAGGCGGACGCCTCCGCAGCGCGGTCGAGGTGCTGCCGCACGTGCGACACGATCCGGTCAAGGCTTTGCGCCCCTTCGGTCAGGATGTCCCAGCCGGCCATGGCCATCTGTGCGGCACGGTCCGGCGCGATCATCTGCGACACGGCCAGCCCAAGGCTGCTGGCGTCGTTGACGATCCGCGCGCCACCACCATCGAGCAGCCGCTTGTAGGCGTCGGCATGGGTGTGCACGTAGGGGCCATAGACGACGGCAGTGCCATGCGCCGCGGCGGTGTAGGGGTCGATGTCCGGCGTCTCTGGCCCCAGCGATCCGCCGAAAAAGGCGACGGGGGCCACCCGCAGCCACAGGCCCAGCTCATCCTCGGCATCGGCGATCAGCACCTGCGCGTTTTCTTCCGGGAATTCGCCATCGGCCCACAGCGTCGTGTTCAGGTTGCGGCTGGCGGCGACCTCTTTGGCGTGCGGCACGCTGGCGGGGTCGGAAACCAGCAGGATCAGCAGCAGCCGGTGCGCAACCTTGAGCGCCTGGCGGTGGGCGGCCAGAACGGTGACCACCTCATCCGGGTGCACATGGGCGGCGAGCCATGTGGGCCGTCCGCGCAACGCCTCCGTCACATCGGCTACGTCGCTGTCATTTGCGGGCAAGGTGTGACCGTAGGGGCGCAGGGGGCTGACCAGTTCGATATCGCCGATATGCCGCCCCAGCTGCACCAGACGGGCAAAGGCGGGCTGCGAGCGCGCCATGACCACGTCGAATTGCGCCAGCAGCCGCCGGGGCACTTCGGGCAGCCAGCGGTCGCGGCGGCGGTCAAAGCCGTCCTGCGCAGCATCCACCAGCATCATGCGCACCCCGTATTCGCGGGCCGCCAGCACGAGGTTCGGGCGAAAGCCGCCCCAGGTCCAGACCAGCACGTCAGGCCGCCAATGCCGGACAAAGTCCTGCACCATCTCGGGGTGGTCACTGTTGATCGGTTGAAAGACGATATCGTCGTCCAGATCGTCCGGTACGGACAGATGCGGCCCCGTCAGCAGTACGGTGCATTCCGGGTGCAGCGCCACCAGCCGTAACGCCAGATCCAGGACCGCCCGCCCATTGCCATCCTCGCCCGCATGGATCCAGACCAGCGGGCCGTTCGGGCGCGGTGCGGCCGGGGTGAACACAGGTGCAGGCTTGCGGCCCGACAGGGTCCGGTAGGCGGTCAGCCCCAGCGATCCTCGGGTTGCAGACTTCAGCCCAGTTCCTCCGTTGCGGTGGCGGCATTTTCCTCGTCCCGCAGCCGGTGCAGGTGGGCGATGTAATAGCGCATGTGGGCGTTGTCGACCGTACGCTGCGCCTCGGCCTTCCAAGCGTCATAGGCGGTCGCGTAGTCGGGAAAGATGCCGACGACATGCAGGTCATCGACGTCCTTGAACACGTTCTTTGACGGGTCGACAAGCTCGCCGCCAAAGACCAGATGCAGGCGCTGGGTCATGTCAGGGGTCCTTTTGTCAGCGGCGATAGGCGTAGTTTGCGCATCTGCCCGCCGGGGTCAAGAAACGGCGGCACCCAGACCGGTTAGCATTGCCGTATGCAGACCCGGTTCTGCGGCGACCACACCATTCAGCAGCGCATCTGCCGTGTTGAAGCGCAAGGGCGCACCGGCCCGGTCCGTCACCGCGCCACCCGCTTCGGTCACGATCAGGGCACCGGCGGCGATGTCCCATTCCCAGGACGGGCGCAGGGTCAGCATCCCCTCGAACCGACCCTGTCCCACAAGAGCCAGCCGATAGGCCAGTGACGGGCGATAGTGGCGGTCGCTGTCGGGCCGCCCGCCGGGCCAGTGGCGATCCTCGAAATTCGGCTTGGCTGCCAGCACCTGTGGCGGCGTATGGGTCTGCCCGACGCGCACCGGCGCGCCGTTGAGCGTGGCACCAACGCCTTGCCCCGCCGCATAAAGCTTGTCGCGCAGGGGCAGGTGAATGGCAGCGGCGGTCACGATGCCCTGCCGCGCCACGGCGATGGAAATGGCCCAGGTCCGCGCCCCTTCGACAAAGCTGCGGGTGCCGTCGATCGGGTCCACGATGAACACGGTGTCGCGGGTCAGGCGGCTGGCGTTGTCCTCCGTCTCTTCGGACAGCCAACCGTAGTCGGGGCGCGCAGCAAGGAGACTGGTGCGCAGGTAGGTGTCGACGGCCAGATCGGCCTCCGTCACCGGGCCTGCGCCGTCGTCCTTGTCCCAGCGGCGCGCGGTGGGCCCGGCAAAGCTGGTGGCGATGCGTCCGGCGATACGTGCGGCGTGGATCAGCAGGGGCAGGTCACTGGCCGGCAAGGGTCATGCCTGAGACCAGAAACGAGGGGACCACGCGGCTGAGATGGGTGCGTGCGTCATTGGCGGGCACGATCTGGCGCAGCATGTCGGGCAGGCTGCCCGCGATGGTGCATTCGTTCACCGGATAGGCGAACTCTCCGTTCTCGATCCAGTGGCCTGCGGCCCCGCGGGAATAGTCGCCGGTATTGGGATTGATCGTCGAGCCGATCATCGACGTCACAAGCAGGCCGGTGCCCATGTCGCGGATCAGGTCGGCGCGGCTGGCGGTGCCCTGATCCAGCGTCACGTTCCACGTGCTGGGGCTGGGCGGTGCGGATGTGCCCCGCGCGGCGTTCCCGGTCGAGGCCATGCCGAGCTTGCGGGCGGTGGCAAGGTCCAGCGTCCAGCCGGTGAGCCGCCCGTCCTCGACAATCGCGCGCTGTGCGGTGGGCAGCCCTTCGGCATCAAAAGGACGGCTGCCGGAGGCGCGCAGGCGGTGCGGGTCCTCGATCAGGTTGATGCCGTCAGGCAGCACCTGTTCGCCGAGCCGGTCGCGCAGCCAGGATGCGCCGCGCGCCACGCTGCTGCCATTGGCCGCCACCAGCAGATGCCCGATCAGGCTGGAGGCGATGCGCTCGTCAAAGAGCACGGGGTAGGCACCGGTGGGCGGCTTGCGGGCGCCATGACGCGCCACGGCACGCTCCGCCGCCTCGACGCCAATCTCTTCGGGGGAGCGCAGATCGGCCTGAAAGCTCCGGCTGTCGCCGCTATAGTCACGCTCCATCCCGGTGCCGGTGCCTGCGATGGCCACGCAGCTGGTCCCACGGTCCGTTCGGCTGTAGCCGCCGGAAAAGCCGTTGGTGGCCGCCAGCCAGATGTCGCGGCTGCTGTACCCGGCCGAGCTTTGCTGAACCTGGCTAATGCCCTCGACGGTGCGCGCGGCCGCTTCGGCGGCGAGCGCGTCGGCCTGCAGGTCTGCGGGCGACGGCTCCGGCGTGGGGTCGTACAGCTCAAGACCTGCCGCGTCGCGCCGGTCTGTCAGCGCGTCCGGATCAGCCAAACCGGCATAGGCGTCTTCGGGTGCTTCGCGGGCCATGGCGACGGCGCGGGCTGCCATTTCCTCGATCGTGCGGGCGGAGGCATCGGAGGTGGACACGTTCGCCTGACGCTGACCGACGAACACGCGCAAGCCCAGATCGATCCCTTCGGCCCGTTCGGCCTGTTCCAGCGCCCCTTCGCGGACGTCGACGGAGGTGGATACACCCTGCACCACCATGGCGTCGGCGGCGTCGGCGCCTGCGGCGCGGGCCGCACGCAGCATCTGGTCTGTCAGGTCGGGAAGGACGGTCATGCGCTGCTCCGGTTGGTTGCGCATGACCTAGCCGGGTGCTGGCCCCGCTTCAAGGGCGCGTGACTAGCGCAGGCGCTGACCGTTGGCCAGCACGTGCCCTTCGTCGTTGACCTCGATCTTGGAGGTCAGCGTATCCTCGGCCTCGCCCGGCACAGCAAAGAGGCCCATCATCATGCGTGCGCCCATCGCCTGATCCTCGGGCACGAGGCCCATGGCCACCAGCTTGTCCAGCAGGCCGTTGCCCCCGACCAGCGACAGATCCACCGCGCCCTTGGGCCGGGGCAGGCCGTCGAAGGTCACCAGATCACTGTTGTCAAAGGTGAAATCGCCCGCACCGGTCAGCTTGGCCCCCAGCGCGTCCAGTTCCAGCGCGTTCAGCGTAAGCGCGTTCAGCTCACCCGGGACGGCATCGGATTGCTCCAGCACCGCGGCCTGCGCGGGGTCAAGGAAATCGAACAGCACCTTGGCCTTGCCCGACAGGTCCACCATCAGCGTCGCCGGATCGCGCGGCAGTTGGCCCGCTGCGTCAAACAGACCCCAGAGCGCGTCGGACATGGTCAGGTCGCTGAACCCGATGGCCATGCCGAAATCCTGCTCTTCTTCGGATTGTTGCAACGGCACCAGCAGGTTGGTCGAAATCTCCGCCGCCGAGACGGAGATGGGCAGGGGCAGTTCGGTCAGCAGCATGTTCAGGTTCACGCCCATCTGCGACACGCCATAGCTTAGGCCGTCCGGCCCCATGGCGACCCGCAGCGTGCCACCGTCGGACGCGCTGTTGACGGTGCCGCCGCCGTCGGGGCCGTTGAACGTCATGTCATACCCGCCGCCAGTCGTGGCGAATGTGCCGTCAAAGTCGAACCCGTCGCTGAGCATCGCGTTGAAGTCCTGCGCATCCATGTCGAGCGGCAGATCGCCTTCGCCGTCAAAGCTGAGGCCTTCCATGTTGCCGGTCAGCTTGAACGTGCCTTCGCCCTCCGGGTCCTCGAAAAAGACGTCATAGGTCAGGCCACTCGCGCTCATCGTCTGGTCCACGGCGCGCACCTCTCCGACCATGTTGGACATCACATAGGCCACGTCGCTGGCGACAATCGACAGGCGGGCAATCTCTTCGGTCAGGATCACGCCGCTGGTTTCGACCCCGTCGAGGCCAATGGCGATTTGCGGTGCGGCATAGTCGTAGGTGATGGCACCAACATCGCCGGTGGCGGTCATGACCGGGTCCGTCTGGGTATAGGTCATCGTGAATTCCACATCGTCGTCATCGGCCAGACCGTCGAACACGACGCCGATTTCGGTGTCTTCGGGCAGCGCGATCCCGACGGTGCCGTCGCCGTTCGTCGTGAACACGATCTCTGCCATCTGCACCACGGTCGAGCCGGAGCCGGTGTCGTCGCTCAGGTCCATAGTCATTGCGACATCCGATACGGTCAGCGTGTCACCCGCGCTTGCCTCGGATGCGGTCACCGCGTAGCCGGTGCCTTCCATGTAGCTCTTCCAGTCGTCCCAGACATCCGCCGCCGTCAGGTCCGCCCATGCGGCAGTGGCGGGCAGCACGAGGGCGAGGGCTGTGGACGTGGTCAGAGTATGCAGGCGGGTCATGGCGGGGGAATCCTTTTGTCAAATGGCTCGGCACATCGTCCGGCAGGCAACCGGGCGCGTCAAGTCGGATCGCTGGACCTCCGCCCGCCCAAGGCCTAAGCCGTCCACGAAACAATCCGATGAAAGGCAGGCCATGATCGAGATCACCCGCGACGGCCCCGTCACCACGCTCACACTGCAACGGCCCGACAAGGCCAATGCCCTGACCGCCGAGATGCTGTCCGGTCTGGCTGACGCGGTGGAAGGTGCAGGCGATGCGCGCGCGCTGATCCTGACGGGCGCGGGCAAGGTGTTCAGCGCGGGCATGGATCTGGATGCGGCGCGCGACGGGCTGGCGACCTCACCGGTGTGGGAGCGTCTGTCCGGCGCGATTGCAGCCTTTCCGGGCCTCAGCATTGCCGCGCTCAACGGCACTGTCGCGGGGGGTGCCATGGGCATGGTGCTGGCCTGTGATCTGCGGGTGGCGGTGCCGGGGGCCAGGTTCTTTTACCCGGTGATGAAGCTGGGATTTCTGCCGCAGCCCAGTGACCCCGCGCGCCTTGCCGCGCTGGTGGGCCCCGCGCGGGCCAAGCTGATCCTGATGGCCGGTCAAAAGATCGACGCCGGACAGGCGCTGTCCTTTGGTCTGCTGGACGAGGTGGCCACAGATGGCGATGTGCTGGTCCGCGCACACGCGCTGGCGGCAGATGTTGTCGCGGCAGACCCGGCGCATGCACAGGCCATAAACGCGCTCTGCACTGATCCAGATCATATGCCGCAGTAGTTCCGGCCGGGTATTCGTGGTATGTGCAAAAGAGGAGAGTGCGATGGCCCGCGATACCTACATCATCCGACCCACACCTGTTGCGCGTCCCGTGCAACCGAAACTGTCCCGCGACGAGAAAATTCACCACTTTGCCCATCTGGTTCTGCGCAATGTGGCCCGTCGTATCAACGACCGTACTGCCAAGACGCCATACGAACAGGCCTGATCAAAAAGCGATGTATTGGCTGTAAGCCATTGTAGCGTCACTGATTTTGCGGGACGCGTCCGAGCGAGAGTGTCTGACTGTCTGGCAGCGGTTGGCCAATTGCGCCGCGCAGGCGCGGGGCGTGTGCACTTAGCACGCGACAGGTCAGACCGAAACCGGCCCACCACCGTCCGCAGTATTCGAACACGGGCGATGCGCTGCAAACAGATCGGCAAGGATTTGCCGAAACCGCTGGCGCCACCCTTCCGATTCTATCGCTTGCGCCGCGCGCCGGGGACCTTGGAATGAAATGTCGGCGGGCGTTTGGCCACCCAGGCAAAGAATTTGGCCAGCCTCGGATGCGTCCGCAGCGCCTCGGGCGTGCTATAATCTCGCGCCAGTTCCGCCTCCGTCAGGGTCGCATGCACCTCGCGGTGGCAAATGTGGTGCAGCAAGACGGTCGGGCCGCCCTTGCCCCCTTTGAGCTTGGGGATCAGGTGGTGCAGGCTTTGCGGGGCGTCCGGCGGGATGGGGCGGTCACACAAGGGGCACACCGGGTCTGACATCTGGCCCTCGTCTTGCGCTTGGCGGGTTCACCGTGAGAAGTGTGGCACATTGGGGCAGGGACAAGAGGTGCGCGGTGGAGTTTGATCTGGAGAGCCAGCCGGAGATCGTTCAGACGATCGTAGGCTACGGCCTGCAAGCCTGGGAACTGGCGCTGAGCTGGCTTTTGAGCCCCGCGGCCTGGTCGCAATTTGCCCTGTTGCTGGCCGCCTACGTCGTTGCAGTTCTGGTCACCCGCCGGTTGCGCCCGGTCCTGTCGCGCCTGCTCGACCCCGGCGATACCGACAGTTACGTCGCCCGCGCCCGCCGCTTTGTCGCGCAGTTCCTGCCGCTGCTCCTGCCGCTGCTGGCCTATGTGTTCACCGGGATCGGCGAAACCGTGGTGCGGTCGCTGTTCGACAGCGGTGCAGTCATCGCCTTTGGCAAGCGTGTGTTCCTGTTTCTGGCCGTGCGTGCGCTGGTGCGCGACATCATCGCCGATCCGTTCCTGAAACTACTGGGCCGCTACATCCTGATCCCGCTTGCGGCGCTCTATACGCTGGGTCTGCTTGGCCTTGCGGCGGCGTGGCTGGAGGCGACGGTGATCCCGCTGGGCAACCTGTCGTTCAATCTGCTGTGGCTGTTGCAGTTCGTCGTGGTCGGTGGCGTGATCTTTTGGCTGGGCCAGTGGTCCAACAGCCAATCGTCGGAATTCATTGGCAAGCAGGACGAGATGCGCCCGTCGCTGCGCCAGCTGCTCGCCAAATCGGTGGAATTCCTGATCTTTGCCGTCGCGTTCCTCGTGCTGATGAACATTATGGGCGTCAACCTGTCCGCGCTTGCCGTGCTGGGCGGCGCCATCGGCGTGGGCCTGGGCTTTGGCCTGCAAAAGATCGCGTCGAACTTCATCTCGGGCGTGATCCTGCTGGTTGAGGGGCAAGCGACCGTAGGCGACTATGTCGAGCTGGACGGGGGCGAGGCCGGGACCATCGTCAAGATGACCGCCCGCGCCGCCATTCTCGAGACGTTCGATGGCCGCTGGATCGTTGTCCCGAACGAGGATTTCATCACCACGCGGGTGGTCAACTACTCGGACTCAGGTTCCGCCAACCGCTACGAGGCGCCGTTTTCCGTCAGCTACGACACCGACATCAACGCCCTGCCGCCGATCATCAACGCCGCTGTCGCCGCGCTGCCCTTCGTGCTCGATGACCCCGAAGGACCGGATTGCGAGCTGGTGGGGTTCGGCGACAGCGGTATCGATTTCTGCGTCGAATACTGGGTGAGCGGGATCGATGACGGGCGCAACAAATACAAGAGCCATGTGCTGTTCGCGATCTGGAACGCGCTCAAGGACAACGACATCGAGATCCCCTATCCCCACCGCGTGATCGAGTTCAAAGGCGGCGTGCCGGCCATGCCGGAATGAGCCGCGTTGCCGTGATCGGCGGTGGCCCTGCTGGGCTGGCCGCCGCCGAAGTGGTGGCGGGCGCGGGCCACGCCGTGGACATTTACGAGGCCAAGCCCAGCCTCGGGCGCAAGTTCCTGATGGCGGGCAAGTCCGGGCTGAACCTGACCCATGCCGAACCGCTCGACGCCCTGCTGCCCCGCTATGCGGAGGCGGAGCATGCGCTGACCCCGGCGCTGCGCGCCTTTGACAACGCGGCGATTGTCCGCTGGGCGGAGGGGTTGGGGCAGGAGGTGTTCACCGGCACCACGGGCCGCGTGTTTCCCACTGCGATGAAGGCGTCGCCGCTGTTGCGCGCGTGGTTGGCACGGCTGCAGATGCTCGGTGTTGCAACGCATGTGCGCCACCGGGCTGTGGGCTGGGACGGGTCATGCCTGACCGTTGATGGGCCGACGGGCGGAGCCACTGTCGCGGCTGACGCGTTCATCCTCGCCTGCGGCGGGGCAAGCTGGGCGCGGCTTGGCTCTGACGGTGCATGGGTCGACTGGATCGACGCGCCGACCGCTCCGTTCGCTACGTCCAACGCCGCCCTCGCGGTGGGCTGGTCACAGCACATGACCCGCCATCTGGGCCAGCCGCTGAAAGGCGTCGCGTGGCGTGCAGGCCCGCACCGGTCGCGTGGTGAGGCGGTGCTGTCGGCCAAGGGGATCGAGGGCGGCGGCGTCTACACCGTGTCGCGCGGGGTGCGCGACGGCGCGCGTCTGACGCTCGACCTGCTCCCCGATCTGAGTGTGGACGACGTGGCCGCACGCCTGTCCAGACCCCGGGGCAAGGCAAGCCTCGCCAATCACCTGCGCAAGGTGGCTGCGCCTCGATGCGGCAAAGATCGCGCTGGCGCAGGAATGGGGCCGCCCGCTGCCCGACGCGCCGTTGCATCTGGCCCGACGGCTCAAGAAGCTGACAGTGCATCACGCGGGCCTGCGCCCGATGGACGAGGCGATTTCAACGGCGGGTGGCGTGCCGTTCGCGGCACTGAATGACCGCCTGATGCTCGATGCGAGGCCCGGTGTGTTCTGCGCCGGTGAGATGCTGGATTGGGAGGCGCCGACGGGTGGCTACCTGCTCACTGCGTGCTTTGCCACCGGTCGATGGGCCGGGCAGGGCGCTGTGGATTACCTCGCCGCTGCGGCCTTGTAGGCGGACCGTTCGCGCAGGCGTTTTGTGTAGGGCTTGAGGCTGTCGGGCGGCGGATCGAACTTGGCAACGATCGACCAGCCAAGGCAATGGCTCGCCAGCAGGTCTGGCACGCTGGGGCTGTCGCCCATCAGGTAGTCGCCCTTGATCATACCCGCCAACCGCTCGGCATTGCGGGCAAATTCCTTTTTCACCGTCGTTTTCACGTCCGGCACGCGCAGCTTTTCCGGCAGGACAAAGCTGTGCTTGGCCGCCGTCCAGAGCAGCGCGTCCATCTCGTCCACCAGCCACAGGGTCATCGCATCCTGCCGCGCCCGTTCCGGCGTGCCTGCCGGCGCGGTGAGGTCGCCATGCTTGTCCGCAAGATAGGTCATGATCGCCACGGAATCGGTCAGCACCGCGTCGCCATCCAGCAGCGCGGGCACCTTGCCCAAGGGGTTGTACTGACGCACTTCGTCGCTTTGCGGCATGGCGGGCGTGACCTCATAGGGTTGGCCCAGCTCTTCCAACATCCACATCACGCGAAAGGCGCGGCTCTTGGCGGTTCCGATCACCCGGTACATGGATGCCTCCCAATTTTGCTATTCGCTGGCACCATGGCAGGCTGCTCGGTGCAGGGCAACGACGCGCTGCTGACAAAACCTGTCAACGACAAACACTATGCTGTCCTCACATCAGCGAAAAGGGAGAACCGATGTCACGTGCTGGATCATGCGTTTGCGGTGCTGTCCGCTTCACCGTCACCTCGCCCATCACCGAAACGGGCGCCTGCCATTGCGGGATGTGCCGCAAATGGACGGGCGGCGTGTTCCTCAGCGTTGCGGTCCCCTCGGGCGGCATGACGCTCGAAGGTGCGGACAATCTGGCCACCTACAGCTCCTCGCCCTAGGCCGAGCGTGTATTCTGCAAGACCTGCGGCGGCAACCTGTTGTACCGCGTGACAGCACCTGGCCCGATGGAGGGTGAGATGCATGTGGGCCTCGGCACGCTGGACGACGCAAACGGTATCCCGTTCACCGGCGAGCTCTTTATCGATCTCAAGCCCGACGCCTACAGCTTTGCGGGTGACAGCCGCAGGCGAATGACCGAAGCCGAAGTCGTCGCGCTTTTTGCCGAATACGGGTCCTGACGCCGCCCCGTCTCTGTCCCCAAAAAATCCCCCCCGGAGGGCCGGCCAGCCCACCAGCGCCAAGGCGCGACTATCGCGACCCCAGCATGGCTAGGCGAATAAACGCCCGCTCCACCAGCGCCAGCGCCGGGGCGTTCTGTCCTGCGCTGCGCAATTGCAGGTCCGTGTCGGTCAGGACGGTCAGGGCTGTTTCCAGCTTGGCCGGCCCCCATTTGCGCGCCTGCGCCATCATCCGGTCCCGGTGCGGCCCCCAGATCTGTGGCCGCCCCGATGTATCGGTCGCCACCCGGTGCAGGCTGCGGAAATGGCGCATCGCCCCGATGCACAGCGTGACGGCGTTCACCCCTTGCGCCTGCAAGCGCTGCATGACTGGCCCGATGGCCGTGGCGTTGCCATCGGCCACCACCAGCAGCACGTCATCCACCGCCGCCTCGATCGAGGCGGGCGCGCAGGCCTCGATATCCGCGCCGGACAGGGGGGCGGCGTCGCCACGTTTGTAAAGGCCGATCTTTTCCAGCGTCTGCCGGAAATCCCCCGGCTCCAGCGCGCGGGCGAGGTCCATCAGCTGGAGCATCGCCTCTTGCGGCGGGTTCGTGATACCGGCGGCGGTCAGGTCCCGCTCGATCTCGTCGCGGGTGGGCGGGTTGTCGTAG
>ERZ1740070.2147-NODE-2147-length-11572-cov-5.066424_pt1 | contig 11572 bp, 9 predicted proteins | sample MGYA00581734_ERZ1740070 | MGnify/ENA primary metagenome ERZ1740070 (study PRJEB43018, sample SAMN04849744) | marine metagenome | isolation source: floating plastic debris | place: Pacific Ocean | collected 2008-09-01 | study: EMG produced TPA metagenomics... | reverse complement strand
GGATCAACACCGACTTCATCGACAATTCCGCCGGCGTCGATTGCTCGGACAACGAAGTCAACATCAAGATCGCGCTGGCAGCCGCCAAACGAGAGGGCACGATCAGCGACGAGGCGCGCAACCAGCTGCTCGAAGAGATGACGGATGAAGTCGCCGAGATCGTTCTCGAGGACAACCGCTTGCAAGCGCTTGCGTTGTCGGTGGCTGAGGCGGGCGGCGCGGCGGCGGTGCCCAGCCACCTGCGCCTGATCGAACGGCTGGAAGAACGCGGCGATCTCGACCGTGCGACAGAAGGCCTCGCCGACGCGGAAAGCTTCACCCGCCGCTCCGCCGATGGCGTTGGCCTTCAACGGCCCGAACTCGCGGTGCTGCTGTCGTCGGCCAAGCTCGCGCTGCAAGACGCGATCGAGGCGAGCGATCTGCCCGACGCCGCGCCGCTTGAAAGCAATCTTGTCGCGATGTTCCCGGCGCCTATGCAAGAGCGTTTCCTGCCTCAGATCAAGGCGCACCAACTGCGCCGTGAGTTGATCGCCACGGACCTTTCCAACCGGATCGTCAACCGCCTGGGGCTGGTGCACGCGTTTGAACTGGCCGAAGAAGAAGGCGCAAGCCTGTCCGAAGTCGCCGCCGCCTTCATCGTGGTCGAGCGCCTGTTTGACCTCAAGGCCCTTTGGCAGAGCCTCGACACCGAACCGATGCCCGAAACCGCGCGTCTGTTCCTGTTTGATCGGCTTGCGGGCGCGGTGGGCAACCTTATGTCTGACGCGCTGCGCAGCGCGGCGGGACACATCGATCCCACCCGCATGATCGAGGGCCTCAAACCGGGGGTTGATGAACTCACCGCCGCGCGCGGCGATCTGATCACGCAAGAGACTAAGGCACGTGCGAGCGCGCTGCATGGCGAGCTGCTGGCCGCCGGAGCGCCTGACGATAAAGCCTCGCAAGTCGTGCGCCTGTTCGATTGCGACGGCGCGATCGGGCTTGCCAAACTGGCGCTGTCGACTGGCGTTGCTCCTACGCGCGTCACCGCTGCCTTCACCGATATTGGCGAACGGTTGAAGCTCGACTGGGCGCAGGGAACCGCGGCCTATATGTCGCCCTCGGACATCTGGGAGCGCCTGCTGGTCAGCGGCCTTGCGCGCGATTTCCAGCAGATGCGCTTTGATTTCCTGCGGCGTTTGATGATGAGCGAGACCAACCGCGCCCATCCGCTTGACGCCATAGCCGAATGGGCCAGCCGCAACGAGGCGGGTGTTGCGCAATTCCGCAATATGGTTGGCCGAGCGCAAGAGCACCAACCGATTGCGCCCGCCGTTCTGGCTCAGATCGCCAGTCAGGCGCGCAACCTGTTGGAGCGATGAGAACCGCCGCTTCACCGGGTTGCGGCTTGACTAGAGCGCGAATAATCGCGACGCATCCCGGCTCGATAAGGGTCGGGAGAGATCAGATATGAGCGCATCCAGCGACAGCGCCGACGTCGTTATTGTCGGCACAGGTCACGGCGCGGCGCAGGCCGCGATTGCCCTGCGCCAACGCGGACACGAAGGGCGGATCGTCATGATCGGGCGCGACACGTCGCCCCCTTACGAACGCCCGCCTTTGTCGAAGGAATATCTCGCGGGCGACAAGGCGTTCGAGCGCATCCTCATTCGGCCTGAGAAATTCTGGGAAGACAAAGGCGTCGAAATGCGCCTTGGCGCAGCGGTTACCGATATTGACCCGGCCGGCCACACAGTGACGCTCAGCGACGGATCAACCATTTCCTATCGCAAGCTGATCTGGTCCGCCGGCGGCGATCCGCGGCGACTGCCCATTCCCGGCGCGGCGAACAAGGGCGTGTTCTATGTGCGCGACAAGGCTGATGCGGATGCGATGATGGCCGCTCTGGAAGCGGGCGCCAAGCGCGCCGTGGTCATCGGCGGCGGCTATATCGGCCTCGAAGCGGCCGCCGTTTTGCGCAAGCTGGATTGCAAAGTCACGCTGATCGAGGCGCTGGACCGCGTTCTGGCGCGCGTTGCGGGTGTAACGCTGTCGCGCTTTTACGAGGCGGAGCACACGCGCCAGGGTGTCGATGTTCGGCTCTCCACTGACGTTACGAAGATCATAGGCGAAGACGGCCAGGTCACCGGCGTCGAACTCGAAACGGACGAAACCGTTGAATGCGACATGGTGATCGTCGGGATCGGCATTGTCCCCTCCATCGCCCCGCTGATCGCGGCGGGCGCGGCGGGTTCCAACGGCGTGGACGTCGACTTTTGCTGCCGCACCACGCTCGACGATGTGTTCGCAATTGGCGATTGCGCGGCGCACGCCAACCCGTACGCCGATAACGCGGTGATCCGTCTGGAATCGGTCCAGAACGCGAACGACATGGCCAACACGGTCGCCAAGGCGATCTTGGGCGAGAAAGAGCCCTATGAGGCGCTGCCATGGTTCTGGTCGAACCAGTACGATCTCAAGCTGCAAACCGCTGGCCTCAGCCTGGGGTTTGATCAGGCGCTCACACGCGGCGATCCGGACAGCCGCAAGTTCACCGTGGTTTACATGAAGGAAGGCAAGCCGATCGCCTTCGACTGCGTGGGCACGATGAAGGACTATGTGCAGGGGCGAAAGCTGCTGGAAAGCCAGCCCGACAAGATTGATCCAGCGCTGCTGGCCGATCCCGATGTGCCTTTGAAGGAGCTGATCTGAGGTGATCGCCAACGCCGACGGCAAGCCCATGCTCGAAGGCCTGAAGGTCGTGGACATGACCAGCGTCGTCTTTGGCCCCTACGCAACGCAAATCCTCGCCGATTTCGGGGCCGAGGTGATCAAGATCGAAGCGCCGGGCGGCGATGTCTATCGTTACAGCGCCAAGGCGGCGCAGACGATGGGCATGGCCCCCGGCTTTCACGCGCTGAACCGTGGGAAGATGAGCGTGGTGCTCGACCTGAAGAAGCGCGAGGACGCCGATCATCTTCGCGATCTTCTGAGCGAAGCGGATGTGTTCATTCACAACGTGCGCGAAGCCGCGATTGAAAAGCTGGGCTTTGGCTATGGGGCGGTGAAAGCGCTCTCGCCCGACATCGTCTATGTGCACTGCGTCGGCTTTGGGTCAGACGGGCCCTATGGCGGGCTACAAGCCTATGACGATGTAATCCAGGCGGCGAGCGGCGCGACGACCCTGATGCCGCGCGCCGATGGGGAGCAGCGCCCACGTTATATGCCCTCGCTGATCGCGGATAAAGTGGCGGGCCTGCACGCCGCCTACGCCACGCAGACCGCGATCATCCACCGCCTTCGCACCGGGCGCGGGCAATTCGTCGAAGTGCCGATGTTCGAAAGCTTCACCAGCTTCATGATGAAAGAGCATCTGGACGCCAAGACCTTCGATCCGCCCAATGGCGAGGCGGGGTATGGGCGGCAGGTCGATCCCAATCGCCAGCCGTTTGAGACCCGCGACGGATGGATCAGCATCGTGCCCTATGTGCTGGAACACTTTCCGCTTGTGATCCGCCTGTTGGGCGATCCCGACTTCGCGGATCAGGATCGCTTTTCCGATCCGCGCGGCGTCCTTTCCTCAGGCCCGGAGCTTTACGCCAAGATCGCTGACCTTGCGAAGACCAAGACGACGCACGAATGCCTCACCATTCTGCGCGAGGCGAGTATTCCCGCGATGCCTGTCACCGACCTCAACGACGTGATCGATGATCCGCACCTGCGAGCCACCGGCTTTTTCGAGCGGCAAGAACACCCAACCGAAGGCGCGCTGTTCCAGATGCGCGAACCCAGCCGCTTTTCCGACTGGGGCCAAGGGCCGATTAAGGACGCTCCCTTGCTGGGGGAGCACAATGGCGAGTTTAAACAGGCTGGACCGCAAGACGACTAAGCGCCCATCGCGCCGCGTCGGCCACCGCCGGATCGGGATCGCCCAGCAACGCTTCCACGGGCCTGCGCAGCGCCTCATCCCCGCTGTTGCCCGCCGCGTACAGGCAATTGCGCACAAACCGGTCGCGCCCGATCCGTTTGATCGGCGAGGCGGAAAACACCGCGCGAAAGCCCGCATCATCGAGCGCCAAAAGCTCATCAAGTCTGGGCGCAACCAGTTCGGCGCGCGGCAAAAACTCCTTTGCGGCGTGCGCTTGCTGGGCAAACTTGTTCCACGGGCACACCGCCAAACAATCATCGCAGCCATAAATGCGATTGCCCAGCGCTTCGCGAAACTCTTCGGCCACCGGGCCTTTGTGCTCAATCGTCAGGTAGGAAATGCAGCGGCGCGCATCGATTGTGTAGGGCGCGGGGAAAGCGTTGGTCGGGCAGGCGGCAAGGCACGCCTGGCAGGTGCCACACTGATCGCGGTGCGGCGCGGACGGCCCAAGTTCAAGCGTCGTGTAAATCGCGCCCAGAAACAGCCAGCTGCCGTGATCGGGGCTGACCAGATTGGTGTGCTTGCCTTGCCAGCCCAGCCCCGCCGCCTCGCCCAGCGGCTTTTCCATCACGGGCGCGGTGTCGACGAAGACTTTGACCTCGGCCTCCGGCTCTTGCTCGATCAGCCAGCGAGCCAGCGCCTTGAGGCGCTTTTTGACGACGTCGTGATAATCCTTGCCCTGCGCGTAGACCGATATCCGCGCGCGCTCGCCCACACCTTCAAGCTCCATAGGATCAAAACCGGGCGCGTAGCTCATGCCCAGCGCGATCACGCTCTTCGCCTCTGGCCACAGCCCTTGCGGCGAGCGGCGATGGTGCAGCCTCGTCTCCATCCACTCCATCGAGCCATGATGCCCTTCGCCAAGCCATTGCTCGAGCCTTTCCGCTCGCACAGGATCTTCGCCCGCGCTGGCGAAACCGCAAGCCGCAACCCCCAGGTCGAGCGCCTTTTCTTCAATCTGTTGGCTGAAAGAAATGGTCACCGGCGCGATAACAATAATTGGGGTTAATCCCGTTTAACGGTGGCCCCTAAAGCAGGACCCATGAATATGGCAGTAGGCGATCTGATGCAGGCGAGCAAACACACGCAAGGCGTGGTTGACTTGCAAGGCGACACCCGACCTCTCGCGATTGAGGCGCGCGGGCTGGTAAAGAGCTTTGACGGCACCCGCGCCGTCGATGGTGTGGACATAACCGTGCCCGAAGGCGCGATCTACGGTGTGCTGGGCCCCAATGGCGCGGGCAAGACCACCACGTTGCGCATGCTTTTGGGCATTATCGACCCGGACGAAGGCATTCGCCGCGTGTTTGGCCATGATCGCCCGCACGATGTTGGCCGTATGATCGGCTATCTGCCCGAGGAGCGCGGCCTGTACCCCGCGATGAAAGCGATCGAGGCAATTGCCTTTATGGGCGCGCTGCGCGGGCTTTCGCTGGAAGAAGGGCGCACACGCGGTCTGGAACTGCTTGAGCGCCACGATCTTCTGCACGCCAAGGATCGCCAGATCCGCCAGCTTTCCAAAGGCATGGCGCAAACGGTCCAACTGCTGGGCACGTTGGTGCACCGCCCGCGCCTCGTCGTTCTGGATGAGCCGTTTTCCGGGCTCGACGCGATCAACCAGGGCAAGCTGGAGCGCATGATCCGCGCGCTGGCGGAAGAAGGCGTAACCGTTATCTTCTCCACTCACGTCATCCACCACGCAGAGCGTTTGTGCGAAGGCGTCGCCATTATTGCGGGCGGCAAGGTGCCCTATGCGGGCAGCGTCGAAACCGCGCGCGACCGGATCCCGGCGCAGGTGCGGCTGGAGACGCGCGCTCGCGAGGGAGGCTGGACCGCCGCTCTACCCGAAGACACGCGGCGTGAAGGCGATTTCTTCTATTTCCCCCTGCCTGAAACCGGGGTTGAGCCGCTGCTTAAAAGCCTGATCGAAGGCGATGCGGGCATTCTCTCGCTTTCGATCGAGCGCGCGGGTCTGCACGACGCGTTTGTCGCCATCGCCGGCGAAGCCGCTGCGCGCCAGCTCGAAGCCGACTCGCAAGGGTAAGCACACATGACTGGATACGATCCCATGGAAAACGCCGCGAGCCCTCGGCTCTCTTTCCTTCAGGCCGCTTGGGTCATTGCCCGGCGCGATTTCATCGCGGTGCTGTTTAGCAAGGCCTTCTTCTTCTTCCTGATCGGGCCGCTGTTCCCGGTTCTGGTGGGCGGGCTTGCCGGAAGCATCGGCAAATCGACCGCGCAGCAAGCGATCAGCCTCGAAGTGGGCGTCGCCATGAGCGCAGCGGACACCAGCGCGTTGCTAAGCGCGGCAAAGACCTTGCGCCCGCAATTGGGGGGATCCCTGCCCGTTCTAAAAGAGATCAAGGATGCACGCAGCGATGCAAGTTTCGACGCGCGCGAATATCTGGCTTCGCGCCGCGGAAATTTCGCCGCCATCGTGACCGGCACGCTGGCTAAGCCACAGATTGTGGGCACCCAGCGCCAGGTCGACCGCTGGAGCGGACCGATTGAGCTGGCTGCGGCGACCGCGCTTCAAGCCAGCCCGTCCACCTTCCCCAGCGCCAGGGCCGATATCGTCGCCACCAGCGCATCGTCGGAACGCAAGACCCGCATTCACACAGCGCAAGCCGCGCAAATGGTGCTGTTCCTGCTGACGATCATGCTGGGCGGTATGGTGCTGTCGAACTTGGCCGAAGAAAAGGGCAACAAGATCATCGAGATCCTCGCCGCAGCCCTTCCGATGGACGCGGTGTTCATGGGCAAGCTGTTTGCGATGGTGGGCGTCAGTGTTGTCGGCATCGCCGTGTGGGGTTCGCTTGGCTTTGCGTTCTGGACGGTTGCCGAAGACGCGATCGTGACCGTCACCCAGACGAATTACCGCGAACTGCCTGGCCCCGCTGTTGGCTGGCCGGTCTTTGTCGGGCTTGGAATCGTCTACTTCTCGATGGCCTACCTGCTACTCGGCTCGCTCTTCCTCACGATTGGAGGCATGGCCTCCTCCGTGCGCGAAGTGCAGACCTTGTCGATGCCGGTTACGATGATGCAGCTGATGGTGTTCTTTATCGCGATGGCAACGGTCGCGGACACCGGCTCGTCGCTGGAGCTTTTCGCTGTCGCCTTCCCGCTGTCTTCGCCCTTTGCGATGCTGGCGCGCGCCGCGATTGAGCCCTCCTTGTGGGTCCACGCCATCGCGATTGCCTGGCAAGCGGTTGCGGTGCTGCTGCTCGTCAAAGGCGGTTCGATGCTGTTCAAGCGCCGGGTCATGAAATCGGGCGGCGGCGGCAAAGCCAAGAAGCCGCTGTTCGGCCGTCGCAAAAGCGTTTCCGGCGAAGCCGCGTGGGAACCGGCGGAATAGGTGGTCATAAGAAACTGACTATTGTCATAGGTGTCAGTTAAGGCAGGATGCCTGTGGGAGCGGGCATGTAGGAAGGCCTGGGAGAAACCAGGTCGGCGATTCGCGCTCAATTAGGAGAGAGAAGAATCATGGCTACAGCTGCCCCGCCGAAAGCCCCCCCGCGTCCCGAAGTTCGCACCTCGCCGACCGCGTACCAAGCGCTTACCGAGCACTTCAAAAAGCACCCTGAAGAGCGCCCGGTGCACTCGCACAAATGGGATTTGAGCCGCTCGGACATCTATTACGAGGACAATTGGCAGCCGATCGTCGCCGAAATGCAGAAGGCCGGCCCGCTGCACTGGATCGAAGACAGCCCATTCGGCCCCTATTGGTCCGTCGTCGGCCACAAAGCGATCCAGCACATTGAGGCCCTCCCTGAAACATTCTCGTCCAGCTGGGAGCATGGTGGGATCACCATCCTAAACCGGCTGACCGACGAAGAGATTGCGGAAGCGGGGGTCGATCGCCGTGAGCTGCCCATGTTCATCGCAATGGACCGCCCGCAGCACACCGGCCAACGCCGGACGGTTGCTCCGAAATTTACGCCGAGCGGGATGGCTGCGATGGAAGGCGAAATCCGCCAACGCACCGGAGAGCTGCTCGATTCCCTTCCGCGTGGCGAAGTCTTCGATTGGGTCGACAAGGTCTCAATCGAACTGACCACCGGCATGCTCGCGATCCTGTTCGGCTTCCCGTGGGAAGAGCGCCGGATGCTGACCTTCTGGTCCGACTGGTCGGGCGACACGGAACTGGCCACCGTGCGGGAACTGGATGAGATGCGCTGGGAGTTCCTCCATGAAATGGCGGCCTACTTCCAATCGCTTTGGATCGAGCGCACGATGGATAAAGAACCGGGAGATGATCTCAACAGCATGAAGATCCCCTCCGAAGCGATGACCCAGATGCGCACAGAAGAAATCATGGGTAACCTGATCCTGCTGATCGTCGGCGGCAACGACACGACGCGCAATTCGATGAGCGGCTTCGTTCACGCGCTCGACAAGTTCCCCGATCAGCGCAAGATCTTTGAGGAAAACCCGGAGGTTATCCCGAACGCGGTTCAGGAAATGCTGCGCATGCAGACGCCGCTGGCGCATATGCGGCGCACCTGCACCGAGGGCACCGAAGTGATGGGTCAGACAATCAAGAAGGGCGACAAGGTTGTCCTCTGGTATCTGGCCGCCAACCACGAGGAAGAGGTGTTCGAGAACCCGCACAAGCTGGACCTTCAGCGCGATAACGCCAAGCGCCACATCGCGTTTGGCTATGGCATCCACCGCTGCGTGGGCGCGCGTCTGGCGGAACTGCAACTGCGCGTGCTGCTGGAGGAAATGCATAAACGCCGCATGCGCGTGCATGTCGCGGGCGATGTGGAGCGTGTGCGCGCCAACTTTGTGCACGGGTTCCGCAAGCTGGAAGTCGAAATCACCGAATTCTAGGCCAAGCGCCGTTGCAATAGATCGGAGACAAGCATCGCGCGGGCCGAGGTGAAACTTTTAGGCGTTTTTCGGCGTACTAATGGGTGTACGCTTCGAAAAGCATGGGACGCTTGAACATGAACAACACCGCCGGCTCGCGCCGCTTTTTCCTTGGAACCGCCGTCGCGGGTATCGCTGTGCCGCTTCTGGGCGGCTGCGGAAGCCCCGCGCAGGCCAAGGCGTTCCGCATCACCAAGACCGAAGCCGAATGGCGCGCCAAGCTGACCAAGGGCGAGTTCTATATTCTGCGCGATGCAGGGACCGAGCGCGCCTACACCTCGCCGCTCAACGATGAAAAACGCAAGGGCACTTTTGTGTGCGCGGGATGCGGTAACAAGCTGTATTCGTCCGCGCACAAATACGACAGCGGCACCGGCTGGCCGAGCTTCTATCAAGCGATTGAAAAGGGCGCGGTGGGCACCAGCACCGATTACAAGATCGGTTATCCGCGCACCGAGGTGCACTGCGCCGATTGTGGCGGACACTTGGGCCATATTTTTGGTGACGGGCCACGTCCGACAGGCAAGCGGCACTGCATTAACGGCCTCGCCATGGACTTTATTCCAGCGAAAGCGTGAACCCTGTCGCTCCCCCTGATTAGTAGGCGACCTTCCAGATCTTGAGCGTCGTGCCCTCGGCCGCTTCGACCGGTTGAAGCCATTCAGGCGCGCGGTCTTCGATCAGATCGGCCATAAAGCCTTGGGGAGCGGCGTAAGCGTAGTTTCGCGGCTCGATCAGGTTCGGGCATACGAAAACGTACTGCGTTCCGCGCGCCGCCATCATCGCGCGCGCCTCGTCAGCGGGCGCCATCGCCATTTCGATAACCGCCTTCATCGCCGTGTTGCCACGGTGGTGGCTGGTGGCAATCACTGAGTGATGGCTGAAGGCAAGAACCTGCGGTCCGGCGTGCAGGGGCACGAAGGCTTCGCCCGGTTCAAGAGAATTGAGAACACCAGACGAAGCGGCGATGTGGCAGTTGGATTCCTTAAGCTGGCCAGCCGCAGAGGCGCGCGGGGCCGCTTGGCTAGCCGGTATCAGGAGGTCGGCCAAAGTCAGCGGCAGTGTGGGCATAAGCGCGCAGGCCACAGCAACCAGCCCCGCCACGCGCGGCAGCGGGCTTTTCATCGTGCGCAGCGCGCGAAGCCATTGGTTAAGCTGCCAGGCAAGCGGGGGCGCGGCGATCAGGCACGCGGCCGCTCCCGCGCGTGCGACCAACAGCGAGACAAGGATCGCGCCCGCCAGAACCAGCGCGTAGTCGCGCCAGAAACCGCGCAGCCAATCGCGCGATCGTCCGGCCAGCGAAATCGCGGCGTAGAGCCCGATAAAGGGGACCACCGCGTATTGCAGCGCTACGTCTAGGCTTTGCAGCCATACGGGCATGCCTTCCATCACATGGATGTACCAATAGTCGTGCACCAACGGATCCAGCTCGGCAAAACCGCCGCCGCTTGCGCATTGCGGCGAGGCCCACAGCACAAATCCCAGCGCGCCCGCAGCGGTCGCGCCCATGCCGACCAGACGCACCGCCATCGGCACCGGCTCCAACCGAGCGAGCACGCCCAGAGCGAGCGCGCCCCAAGCGAAAATGCCCAGATGCGGAAGGCTGATGGCGTCGCAATGCGCCACAAGATCGCTCGCACCGCGCGTCGCAAGGAACAGCGCCACACTGATTAGCGCCAAGGCCTGCATGGTGTGAACCAACCAGGCGCGCTCTTTGGGCTCGCGCAGCCAACGCAGCGCCAGAACCGCGCAAAAGATCACCGAGATCGGCAGACCCTCAACCGAGATCGCCAGCAGAGCCGCGAGGCTTCCACCGATCACCAATCCCCCCTGGATCGCCGATCGCGCCATCAGGCCGTTAAGCGTGGCGAGAATGAAGACCAGCTGCCAGCCGTGATGATCGATACGAAGCGGCGCGAGCTGAGTTATAACCGGAACGCTGAGCGCTACGATCAGCGCTGTGAAATTGGTTTCCTCATCGCCCAGCAAACGCCACGCGATCCGAGCGGCCAGCACCATCGCGAGACCAAGCGTGATCAACGGCACCGCCACAAGCGCGGCCAATTCCGCGTTCGCGGTGCCCAGCAGAGGAGTAAGGATCAGGATGACCAGCGCGATCGGGATATCAACCAGCCGCGCCCAGTGCATCAGAACGCCGCCATTGGGCGCGTCAGCGCGGTATTGGGTGACATCAAACCAGCTTTGCCCGCCCAATAGATCGCGCACTTGAACCAGCCTCAACGTGTCGTCGCCATCTGGGAAGCGCAAGGTCTCCATCGCGCTCCAATTGATCGCCACCAGCAACGCGCAAATGATGACCCAGGCCGCGCCGACGCGGATCAGGAAATCAAACGGCAGAGCGTTGCGGCGGCGTTCGACCAACATAGCTCATTTCCCCTCGGGCCGAAAAACGACCTTGCTGCGCAAGAGCCATGTCGCGGTGAACGAGACGGCAATGGCCACCAGTTTGGCGAGGCGGGGATCGCCGCCGGCGTAATCGCCCGCGCCCACAATTGCGGTGGTAAGCGCAAGGCCCACCAGAGCGGAAATCACAAACAGCGCCTTTTGCCGGGTGCGCGCCAGACCGCCATCGGCGACCGTGTCCTGAAACACGGCGCGGCTCGACATCAACCAATGCGCAAGGATGCCCAGCGAATAGCCCATGGCTGACGCTGGAGCCGCCGCAACGCCCAGCGCCATGAAGGCAAGGAAGCTGCCGACATCGACCGCCAAGGCCCCGACTCTGGCGAGGATATAGCGGATCAGCCGCACATCGCGCAGCTTGGCCACAAT